>Ga0302320_10007211_pt1 | contig 24509 bp, 17 predicted proteins | sample Bog_T0_3_FD_202130 | JGI IMG/M metagenome (GOLD analysis project Ga0302320, IMG submission 202130) | Peat permafrost microbial communities from Stordalen Mire near Abisko, Sweden - Bog_T0_3 | ecosystem: Environmental > Terrestrial > Soil > Wetlands > Peat | place: Sweden: Abisko, Stordalen Mire...
AGGGCGGCCAGGCCTTCCTGCGCCTCACCGATCAGGAGAACCAGGCCGAGAGCGGTCTCGAAATCGTCGCCTCGCCCCCCGGCAAAAAACTCCAAAACGTCCTGCTCCTCTCCGGCGGAGAAAAAGCCCTCACCGCCCTCGCCCTCCTCGTCGGCATCTTCGAGTTCCAGCCCAGCCCCTTCTGCGTCCTCGACGAAGTCGACGCCGCCCTCGACGAAACCAACGTCGGCCGCCTCGCTGACCTGCTCTACTCCCTCAGCAAGGAGACCCAGTTCCTCCTCGTCACCCACTCCAAACGCATGATGCAGTCCGCCGACATGATCTACGGCGTAACCATGCAGGAACCCGGCGTCTCCAAAGTCGTCAGCATGCGCCTGGGCGCAAACGAGCAGCAACGCGCCACCGCATAGCGCCGCCAGGCGGGACCGCTCACCCGCATTTCTTGCGCGCCCGCTAAGAATCGTAGTTCCGTCCTCCGCCCCGCCCGCGAGAGAATGTGATCTGTCTCCTTGACGGATTCCTCCCCTCCGCTATACTCGTTGCAAATTCTTACCATTGAGTTCGGGTTGATCCAGGGCCCAGTTTCGCTGAAACAGGTGCTAACCCAGACCTTTCCATCGCGTGACGGTCATCTTGCTCCTCGATCGGTTTGAGATAAATGGGTTTGCAACGGAGGAGAACGTATGAACCGCCTTGGCAAGTGGGGAATGATTGCAGGACTTACCTTTGGGATCTTTCAGGCTCACCGTGCCGGCGCGGTTATCCCCTTCCAGCCGGTCGTTCCCGAAGAGCTCAAGATGACCAGCGAGCCGCTGGCTCCGGGTGCCCCCGCAATCATCCTGTACCGGCAGGAAGACCGTGACGACAGCTCGAATCCCGCTCGCCAGGAAGAATATATTCGCATCAAGGTCCTCACCGAAGAGGGCCGCAAATACGCCGACGTCGAGATCCCGTTTTACAGCGATAATGAAAAAATCGGGAACGTCCGCGCCCGGACAATCCAACCCGATGGCACCATCGTGGACTTTAAAGGCCAGGTCTTCGATAAGAACCTGGTCAAAGGCCGAGGAGTGAAATACCTGGCCAAGACCTTTACCCTCCCGGCAGTCCAGGTTGGAAGCATCCTCGAATACTCGTATACCGTGAACCTTGCCGACTATTACATTTTTGATTCCCATTGGATATTGAACGAAGATTTGTTCATCAAGAAGGCGCGATTCTCGCTTAAACCCTACCAGACTTCCGGAGTGCCCTTCAGCCTTAGCTATGTATGGAATGCTCTGCCCCCAGGCACCGAGCTGCCGAAAGAGGGAAAGGACCACATTACCAGAATGGAGGTTAGCAACATTCCCGCATTCCAGACCGAAGACTTTATGCCGCCTGAGAGAGAAATGAAGTCCCGGGTCGACTTCATTTATGCCAGAGGCGCCCAGCCAAAGGACCAGGCGACTTATTGGAAAGACACCGGAAAGAGCTGGGACGAGTACCTGGAAAAATTCATCGGCAAAAAGAAGCCAATGGAAGAGGCGGTGGCGCAAATTGTCGCTCCCGGCGATACGCAGGAGGTCAAGCTCAGAAAAATCTATGACCGCGTTCAACAGATTCGCAACACCTCCTTCGAGGTGCAGAAGACCGAGCAGGAGCAGAAGCGCGCTAATGAGAAGACCCCGGAAAATGTAGAGGAGCTTTGGAAGAGGGGCTACGGCAACGGCACGCAAATCACCTGGCTCTTCCTCGGGCTGGCGCGCGCCGCCGGTTTTGAGGCTTACGGTTGCTGGGTCTCCAGCAGAGCTGAATACTTCTTCAATCCCGGAACCCTTGAGGGCAACAAACTCAACGCCAACGTGGTCCTGGTCAAGCTCAACGGGAAGGATCTTTACTTCGACCCCGGAGCGGCCTTCACGCCGTATGGGATGCTGGCATGGGTGGAAACCGGAACCCAAGGCTTGCGGCTGGATAGTGATGGCGGCTCATGGATTGAGACAACGCTGCCCGCAGCCGCGGAATCACGCATCGAGCGCGTGGGAAAGTTCAAGCTCTCTGATACTGGCGATTTGGAAGGCAAGCTCACTGTCACCTACACCGGCCTCGAAGCCATGTATAGTCTTGCAGCCAGGTGAGCCCGATGCCGGCAAATAGTTCTGCCCGTCGATCCTCGCTCCGCTGCCAATGGTGGTTGCTGGCAGTCATCCCGGTTGTCCTCCTTCAGGCAGTTCTTCCGCCTCAGGCCGCTGCCGGCGGCGAAGCCCCTCCCTGGTTACACGCGCTTGTTGGCGCGCAACTGCCGGCCTATGACGAGAAGACAGACGCGGTCCTGCTCTATTCCGAGACCAATGTAACGGTCGTTTCTATCGACAAAATCCGCACCCATATCCGCGAGGCCTACAAGATCCTCAGGCCTGACGGCAGAAGTCGTGGCATCTTGTCGGTCCATTTCGATCCGCGCAGAAAGATCACCAATCTCTACGGTTGGTGCATTCCGGCGCAGGGCAAGGATTACGAGGTTAAGGAAAGTGATGCGGTCGATATGGCCGCCCCCTTCGAGGGCGGTGAACTGGTCTCGGATATCAAGTACAAGCTCCTTCGAATTCCCGCCGCCGATCCCGGAAACATCGTTGGGTACGAATACGACATCGAGGAGCAGCCCTTCTGGTTACAAGACACATGGAACTTCCAGTGGACCGATCCCGTCCATGAAGCCCGCTTTTCACTCCAACTCCCGCCTGGATGGGAATACAAAGCCTCGTGGTTTGCTCATCCTGAGGTCAAGCCCACCTCAGAAGCCGGCAACACAACACAATGGTCCGTAGCCGACCTGAAGGCTATTCGTCCTGAAGCGGATATGCCACCCATCAAAGGCATAGCCGGTCAGATGGTCGTTTCATTTCTTCCGCCGGGCGAGAACTCGCGCAAAAACGAGTTCGGAAGCTGGCAAAGCATGGGATCGTGGTACCAGAGCCTGATCGAATCCCGGATGACCCCGTCAGACGCCATCAAGCAGCAGGTAGCCGCATTGGTGTCGGGCAAGACCACGCCAATGGCCAGGATGCAAGCCATTGCGGCTTTCCTTCAGCATGACATTCGCTACGTCGCCATCCAGCTCGGCATCGGCGGCTGGCAGCCCCATCCCGCTCAGGATGTCTTCACCAATAAATACGGCGATTGCAAGGATAAAGTCACGCTGATGAGAACCATGCTGCATGAGATCGGCGTCGACTCCTACCATGTGATCATCAACGATGAGCGGGGCGCGGTTACGCCCGACTCACCGGCCCACAACGCCTTCAACCACGTCATTCTTGCCATCAGGTTGCCCGCGGAATTGAACGACCCGGCCCTGGTGGCCGTCGCGCAGTACCCTGAAATCGGCAGGCTCCTGCTCTTCGATCCCACTGACGAGATGACGCCCCTGGGACAAATTCGAGGAGAGCTTCAGGCAGATTACGGCCTCCTGGTCTCGCCCCAGGGCGGCGCACTCATCCAGGTGCCGCAAGAGCCGCCCGCCGCAAGCAGCATCCACAGGGACGCCAGGTTGACGCTCGATGGAATAGGAACCCTGAGCGGGGACGTTGTGGAAACCCGCCTTGGCGACCGGGCCTCCGCCGAGCGTTGGCGCATTCGCCAGCTCAAGTCCAGCGCGGATCGCATCAAGCCATTTGAAACTCTCCTCGCCGGCTCGCTTTCAGGTTTCAAGATTGGGAAGACCAACATGACCAACCTCGAAACTCCCGGCCAGCCCCTTGTCTTGAACTACTCCTTCGTCTCCGACGGCTACGCCAAAAAGGCCGGAGATCTGCTCCTCGTCCGGCCGCGCGTACTCGGGAACAAGGGGTCAACGATCCTGGAGTCGAAGGACCCTCGATTATTCCCCGTCGAGTTCGATGGGCCCTACCACGACACCGACACCTTCCAGATCGCATTGCCGCCCGGTTACGTCGTCGACGAGCTGCCGCCCCCGACAAATCTGGATTACAGCTTTGCCAGCTACCACAGCAAAACTGAAGCTGCCGGAAGAACCTTAGTCTACACACGCAGCATTGAAGTCAAGGAATTGACGGTTCCTGTCGCCAGAATGGATGAGTTGAAGAAGTTCTATCGAGCCATCGCCACCGATGAGAGGAGCACAGCGATCCTCAAGCCCGCCGCAGCCGGGAACTAGCAGCACACTCACCAAACCGCGAGCGTAGCCTCTCGACCACTCGATCTTCCTCGACGAGCCCTTTGACAACACCATGCCCCTGATCGCGTCTGAATGCCGATCGCATCCCGACGGTCACAAATCCGCAAATCCCCCGAATCGGCATCTGCCCAGATCCAGCAACCGAAACCAGGCCACAATCGCGAATGCTCGCTTCCAGGCTCCGCCAGAACGCGCAAAGCCCAACCCTCACCCACCGGGCCGTGCCCCCTGATCTCTGATCTCTGATCTCTGGGCCCTGATCTCTGTTTTTAAACGAAAAAACACCCCCGAAGGATCACGTCTCTTCGGAGGCTCCTGTACTTAAACAAGATAAACGGGGACCAGTAGCCGGCACTGGAGGTCGGTAGCGCGCGACTACTGGTGATCCCTGCACATACGAAGCTAGCTGCGGCTTCCCCTTTCCACGGCTACTTCGTGTCGCCCGGCTCTAAGAAAGCTGTTCTTGCTCGCCTTCCGAACCATGTTGACAAATGCAGTCTCTCCCATCCCGGAAACTCGTTCCGTGACGGCCATCACACGGGTATGTTTCTCTGAAAATCCCACCTCCACCCCAAAATCCCGCCCCCTTTGCCCCTCAGAATCCCCTCCGCCCGCCCCACCCCAAACAGCCCCCAGCCAATTGACAAACCCGGCCCTTCGCAAGACAATCGGAGATTCAGTTCTCTCCAGGGTCAGGTCCCCCCATGACAGCGCTTCTCAAAACAGATCTAGGTTCTACCCCCCTCATTGGCCGAGGCAAAGTGCGTGACCTCTACGCCATTGGAGACGCCCTCCTGCTCGTCGCCACTGACCGCATCTCCGCCTTTGACCACGTGCTGGCCACCGGCATCCCCGGCAAAGGCCGCGTCCTCACCCAGATCTCCCTCTTCTGGTTTGACTTGCTCAAAGAGCTGGTCCCCAACCACCTCATCAGCGCCGATGTCCGCGAATTCCCCGCCTCCCTGCACCCCTACACCGACCAGTTGAGAGGCCGCTCCATGCTCGTCAAGCGCGCCGCCATGTTTCCGGTCGAGTGCGTCGCCCGCGGCTACCTGACCGGCTCCGGCTGGAAGGAGTACCAGAAAAGCGCCACCGTCTGCGGCATCCCGCTGCCTGCCGGCCTTCTCGATGGCTCCCGCCTGCCCGAGCCCCTGTACACTCCCTCCACCAAAGGCGAAGCAGGAACCCACGACGAGAACATCAGTTTCGCCGCCACTGAGGCCGCTATCGGCGCGGCCGATGCAGCCGAGTTGAAGCGCCTCACGCTGGCCATCTACAACAAGGCCGCCGGGCACGCCGAGTCCCGCGGCCTCATCCTCGCTGACACCAAATTCGAGTTCGGCAGAACCGCTGAAGGCATCATCCTCGCCGACGAGGTCCTGACGCCCGATTCCTCCCGCTTCTGGGAGGCCGCCTCCTGGAAGCCCGGCGGAGCCCAGCCCTCCTTCGACAAGCAGTTCGTGCGCGACTACCTTGAATCCATCCACTGGAACAAGCAGGCTCCTGCCCCGAGTCTGCCCGACGAGGTGGTCAGCCGCACGCAGGATAAATACCTTGAGGCCTTCCGTCGTTTGACCGGCCGGGATCTCGATCTAGCAAGTTAAGGCAAGGCAAACCATGCAGCCAGTCGACTGGATCATCGTAATCGTCCTTGTGCTTTCCGTCGCCTCCGGGCTGTCGCGAGGCTTCTTCCGTTCCGTCTTTTCTTTAGGCGGGCTTTTCCTCGGCCTGGTGCTGGGTGCTTGGAACTACTCCCGCGTTGCTGCGTTCTTTTTGCCCTTGGTGCGCATTGAGCCCGTCGCCAATGCCATCGGCTTCCTCGTCATTGCCCTCCTGGTCATGGCGCTGGCCGGAATCGTAGGCTCCATCCTGGCCAAGACCATGCACCAAATCGGCCTGGGCTGCCTCGACCGGCTGGCCGGCGGCGCCTTCGGCTTCTTGCAGGGCGCTTTGATGGTCCTGCTCTTCATTTTGGTTGCGGTAGCCTTCTTCCCCCAGGCGCATTGGCTGGCGGATGCCAGGCTGCCCAGAGTGTTTTTCGGGGCCTGTCACCTCACCACCCACATGAGCCCTGCCGAGCTGGCTGCGCGCGTCCGGCAGGGGCTCGACTTGCTCCAGCAGGAGTCGCCCCGATGGCTCCGTCCAGAAAATCGCGGGATGTAATGTCGTAGCATGCACAATCGCGCTCAAGTATGGCAAGCTAGTAGAGCAAGAGGTAAAAGTGAAACGAGAACTGGACAGCCTGGTGACGCAAATGCACTCCAGCGGCATGCGCTACGACGATGCCGTGCGCGAATTCAAAAGGCAGTATCTGCGCGAGGTTTTGATTAGGCACCGGGGAAACCAGTGTAAAGCGGCAGAAGAACTGGGGATGCACCGCAACACCCTCAGCCGGACAATGGCCGAACTGGGACTGAATCTGGCCGAAGTGCGCGCCGGACTCAAGCGTCCGCCCCGCAGTGAACGTCCTGTATTCAGCGCGGTGCAGCCAAGGCTCCGCCAGGGATGACGCTCCCAGAGGATAATGGACACAACTCAAGACACCCACAAAGCGCGAGTCAAGATTGAACCGGCCTTTGCCTGGGATCGGCAAGACGCCTATCTCTTTGACATTGACGGCACAATCCTGCGTGATCCCAAGCGCATCCATATGGATTGTTTTGCTCCCAGTATCCGCAGCGTAACCGGCATCGAGGTCTCGCTGGATGGCATTTCCATCCATGGCGGCACTGACACCGGCATTCTGCGCGAGGCATGTCACCGCGCCGGCATTCCGCCCGAAATCCTCGAACCCCAGATCGAAGCCATCCTTCAGGCCCTGGGCCAAACCATGATCGATCGCTGCCCCGACATGGTCCTCGTCCGCATGCCAGGCATTGAAGACGCTCTCCGCCACCTCGCGCAGCGCGGCGCACTGCTCGGCGTCGCCACCGGCAACCTCGAGGTCATCGGCTGGCTCAAGATTGAGGCCGCCGGCCTGCGCGAGTGGTTCCGCTTTGGCGGCTTCAGCAATCGCTTTCCTGACCGCGCCCAACTCGTCGGCGATGCTGCCCGCAAGGCCCGCGAGATGGCCGGCCCCCACGCCACCGTCTGCGTCGTTGGCGACACCCCGCGTGACATTGAGGCCGCGCACGCCAACTCCCTGCCGGTCATCGCCGTCGCCACCGGCAGCTTCAGTTTCGATGCCTTGCTCGAGCATCGCCCCGAGGCCTGCATCTCATCGCTGGCCGACCTGCTGGCCTTCACAAGGTCTCCCCAGTGAAGCCGCAAGCCCACGCAAGACCAGCGATTGACCGCCTTTCCGGGGGCCGAATCCTCCTGCCTCTAATCCTGGCGTCGCTTGCCCTGCTCCTCCTGGCAACTTGCAACCTCCACGCCCAAACACCCGCTCCGCAGCCGCCGGCCCCCTCCGCTGCCGCAAACCAGGCCACCCCGCCCCCGGCGCCGGCCGCGGTTGCCAGAGCCCTCCCCACGCCCACCAGCAGTGCCAGGCGGCGCGCGGTCAAGCTCTTCCTCAATGCCACCAAACTCTTCGAGAAAACCCAGTTTGAAGACGCGCTCCACGAGTACCAAAAGGCCGCCGCGCTTGACCCCTCCAACCGCGACTATGCTCTGGCCGCCGAAGTGGCCCGCAGCCACGCGGTCACCGCGCTGGTTCAAGACGCCGCCAAAGATCGCAATCGCGGCGATGAGCATGCCGCTCTGGCTGCCCTCGCCCACGCCCTCCAGTTGGACCCAAAAAGCGCCCTCGCCGCCGAGCACGTGCACGAGTTCAGCAACAGCCAATTCGTGCCCCAGGCCTCTCCCATCTACGAGCAGGGAGCCAGCACCCTCGGTGAAGCTGATCTGCTTGAGCCTCAATCCGGCCTGCGCAGCTTTCACTTGCACGCTGACCAACGCACAGTCATTCAGGATGTCTTCCGCGCCTATGGGCTCGCCGTCACCCTCGACATGAGCATCCGCGCTTCCCAGCTTCGCCTTGACCTGGATGATGCCACCTTTGCCCAGGCCACCCATACGTTGGCCATTGTCACAGATTCCTTCTATGTCCCGCTTGACGCTCATCGCGTCATCGTCGCTCGAGACACCCGCGAGAACCACCAGCAATACACCCGCAAGCAACTGGAGACGGTTTACCTGCCCGGCCTCACTCAGACCGAACTCGCCGATGTTGTCAACCTGGCCAAGAACGTCTTTGGCGCATCCCAGTCGGTGGCCCAGCAGTCCACTGAAACTCTCACCATCCAGGCCTCCCAGAATACCCTGAATGCCTTCAATGCCACCGTGCAGCAGTTGCTCGACGGACACAACCAGGTGCTGCTCGATGTGCGCATGATCCAGATTGCCCACTCCAGCAAGCGCAACACCGGAGCCCAACTGCCGCAGCAGATGACGGTCTTCAACGTCGCTGCTGAAGCTCAGTCGCTGCTCAATGCAAACCAGAGCCTGGTGCAGCAGATCATCGCATCCGGCTTGGCCTCCCCCGGCGATACCCTCGCTATTCTCGCCATCCTCCTTGCATCGGGCCAGGTCTCAAGCCCCTTGCTGTCAAGCGGATTCGCTACCTTTGGCGGAGGATCCATTTCCACCTTCGGTCTGGTCCCGGGTTCGGTCGGCGCCAGTCTCAATCTCAACTCCTCTGACTCGCGCGCATTGGAGCAGATTCAGATGCGCCTGGGCGACGGCGAAGAGTCAACCCTGCGCATGGGCGAGCGCTACCCCATCCAAACCTCTACCTACTCCCCCAGTGTCTCCACTGCCGGTGTCAATATCCCAGGCCTCACCGGCGCCGGAAGCTCCAGCTCTCTCTCCTCCCTCCTGGCTTCCGCCAGTGCAGTGCAGCAAGTTCCCCAGGTGGAGTACCAGGACCTCGGCCTGACCCTCAAAACAACGCCAAAGGTCATGCGCAACGATGAGCTGGCCCTCACCATCGATCTCAAAATCGATGCCCTCACAGGGTCAAGCCTCAATGGAAACCCGATTCTCAATAACCAGGCTTTCTCCGGAGTGGTCACCCTCAAAGAGGGTGAGGGCGTGGTCGTGGTCAACGAACTCAGTTCATCCGAGACTCACGCCATCAGCGGAACCCCGGGCATCAGCGAGATCCCGGGCCTCAACAACCTCACCGGCGTTGACAATCAGAAAAACAAGTCCACGCTGCTGATCGTCATCACGCCCCACGTCCTCCGCGCCTCGCAGGCAGCCGGCCATTCGCACATGATCTTCGTTGATAAGGAACAGAGTCCGATGCACTGAGCCGACCGCGCCGGCACATCCGAACCACAAAAAACATGCCCCTCATTCTCCACCGCCCAATTCACTTGGGCAGCCAAAAATGAGGGGCGCTTCCCTGCAACGAGCCAAACGCTGTTTACTTCGCCACGCCGTCCAGTTTCGCCTGGTAGTCGATCACTTGTTTCACCGTCGCGTACGGCGCTCCGCCAATCGGCACCATGCGGCCATTCACCAGCAACATCGGCGTCTGGTTGATGTTCAGGTCCTGCGCCAGCTTGATTGAGGCGTCGATCCCATCGTTGGTCGCCTGCGTAGCCACGCACGCCGATACCTTGGCGGGGTCCAGCCCTGCCTTCGTCACGGCGCTGTTCAACGTCAGCGTGGCGCCATCTGGAGTGGCAAGACCATCCTGCCCATCAAATACCGTTGAAGCAAAACCGAAGAACGCGTCGTTGCCGCCCAGTTTCGCTACGCATGCCCCATAGGCCGCCGCATTCCTGGCCGCGGCATGTTGCGGCAGTGGATAATTCTGGAAAACAATGCGGGCCTTCGGGAAATCCACCGCCAGCTTCTCCATGGTGGCCTGCGCCTCTTTGCAATGCGGACATTGAAAATCCGCAAACTCCACCAGTTCCAGGTCCTTCACTGCCGATCCCCGGTACGGTCCGTCCGCCCGCTGCTGCAAGATCGCCCGATTCTCGGCAAAAGGATGCTCGCCGAACGCAATGATCTCATTGTCGGCAATAATGTGCTTGCCATCAGCTAGCGCCAAAAACTGAAGCGCCGCCGGCTTCTGCTTCCCGGTCTTGTCGGCGACCACCACGATCACCTTGCTGATTCCTTCCACGGTCGTCTTCATGATCGCCTGCACCTGCCAGATGCGGCTATCGTCATATCCCCAACTCGCCTGCAAAAACGCGTTGACCAGATCCTTGCTGGGGGATGTTGCAGTGAAGCGCGCGGGGTCGGGCTTGGGAAATGTGGGCGCCGAAGAGGGAGCCGGAGCGGAGGGTTCTTGCGGCGGCGCAGGCGGAACCTGTTGCTGGGCGCAAACCAACGTCGCAGACACGGTCATGGCAGCCAGCAAGGCAGCCGGGGCAAAGCGGAGGGTCGAACGGATCAAGCTATTTCTCCTTGTTTCGCAGCGAATCCTAACAATACTAGCTTATACCTCAACTTTGACGGCGATGGGAAATCTGCGCCCCATCCCGAAAGACTTCCGCGTCACCTTCAGCACCGGCGCTGCCTGCTGCCGCTTGTACTCGGACCGCTCCACAAGGTGAACCACCTGCTGCACCAGTTCCAGCGGAAACCCGTTCGCCTCGGCAATGTGCTCGGCCGTCTCATACCGCTCCACATAGCCCTCAAGAATCGGGTCCAGAACCTCGTAGGGAGGCAGCGAGTCGGTATCCTTCTGGTCCGGCCGCAGCTCGGCCGACGGCGCCTTCTCCAGAATCGCCTCCGGAATCATCTCCCCCTCCCGGTTCAACCAGCGGCACACGGCATACACCCGTGTCTTCACCAGGTCGCCGATCACCGCCAATGCGCCCACCATGTCGCCATACAGAGTGCAGTAGCCCACTGCCATCTCTGACTTGTTCCCTGTCGTCAGCACCAGCGCTGAAAGCTTGTTCGACAACGCCATCAGCAGCCCGCCGCGAATCCGCGACTGGATGTTCTCTTCCGTCGTGTCGGGGCGTGTCCCTGCAAAAAGCGGCTCCAGCGCATGGTTATACCCATCGAACAAGCCCCCGATCGGGATAATCTCAAACCGGATGCCAAGGTTTGCCGCCAGCTTCCGGCTGTCGTCAATCGAACCCGTGGAAGAATAGGCGCTCGGCATGCCAATGCCCACAACGTTTTCCGCGCCCAATGCGTCCTTGGCAATGCATGCCACCAGGGCAGAGTCGATCCCCCCGCTCAATCCAACCAGCACCCTGCGGAATCCGCACTTGCGTACGTAATCCCGCGTCCCCACCACCAGCGCGCGATAGGCCGCGGCCGTCTCGTCCTCGTCTGCACCGGGTACCACGGGCGCGTTGAACGGATCAACAACCAGCAGATCCTCTTCGAACGATGCCGCCTGGGCAATCAGCTCTCCCCTGGCGTTCAGCGCCAGCGACGAGCCATCGAAAATCAGGCTGTCGTTCCCGCCCACCTGGTTCGACATCAACACCGGAATCCCATCGCGCCGCGCGATTGCGGCCAGCATCTCCCGCCGGATCGCCCGCTTGCCGTGCCAGAACGGCGAAGACGATAAATTGATGTGCACCGCCGGATGCTGCCGCATCAGCTCTTCCATCGGATCGATCGCGTAGAGCGGCCGCGGCCAGAAGTTCTTGTCGTTCCATGCGTCTTCGCAGATCGTGATCGCCAGACGCACCCCGTCCAACTCCACTACCTGCTGCGCCCGCGACTGCGCAAAATACCGCTGCTCGTCAAAGACATCGTAAAAAGGAAGCAACCGCTTGTGCTGTTCCAGCAGCACACGCCCGCCATCCAGCAGCACCGCGGCGTTCACCGCCGGCTTCCCGCTCCCGGGCTCCGACGGCAGGGCCACGCCCGCAAGCACTGCGGTCGTCAACTGGCTTGTTGCCGCGCTCAGCTCCTCCACCGCCAACCGGCAGCGAGCCAGAAAACTGGGCTTCTCCAGAAAGTCCGCCGGCGGATAGCCGCAGATGGCCAGCTCTGAAAATACCGTCAGCCGCGCGCCCAAAACTTCAGCCCGACGGCTGGCGGCAACTATCTTCTCAACATTTCCAGTAAAATCCCCAACCGTGGGATTGATCTGAGCCAGTGCGATCTTCACATATCCATCTTAATCCCTGAAAAGAAAAATGCCGCCCAGTGCCGGGCGGCGCGTTCCTGCTGAAAAACTCAACTCCGCCTATGTCCCCGATCCTGAGATCACCACGCCAATGGTCCGCATGATGATCTTCAGGTCCAGCCAGATGCTCCAATTATCGATGTACGTCACATCCAGAGAAATGTAGTTATCGAACGACGGGTCCTGCCGCGCTTGCACCTGCCAAAGCCCCGTCACGCCCGGAGTCACATCCAGGCGGCGCAGGTGACTCAGCTTGTACTCCCGCACCTCGCTGGCCAGCGGCGGACGCGGACCAACCACGCTCATATCCCCGCGCAGAACGTTAAAGAACTGGGGCAACTCATCCAGCGAATATTTGCGCAGAAAACGGCCCAGCTTGGTGATGCGGGGATCGTTGGAAATCTTGAACAGCACCCCATCCCGCTCGTTCATGTGCATCACGTCCGCGCGCCGCATTTCTGCGTCGCGCACCATGGTGCGAAACTTATGGCAGCGGAACACACGCCCCTTCTTGCCAATCCGCTCTGAAAAATAAAATACCGGACCCCGCGAATCCAGCTTGATCGCTATCGCAAGAGCCAAAAGCACCGGCGATAGAATAAGCAGCACCAAAGCTGAAAACAGGATATCCAGTGCCCGCTTGAAGAACAGACCGATCTCCGGTACATGGCCGCGATGCAGCGGGATGGTTGGGAACTGCCCAATATATTCAATCGGGCTGTTCCAGGCCAATCCGTCATACAGGTCGGGGACCACGCGCAAGTCCACCCCGTGGTGACGGGCCTGCTCCAGCACGTCCTGAACAATGCCTCTCTCGCACGGGGTCGTGAAGAAAATCTCATCCACAAACTGCTGCCGCGCGTGCTGGAACAGAGTCTCCAGGGTTCCCACCACGTCTCCAGACGTAGCCGTCATCGCTGATCCATCTCCCGGAAAATCAATGAAACCCTTGAACGTATAGCCCAGATGGCGGATGCTCTCAAGGTGATGGCGCAGCGCGTGAGCCTCCGGCCCTGTGCCCACGATGAGCACATTGCGCGTACCCATCCCGCGGTCGAAGCGCCGATACAGCAGTGACCGGTATACCAGCCTCCGCAAACTCAGCGACACCGTCACCAGCCCCAGTGTGGTCAGTACAATGCCCCGGGGAATATCCTGCGCGTGCGCCAGGTAGAGCGTGCCGGTCAGCAAAAGCCCCGACGTGAAACAGGCCTGAACGCTCAACCGCTGCTCGTGCAAAAAGCTGGCCAGCCGCGAAGGCGCATATAAACCCAGGCGGCGGCTCGTGACAATGAGCGCTACCGTAAACCCGCACAACAGGGCAAGCAACAAACTCATGGGGCGGCCCTGGAAAAGCGTGTTGTGCCACAGTCCCCGGGCGCCTGCTATCGGTCCGGTCCGAAACCGATAAAGTGCGGCTACTGCTGCCGACGCGAAAATCGTAATGGCATCCAGCACCATCCAGAGCCGGGTGGCGCCCCGCGAGTGGCGGCTAAAGCCACCCTGCGTTCCGCCCGCCCACTCCGGCGCTGAAGACACCGAGGCAGAGACACGCTGCCAGAATTCCGAAGTCGCCATAGTCTATTCCGCAGATCTCAAAGCTTGCATTCGCCAAAAGCCAAACAGAGAAGCTTCCTCGTTGTGACATGGCAAAAAAAAGAAACTCAAACTCTCGCAGAGATGTAGGGTTGACTCATTTCAGTCTGGAAACCTGATCCTGATTAGCCATCGCTTATCCGCATGCAACTGAAAGTGTCGCCTCGATTAAGCCGTACTGGCCAACTCTTGCCAGGCCTTGCTCCTCATTCTGCGCCATTCACCGCAAATACCACGGAACTGAAAAAAGATGTTGCCCGTGGCCCCAATTGTCCAAGGAAAATCTTCTTTGACCGCGTAGGAAAGATAATTGCGTTGATCCGACTTCATGAAGCAAAGTCGCCGGGCTGAAAACCGGTCAACCCCATGAAAACCGGTCAACCCCATGATACCAAACTGCATAAGAAACCGGACAGAATTCGCCCCCGCTCCTTCACCGCAGGTTAGCTTCCAGTTACCAGAATATCCGTGTCTCCAGCATGGTGCGGAATGGCGGCCAATTGCAAGCGAAATCTGGAGTGATTGGAAGAGCCCCTATTCCGAAGGTAACACGTAGGCGTCCAACGTTAAAAACTGTTGAATAATCTCGTCTTGCGACCCCAAAAACTCCTTCAGCGGTCCATAAAACAGAGCCCGTCCCTGGTGCAGAAATAACACCTTGTCCGCTAGCCGCTCCGCAAGCCGCATGTCATGGGTAACCACGATACTGGTTATCCCCAGTTGGTCCTTGGCCCGTTGTATCAGGTCGCCAAGTCGACGCGCAATGATCGGATCCACCATCGTGGTCGGCTCGTCATACAGAACCACATCCGGTTGCGCCGCCAACGCCCGCGCTATCGCCACCGCCCGCCTGCGCCCCGTCGACAGGCTCGCCGGAAACGCATCCGTCACATCCTCGGCTCCAACCAGGCTGATCAACTGGGTCGCAATCCAATGAACCTTATCCTCGGCCAGCCCACCCCGCTCCCGCAGCGGAAACGCAACATTATCGAATACGCTCAGCGAATCAAACAGCGCCCCATTCTGAAACACCATCGTCACGCGCCTGCGGATGGCCTGCATCCCCGCTTCGCTCAGCCCGTTGATCTCCTCGCCATCCACGCGCATTGAGCCAACTTGCGGCTTCAAAAAACCCATCAGAATCCGCAAAGCCACCGATTTACCAACCCCGCTTCGGCCCAGAATGCACAGCGTCTGCCCGCGGTCCACTGTAAAGCTCACATCGTTCAGAATCTTGTGCTCGCCAAACCAGATCGAAACATGGCTGAACGAGATCATCGGAACTGAATGCTCCGATTCCTCCAGCGCAACTGCCGGTTCCAGCTCAACGCGAAGGGCATCGGGCAGTTCGGGAAGCTCGGAATTGGGTGCGATCTCGGCCATCTTCCTCAAATCAGCTTACGCGATGCAGCCAGTCGTACACTGCGCCCGCCCTGCCAAGGCCTTCCGGCGTGTTCACGTTCAAATACCAAAACGCCGCCGGCAAGCCACCCGGATCAACCACTTGACCGCATTGCGCAAGGATTTCGGCCGGAATGACCGCAAGCCGCTGGCCGCCCTGTGCAGCCGCTGCCTCAAATGCAGTCAAACAGCCCCCCCGCCCGGCATCAAGCAGCCTTTTAAGCACCGGCAGCGTTCCCCGCTCCAGTACCACCGGAAAGGTCTGCACCCCCCCGTTCAAGGAAGAAACCGTCACCGGAGCGCCTGTAACCACAGCACGATCAATCAGATACAAAATCAGAGAACTGGGTGCGAACGGCATGTCCACCGGCAAAAACACGGCAAACTGTTCAGACATCCTGGCCAGCGCAGCGCAGATGCCCCCAAGCGGACCCCGCTCCGGCTCCTCGTCCGCCACCACTTCCGCGAACTCCTCCAGCCCCGCCCCTGCCCCCGCCAGGGATGCGCTCAGCCCGGCCCCTCGCAGAATCTCAAGCGCATGCGCAACCAGCGGACTGCCACCCAATGAAATCAGGCTCTTGTCCGTGCCCATCCGGCTTGACCGCCCCCCCGCCAGAACAAATCCAGCCGGAGGCCCGTCAGCCCTCTCTGCGCTCTCGACCAGCCTCAACGGCCAGACTCCTCCAGAAACCGCACTATCGACTCAATCCCCAGCTCAAAGTTCTTCAAGTGGAACTTCTCGTTCGGGGCATGAATATTGTCATCCGGCAACCCGAAGCCCATCATCACGCTCGGCACGCCCAGGTGACGGTCAAAATCCCCCACAATCGGAATCGACCCGCCCGAGCGGATAAACACCGTCTCCTTGCCCCAGACCTCCTTCAACGCCCGCGTCGCCGACCGCACATACGGGTTGTCCACTGGAATCAGGCACGGATCGCCGGCATGAATCAGTCTCACCTCAACATCCACACCCGCCGGAGCAATCTTCTCCACGTACGTCTTGTACAGCGCAAACGACTTGGCCGGCGTCATCCCCGGAACCAGCCGCATGGATACCTTGGCCAGCGCCTTGGCCGGAATCACCGTCTTCGCGCCAGCTCCCGTAAATCCGCCCGGAATCCCATGTACGTCCACCGTCGGCCGCGCCCAGGTCCGCTCCAGCACGCTATACCCCTCTTCACCCACCAGCTCCCGCGAACCGACCTCCGTGATCCGATAGTGCTCCTCGTCAAACGGAAGGCTCCGCCACGCCGCCAGTTCTTCCGGGCTCGGCGGAATAATGTCGTCATAGAACCCCGGAATCAGAATGTGCCCGTGCTCGTCCTTGAGCTTGGCCAGAATCTGCGCCAGCGCCACAAACGGATTCGGCGCCGCGCCCCCATACATGCCCGAGTGCAGATCGGTCTTCGCCCCCCGCACCTCCAACTCGGTATAAATCATCCCCCGCAGCCCCACGCACAACGTCGGCAGCCCCGGAGCAAACAACTCCGTATCCGACACCAGCGCAAAATCCGCCTTCAGCTCCGGCGGCTTTGAGGCCACATACTTCGCAATCCCCTCCCCGCCAACCTCTTCTTCGCCCTCAAACAGAACCCGCGCATTCAAAGGCAGCGCCCCGTTGGCCGCCATCAGCGACTCCAACGCCTTCACCTGCGCCCAAACCTGGCCCTTGTCGTCCGCCGAACCGCGCGCATACAGGTTGCCGTCGCGCTCCGTCGGCTCAAAAGGCGGCGTATGCCACTCGTCCAGCGGGTCGGTCGGCTGCACATCGTAGTGCCCATAGATCAGCACCGTCGGCTTCCCGCCGGCATGCAGCCAGTCGCCATACACCAGCGGGTGGTTGCCGGTCTCAATCAGCCGCACGTTCTCCATCCCGATCCGCTTCAACTCCGCGGCCAGCACCTCGGCCGCCTTGCGGCAATCGCCCTTGTTTTCAGCCAGAGTTGAAATCGACGGAATGCGCAGCAGCGCCTTCAGCTCATCAAGAAAACGAGGCTGGTTCTGGCGGGCATAAGCAACAGCAGACGAAGACATGGAAGTGCTCCCTTCAAAAATCAGACAGAACAGAGTATAGAACGTAAAGCCGTCGCACTACCGCGGCCACCACCCCTCGCCTTGCATCAAAATCTAATAACGATTCACCGCCGGATCAACCTCCGCCGACCACGCGTCAATCCCCCCGCGCAATGACTGGGCCTGCTCAAACCCCTGCTGGCGCAGCCACACGGTCACGTTCATTGATCGAATGCCGTGGTGGCACACAACCACAATCCGCTCGTCGGGATCCAACTCCTGGTTCGCACGGGCCGGCACGTCCCCCATCGGCATCTCCAGGCTGCCCTCAATCCGCGCCGTCGCAAACTCCCACGGCTCGCGAACATCCACAATCCGAACCTTCTTCTCGCCCAGCAGCACAGCGGCCTCAGCCGCGGAAATCTCATGATCCAGCATCGTTCGAGTCTACGCCGCCCCCCGCCCGGCACCCCTACTCAACCCGCGACAACTCCACGATCTCCGACCTCCTCGCCTTCAAAGTCTCCTCTGCAATCGCAACCCCCGAAGGCTGCCGCCCGTTTTCAAATTTGAACCCGCGCGCCTCGGCTCCAATCCGGAATCCATCCGGAAAATTCTGATCCATGAACAAACGGTCAAACAGCCGAAGCACCTTCACCTGCAACCGCATCGCCTCTTCCAGATTCCCGGCCACAAACACGTCGTACATCTTTCTCAGCAGCTCCGGAGCCACATCGCTCGTCGCGTTCACGCCCCCCGTCGCCCCCGCCAGCATCATCGGAACCACCAGCGGGTCCCATCCCGTCAAAAACGTAAAATCCTTCCGCTTCGGCCGGATATTGCCGATCATCCGCATCATGAATGCCAAATCCCCTGACGAATCCTTGATCCCGATAATCCGCGGCATCTCCGCCAGTTGCTCAATCGACTTCAGATCAATCGGGTTCGCGAACAGCGGCATGTTATACAGCAGCACATCGATCGTTGCGCCCTCTGCCAAATGCTTGAAGTACTCAAGAACCGTCGGCGGCTTCAGCGGAAAGTAGAACGGCGCCACCACCGCCACGCCCCGCGCCCCCATCGCCCGATACGCCTCCGCGGCCTTCAGCGTCTCATCGATTGAAGCCTCCGCGCACCCCACCACAACCGGCACTCTCCCCCGCGTCTGGTCGCAGACGATCGCCGCAATCTGCCGCCGCTCCTCGCTCGTAAAGCGCGTAAACTCGCCGGTCGATCCGTTGGGAAACAGACCATGTATCCCCGAAGCAATCAGCCACTCGATAAACCGCCGTAGCTCCGCTTCGTTAATCCGCCCCTTTTCATCCAGCGGAACCAGCGTAGGTGTCCATATTCCAAAAAGCGGCGTCATAAATCCTCTCCCAATTTGCTCGAATCATGCGACCCGGCGAAAGACAATCCTCGTCCTCACGACTTCGTCACAGATGCCTTCGGCGCAGACAACATCATAAGGTCGCGTCTCTTCGTTAGCAATGATTCCACCAGTCAACACTTCCCCGCCAGCCAATTTACAACCCATACCCCGCGCGATATAGAATCGTCTGCCGGGAAACAATGCACCCTCGCAATGCACACAATCTGAATTCAACCTGTAGCCTTCGCCTACTGTTTTCAGTCGCTCAATCCGCTACCCCGCAACCATCGCTTGCCGATCGTCGATTCAAGAGGTGATATCCATGAAACACTCCGCCAAGTTGGCCTTTGCAGCAATCTCCTTGGTCCTTTGCCTGTGCCTTGCCCACGCCCAAAACGCAAGCGACCCTCTCAAGAGCGGCTTTCAGAATCCTCCCAATGGCGCGCGCCCCCGCGTCTGGTGGCACTGGATGAACGGCAACATCACCAAAGAAGGAATCCAGCTCGATCTGCAATGGATGCACCGCGTTGGCATCGGCGGCTTCCAGAACTTCGATGCCGCGCTGGCCACGCCCCAGGTGGTGAAAACGCGCCTCGCCTACATGACCCCCGAATGGAAAGACGCCTTCAAATACGCCACCACCCTTGCTGATCAACTCGGCATGGAAGAAGCCATCGCCGGCTCCCCCGGCTGGAGCGAGTCCGGCGGCCCCTGGGTCCCTGGCTCCCAGGGAATGAAGAAGTACGTCTGGAGCGAGACCTTCGTCAAAGGCGGAACCCGCTTCACGGGAAAGCTGCCCCACCCGCCTGATAACACCGGCGCATTTCAAAACCTCAGCATTCACGATCTCCTCAGTGCGCCCCCGGGAACCGCGCCCACCCCGCAGTTCTATGCCGACTCGGTGGTTGTCGCCTATCGCAGAACTCCCCTTGATCTCCCGGTTGAATCCCTGCACGCAAAAATCACCGCAAGCGCCGGCTCGCCCAACTTCGCCATGCTCTCCGATGGCGATTTGGAGAATGCGACGGGAATCCCGATCCCCGCCCCCGGCCAGGCCGCATGGATTCAGTACGAGTTCCCCGCCCCCCAGACCATTCGCTCCGTCACGTTTGTCATGAAAGACCCAGAGCAACTCTCGGCCATGTTCAATGGCGTCTCCGCGCCCGACAAGGCCCTGGAGGCAAGCGACAACGGGCAATCCTTCCGCGAGGTCGTCAAACTCACCGGCGGCAGCGCCCCTGAACACACCATCTCCTTCGCCCCGGTCACGGCTAAGTATTTTCGCGTAACCTTCAAGCGCACACCACCTCCGCCCCTCCCCGCCTGGGCCGCCTCCATGGACCCTGCGTCGCTCGGAATCAAGCTTGGACCCAAACCCACCACCTACGACGTCGCCGAACTCGTCCTTCATGCCGGCCCGCGCGTCAACCGCTTTGAAGAAAAAGCCGCCTTCGTCCCCGAACTGGATCTCTACGGCTTCGCCACTCCCTCCGTTTCCCCGGCTGAAGCCGTGCCGCCGTCCAGCGTCATCGACCTCACGGCAAAGATGCAGCCCGATGGCACGTTGGACTGGACGCCTCCTGCAGGCGATTGGGTCGTGCTCCGCTTCGGCTATTCGCTGCTCGGCATCACCAACCATCCGGCAACCGCCGAGGCCACCGGACTTGAAGTCGACAAGCTCGACCGCCGATTTGTCAAAGACTACTTCGACAAATATCTCGACAGCTACAAAGAAACCGTCGGCCCCGAATGGATGGGAGCCAAAGGCATCCGCTACGTCATCAACGACAGTTGGGAGGCCGGTTCGCAAAACTGGACCGACAACATGGTCGCCCAGTTCAAGAAGCTGCGCGGCTACGATCCCCTGCCCTGGATGCCCGTTCTCACTGGCCAGGTCGTTCAGAGCGCCGAAGCCAGCGACCGCTTCCTCTGGGACTTCCGCAAAACCATCGCCGACCTCATCGCCAACGAGCATTACGGCCAGTTGGAAGCCACTCTGCATGAACGCCACATGGGCCACTATGGCGAATCCCATGAGGCCGGCCGCGCCTTCGTCGCCGATGGCATGGAAGTCAAAAAATTCAACGAAGTCCCCATGAGCGCCATGTGGACGCAGGTCCCCGGTGTCAATGAGGAGCAGTACGGCTTCAACGCCGACGATCGCGAATCCGCCTCCGTCTCGCACATCTACGGCCAGAATCTGGCCGCCGCCGAGTCCATGACCGCGGGCGCCGCGGCCTGGGCCTGGTCCCCCGCCACGCTCAAACCCACCGCCGATCAGGAGTTCCTCAACGGCATCAATCGCTTCGTCATTCACGAGTCGGCGCATCAGCCCCTCGTCGGCAAAGGCACCGCGCCCGGCCTCACCCTCGGACCCTTTGGACAATGGTTCAACCGCAACGAAACCTGGGCCGAGCAGGCTGGTCCCTGGATTGACTACCTCGCCCGCACCAGCTTCCTGCTCCAGCAGGGCCACTTTGGCGCCGACCTGCTCTACTTCTACGGCGAAGACTCAAACCTCACCGCGATCTTTGCCAATAAGGCGCCTGACGTCCCCCCCGGCTACGGCTTCGACTACATCAATGCTGACGCCCTCATCAACGCGCTCCACGTCGCCGACGGCCGCATCACCACCCCGAGTGGAATGAGCTACCGCCTCCTCGGCCTCGACCCCTACAGCAAACACATGTCCCTGCCCGTGCTGCGCGCCATTCACTCCCTCGTTGAAGCCGGCGCGCAGGTTGCCGGCCCCAAGCCAACTGACGATCCAAGCCAGGCCGACAATCAGGCCGAGTTCAAAAAGTTGTCCACCGAACTCTTCGGCGAGGGCAGCGGCGTCCACCATGTCGGCAAAGGCACGGTCTACGCCGGCCAGAAACTCGACGAAGTCTTCGCCACTCTCCACGTCGAGAAGGACTTTGACTACACCAAACCGCAGACCGATACCCGCCTGCTCTTCGTCCATCGCAAGCTCGACAACGGTGACCTCTATTTCATCGATAACCGCAAGAACCGCGCAGAAACCGTCGACGCAACCTTCCGCGTAACCGGCAAAGCGCCCGAACTCTGGCATGCCGACACCGGCGTCATCGAGCCCGCATCCTATTCCAGCGCCGGCGGCCACACCACCGTCCCCCTCCACCTTGAACCCTGGGGCACCGTCTTCGTCGTCTTCCGCACCCCCGCTGAAAAAACATCGGTGCAGTTGCCCAAAATCACGCACACCACCCTCGCCACCCTCGGCGGCCCATGGACCGTAACCTTCCAGCCCGACCGCGGAGCCCCTCCCTCCACCACGCTCACCACCCTCGCCTCCTGGACCGACTCGACCGACAAGGGCGTGAAGTACTTCTCCGGCACCGGAACCTACACCCAAACTGTTCAAGCCCCCCAGGCATGGTTCAAACCCGGCGCGCACCTCTGGCTCGACCTCGGCGATGTCAAGAACCTTGCCGAAGTCCAAATCAACGGCCAAACCCTCGGCATCGTGTGGCATGCGCCCTATCGCGTCGATGCCACCGCCCTGCTCAAACCCGGCAACAATGAGGTAGCCATCAAGGTCACCAACGCATGGGTCAACCGTCTCATCGGCGACCAGCAAACAGGCGCTGAAAAGCTCACCTATGCCGACGTCACGCCCTACAAAGCAGATTCACCCTTGCAACCCTCCGGCCTCCTCGGCCCGGTCACAGTAGTCCAATCGGCCGCGGAGTAGCATCACTCAACTCCGAATCCGCTAACCCGCGCAGGCTCGTCAACTCCCCGCCGAGCCTGCGCGCACCGCATCTCTGACACCTTCCGCACGTCTACACAATCCCTGAAGGGTGGCCCATCGAATGCCAAGTGCGGATACAGTGCTCACGCAAGCCGTCACCCGCGCCCGCCGCCGCCTGCTCCCCTTCCTGCTCCTCATGTACGTGGTCGCCTTCCTTGACCGCGCCAACATCGGATTCGCCAAACAGCAGTTCCAACTCAGCGCCGGAATCTCCGCGTCCGCCTACGCCTGGGGCGCGGGACTCTTCTTCCTCAGCTACGCCCTCTTTGAAATCCCCTCCAACCTCATCCTCCACCGCGTCGGCGCGCGCATCTGGATGTGCCGCATCATGGTCACCTGGGGCATCGTCTCCGTCTCCACCCTGTTCGTCCGCGGCCCCGTCTCCTTCTATCTTGTCCGCCTCCTGCTCGGATTCGCCGAAGCCGGCTTCTTTCCCGGCGTCATCCTTTACCTCACTTACTGGTTTCCCGGCCGCGTCCGTGGCCAGATCATGGGCCAGTTCTACTTCGGCGCGCCTCTCGCCTTTATCCTCGGCGGCCCGCTCTCCGGCCTGCTTCTCACCCTCCACGGCAAAGCCGGCCTCCTCGGCTGGCAATGGATGTTCCTCGTCGAGGGCGCACTCGCCGTCGTCGTCGGCGTCCGGGCCTTCTGGTACCTCACTGACCGCCCCGCCGACGCCACCTGGCTCTCCATCCCTCAAAAATCGGCCCTGCAACAGGCCTTGGCCGCGGAAGAACACGAGCGCTCCGCCCACGGCCCCTCGGCCTTCCTCAAAGCTCTCGCCGATCGCCGTTTGCATCACTTCGCATCGGTCTACTTCCTCATCCAGATGAGCGTCTACGGCGTCGTCTTCTACCTGCCCGCCGAGGTAGCAGCCCTCCTCGGCAAATCCATCGGCCTTGAAGTCGGCCTGGTCTCCGCCATTCCCTGGCTCTGCGCCCTTGCCGCTGTCATCCTTGTTCCCTCGCTGGCCGATCGCGTCCGCCGCCCCGCTCTTCTCGCCGCCGCCGTTCTTGCCGTCTCCGGTCTGGCCAGCACTCTGTTCCTGCTCCCCAGCGGCGCGCTGGCCCTGGCTGCCCTCTGCGTCGCCGCCTCCGGCTTCATCGCCGTGCAGCCCATCTTCTGGACATTCCCCACCAGCTACTTTTCCGGCCGGGCCGCTGCCGGCGCAATCGCCGCCATCAACACCCTCGGCGCACTCGGCGGCTTTGTCGCCCCCAACATCAAAGTCTGGGCTGAACTCCACTTCGCCTTTCCCGCCGCCGGCCTCTACGTCCTCGCCGCGTTTTCCCTTCTCGCCGCCGCCCTCATCGCCCTACTCGGCCGGGCCGGCCCCGCGCTCCCACGCCCCAACCCCAACTGATACCATGCCTTCATCAAGGAGCAACCCCGCGATGTTCAAGCAGACCATCCGCCAGGTGCGCGCGTTCGTCTTTCGCGGCGGCGGCGGCGACTACCACGACCAGCCCTCCGGCCACTGGATCGACGACCACATCGCAACCCCCATGGCCAAGTATCCCGACTACCGCCAGAGCCGCCAGTCCTTCGGCCTCAATATCCTGGGAACTTTGGTCGTCGAAATCGAAGCCGACAACGGCGTAGTCGGCTTTGCCGTCTCCACCGGCGGCGAACCCGCCGCCTGGATCGTCGAAACCCACCTCGCCCGATTCCTTGAAGGCGCGCAAGTCTCTGACATCGAGCGCATCTGGGACCAGATGTACCTCTCCACGCTCTTTTACGGCCGCAAGGGCATCGCCCTCAACGCCATCAGTTGCGTCGATCTCGCCCTCTGGGATCTGCTCGGCAAACTCCGCCAGGAACCCGTCTTCCACATGCTCGGCGGCCCCGTCCGCGACGAGCTCCTCTTCTATGCCACCGGAGCCCGCCCCGACCTCGCGCAGCAGATGGGCTTCATCGGCGGCAAAATGCCCCTCCATCACGGCCCCGCCGAAGGCGAAGAGGGCCTCAACAAGAACCTCGCCCAACTCGCCGAGATGCGCTCCCGCACCGGCAGCGACTTCTGGCTCATGCTCGACTGCTGGATGAGCCTCGATCTCAACTACGCCATCCGCCTCGCCCAGGCCGCCGCGCAGTACTCCCTCAAGTG
>Ga0302320_10007214_pt1 | contig 24506 bp, 24 predicted proteins | sample Bog_T0_3_FD_202130 | JGI IMG/M metagenome (GOLD analysis project Ga0302320, IMG submission 202130) | Peat permafrost microbial communities from Stordalen Mire near Abisko, Sweden - Bog_T0_3 | ecosystem: Environmental > Terrestrial > Soil > Wetlands > Peat | place: Sweden: Abisko, Stordalen Mire...
TGCACTAGCCCACGCTAAAAATAGAGTGATCAGGTCGAGCGGGAAGTTCAGAAATTAAGAAAACCATTGAAATATTAAGAAGATAACAACATCTAAAGAACAGTCCGATAATGCAGATTATGTTAACATAATATCTAAAGTCGATATTTAAGTCTTTAAAACCTCGAAAACTCCGATTCCAATAGCTTAAAACCTAATGTATGATATATCAAAATCTGATAACTAAGATCGGAGATCAAAATTTTATGAAAAATTCGATTCGAATCAATTTTAGTACTGGGTTCATAAGCTTGTTTTGTGCAATTTGCGTTCAGGCCGACGAAGCGAGTGTTAAAGTCAAGGAAATACCCACAAACCAAGACACTACCGTTCTGGTTAAAAAAGGCTCCTCCTCATCCAGGCACAATTCTCCATGAGAAGTTTTTAGCTCCGAAAGGCATTACCCAAATGGGTCTTGCTGCTCATCTAGGTTGGAGTCCTGCTAAGATTAATGAGCTTGTCCGAGGAAAGCGTGGGATAACCCCGCTAATTGCCCTTCATTTTACAGATGCTTTTGGCACAGATCCTGAGTATTGGATGGATCTTCAGAGTCGCTATGACCTTACTGAAGCTTCACTGCAGTATAAAAAGGTTGCCAGAATTAAGGGATAATGCAAAATTAAACGACATCAACTTCTTCAATTAAATATAACCTCACTTTTCTAATTTACTTGGAACAAGAACTAAAAAAACTTATGCTTCGGTACGAATAAAGTCTAGAAAGTTTTCAATAGTTGTTTGTTCTTTACGATGATTATATCCCCTCACTTCAACAATCAAAAAACCAGTTTCTGGAATATTTAACGCCCCCATATTATCCTAAAGGCTTTCAGTTCCAAGTGATTGTTTTTTAAATAGAAATTGAATCGATCTAATAAAAAATGGAGGCTAGAGGAAATAGTAGTGCTTAGAAAATAAAATTTCTATATCCTGATAAAGATGACGATCTGATGAATCGACGTGGTTTTAACTTTTTATACGAGACTCCCTTACTATTTTTTAGTTAAGAAGTTCTCCATTTCTAATTGTCCGCTACATCCTTATCAGAAATTGATTGCCATACACCCATTATCAGTTTACCAGATGTGCAAAGTTGCAATTCAGAGAATGGTATTATAGTTTTCAGTAATGAGAACAAACATCGTTCATCAGGGCGCAAATGAGCTCACTTACGAGATCCGGGAAATTGTTACTTTTGGTAAACAGCTGGAAAAAGCTGGTTTAAGGATGATTTGGGAAAATATTGGAGATCCTATAGCTAAGGGAGAGAAAATTCCGACTTGGTTAAAAAATTTGATCTCTGACGAGTTGAAGGACGATAAAACATTTGCTTATTCACCCACGAAAGGTCTTCTGGAAACACGAGAATATCTTGCTAGCTTCAGATTGCGCGAGAATGGTGTAGTCTTGAATCCAGAAGATATTTTGTTCTTTAATGGTTTAGGTGATGCAATTTCTAAAGTGTATACATATTTAAATCGTAACGCGCGAGTCATTGGCCCATCGCCTGCTTATCCGACTCACTCGTCTGCTGAAGCTGAGCATGTAGGTTCGCATCATCTTACGTATTCACTCGATCCGAAGTGTGATTGGTTTCCAAATTTAGAAGATTTACGGAATCGAGTGCATTACAACGAGTCCATAGCTGGTATTTTGATTATTAATCCGGACAATCCTACAGGCATGACTTATTCATGAGAAAATATTAAGGGAGATTGTTGCGATTGCGAAGAAATATGATCTATTTCTGATCTAAGATGAAATCTATTCTAACATTTATTATGGAAATGAACCATTAGTTTCCTTGGCGAGTGTATTGGATGGGGTTCCTACCATTATTATGAAGGGACTATCAAAGGAAGTTCCTTGGCCTGGTGCGCGTTGTGGCTGGATTGAAGTTTATAATAAAGAAAGTGATGCTGCTTTTGCTCGTTATATAAAAACAATTCATGATGCAAAAATGCTCGAAGTTTGTACAACGACACTTCCTCAAAAAGTTTTACCAAGAATTTATTCTAATCCAGAGTATATTTATTATCTTCAAAGCCGGAGAAATGCTTATAGGAGTCGGGCAGAAAAGGCTTCGCCTATTTTAAATTCAATTCCTGGTATATCAGTAATCCAATCTACAGGAGCTTTTTATTTAACGGTTCTATTTGATGAAAATGTTCTGACTCAGTCTCAAATGTTGTCAATTGCAGATCAAAGAATAGCGGCTCTTTTGGAAGAGAAGGTTTTAAAAATTCCTCCAAATCAATTGGATAAACGCTTCGTTTATTATCTGATGGCTTCTTATGGTCTCTGTGTCGTGCCATTGACTGGGTTTAATTCCTCTCTTTATGGATTTCGTATGACTTTGCTTGAAGAAGATTCAGATGTATTTAGTAATATTCTTTCGATATTATCAGAGGCGATACCAGCTTATTTGAACCTGCAAAGGTAGCTCAAGCAGAGACTAACTCTTTTGCATAAATCAGCACCAATTCTCCGCTATGAATTGGCTGCATAGGCTTGACGTCGACGCCTTCGATTCGACCAATGCTCGTTGAATTTTATATTGGGGATGCACAAGTGGATCCCAATATAAAGAGCATTCTCACTTCTTGAATGCTCATGCATACAACAGTTGTCATTTTTTTGAAATCCTCGAAAGGACTGTGCTTCACCGTTTTTAGGGCTGGGCAACCAATTCCCGATAAAAAGGGCCACAAGGAACATTTCTATAGAGATTTGAATCATTTTTGACTCATTTAAAAAGAAAAATATCAACTACTACAGCGAGAGTACCGACGGCAGGCTACCGCATTAGCAACAATAAGTAGAGTATCTTTAATGACTACTCCGTAAATTATCCAACTTGTCACAGAAAGTAAGCCTGTAGAAAATCCAACTAGCGAAAGATCTGCAGCGTGTTTTGTAGTGTAAAGCTTGTATGCCTGACCGAAAAATACTAATTGTCCAAAAATCCCTATAAACATCATGTAAATCTTAAAAAACTTTCTCATAAAAAGGTAACAACTCATTTTAAGTATTTGTAATTTTGCTAAAGCAATAATGATGAAGAGCTAGAGTCTGAATATTGGAAAGTAATTTACAAAAAATGACCAGAACTGAGAAGCTTGAGGCAACTTTCTAAGGTTTGAATCATGAATACCTCTTATATTCGTCAAGTCCTTAATTGAAAAGGGTAATCTAATTTAATGAGTTATTTCTGAATTTGCAAGCTTTTATTGACACTGAATTATTAAATTACAGTTTACACAGGTATTAAATTATTTGCATTGTCTATATCATGACGTAACATACAGGCTCTTTTTTATAACAGTACACGCTATATTTATAATTTTTACTTGATAATATAAGGTCAATATGGGAAGTTCAATTCATCCATGCAATCTAAACTAGACCCTATTCTTATATATCATCTTGACGATAATATTGTCGACTTGGATGCACTCAAGTTAGCTTTTTCAAAAATCAAGGCTTTTAAAATTACAGTATTTTCTTTTCAAACTTCAAAAGCTTTTTATGACAAACTTTCAAAGCGGCCTCAACCAAATATTGCTATCTTAGATGTTCAACTCGCAAATAATGAGAACGGTATTGAAATTGCTAAAATTATCAGAAAGAAATTTCCTTATCTTACCATTTTAATGTATTCAAATTTTCTAGATACCAATGAATTAAAAGCAGCAAGACTTGCTGGTGCTGATGATTTTATCTCTAAGAAACATTCTTCCGAATCTCAAGCTAAGCATTTTCTTCAAATTTTCACAGAAGGACTGGTTTCAAAGGTAACTCAATCACAGAAACGCTTAAAAAGTTCAAATATTGATAAAAACATTATTGGACAACAAACAAAAAAAATAGCTCGACGACTACCTTTACTGCTCGAATCAGACTTTATTGACTCTATCCTTTTAACTGGAGAGTCTGGCACAGGAAAAACGTTTGTGACAGATTTATTCATATCGCTGTTGCCAAAATTTACCTCACGGATACTCATCAGACAAAGCCTCAGTAATGATTTTTCCCCATTAAATGCTATTAAAGCTCTTGAAAATGGTTGGATTATTTTAGATGATATCGAAAATCTAAGTATAACGCAACAGCAGACAGTGGCTAACTATCTTAGAACTGGTTCTGTTAAAAATAAAATAAAAATTTTTGCTACATCTCAATTTGGTATTTCTCAACTTGTAAAATCTCCATCCCATTCGCACGATCTTTTGAAAATTTTAATGTCTTCTAGAATCCATCTTATGCCTATAAGAGAAAGAAAAGAAGAAATCAGAGACTTTATTGAGTACTTTATTTCAAAACTAGAACACGGACCATACATTGTACACAACAGCGTTATAGATCATCTCGTAGCTTATGACTATCGGTCAGCAAACATTACCGAATTAGCCGATGTAATCAACCAGCTAAAACTTTTTGTTACTGGAAACACGATAACACCAGCATCCCTTCCTGATAAATTTATTACCATTAATCATCCCCCTATAATGGAGAATCATCGTTTTTGTAAACAGCCTTCGGATTGTATCAGTATTGAATTTTCAAATAAATCTTATGGTGAGTACTGCCAAATTCTTCTTGCTGAAGTAGTAAAAAGAATCCTTGATGAAGAGAAAATAAAAGACCGAAAACCAAGCCTGAGATCACTTTCAGCTAGATTAAAATTCTCAAGAACAACTCTTAGAAAACGATTAGAAATATTAGCAGAAGATGGTTTTATTAGTCAGAGTGATTATAATTCAATACTTCATTAGGAGATTTACATGAAACATAACCATATTTTAAAAATTACTTTAAACAGAGAAGAAAGACATAGAATAGCAGAATCTATTATTTTAGTAGATAAGTTTTTTATCGAAATTACCAATGAAAAACCTATAAAGAATTCAGAAATTCAGAAAGCATATTTAGAGCTTACCTCATTAAAATCAATTCTTATTCAACTTGGTATTCTTAGAAATGCGTATTAAATACAATTTCAGAACCAAAAGTGCTAAATATATAAAATTAATTTATGAGTAGTATTTTATTTGAAAATATTGATGCAGTATTGATTGATAATAACCTTGATATTCAACAATGGTGGCGAGAGTACGCTTTGAAGCACGGAGTAAAACTTCAATGTTTTGAGTGTGTAGATAAGTTCTTAACAGAAACATCGAAAATTTCTATTAATACAATTATTTATTTAGATTCTAATTTGGGGAATGGCATTATAGGTGAAATTGAAGCAAAAAAAATATTTGACCTAGGCTATAAGAATATCATTATAACTTCTGCAGCCCCTGCTTTCGGCTCGCCTCAACCATGGATCAGAAATTATATCTCGAAGTATCCTCCTTGGTATTCTGATGCAGCTAAAAGCAAAGTGCCACGGCTTTAGCCGCTGGAACTCACAAAGTATCAGACGACCAACATTTTGATTGCTATAATTTTTAAAACCCAGTCTAAATTTTGTTGTTTTTTCAAATTTTTCCAGTAGCTTATTTATCCGATTGACTGCGTTCCATCGAAGAACTGCCTTGATGCCGCCCATGTCGATTTATTTTGAAGTAATTTTGAATGGACTTCTTACTTCAAATCAACCTAAAACTCCCAAATACATTTTTTGGATGAGTATATTTTTCTCAATTATACTTGGAAAATTGTTTAAGTAAATTGGATTTATACCTAAAAATGTATCAAGCTACTTCCTAAAAATTAAACTTTGGCTACTATCACGTTGACCTCTGATAATACAAAGGAGGAATCAGAGATTTACGAGACAGTTTCTTTACTTTTTTAGATTTCCTTTTGCTCCTTGTCTTTCATTTTCTAATTCAATGTTTTATTTTCTCGTCCACTATAAAATGAGAGACTGTCAGATACATAAAAGAAGAGGAAATTCAGATTCTTCTGGCTTGCATGTCTGCAATTCATTCATGCATTTCTTTTATCATTAATTACTTATGCTTGTTAAATCTAGCAATAATTTCCACAGTTGAAGACAAACCTTCATACACGCAATTCTGTCATTAAGGCAGACTCAAAATGAAAAGACATCTAAACCTCACTAATGCACTGCACATGACACAAAAAAGTTCCATGAGCCAGCTCTTATAATTCATGATTTTTCCCATCCACAAGGACTCAATCGAAATTTTCTGCTAAAAAATGAATATTTTGAAGATTTCTCCTGTCTTTTTATTGCAAAATAGTGAGTTACTGATTTAAAGTAGAAAAAAATAGAAAGGAACTTTCGCTTATGGCAAAGAAAACTAAATTCAATTTACTCTCTGAAATTCACGAAGAAATCCTAAAGTCTGTTGAAATCACTAAAAAAGGTGAAGCACGCCTGAAAAAGGCCAATCTAAAAGCAGCTCTTGAAGGCGCCCTCACGGAAGGTGCTAAAAGAGCTGCTGGGGGAGAGCGTGTCCGGTTTCCTGTTATTGGGGCACTTGTTCGAAAAGAAGTTAAAGCCCGCAAAGCAGGAAAGGGTAAGAACCCATTTACGGGTGAAGAAATCGCAATAAAGGCCCGTCCAGCTTCAAAAAAACCTCGTTGGTCTTTCCCAAAGTCTCTGAAGGAGACGTTTGCTAACAAGAAGAATTGGTAAACCGCCCTGGCATAGCTGCCAAAAACTTAAAAAAGCATAACCAGGTTTGTATTTTCTTGGTTTTTCGGTATTTTTGATTGATGCTCGGCTGAGAACTTTCTAAGTCGAGCACTTTTTTAAAGAAAATAATTAACTATTGTTCATTATTAGAAATGATAATTTGTCAAAATCATGAAATTAAGAAAAACCACGGAGCTGTTCAAGTTGTTATCTACCTATTCTTCTAACGCCGATCCGGATACCAATCTAACCTAAAACGCGGAACCCTCATTAAAAACTCTCATCTAAAGGAAACTTACTTTATTAGAATTAAGAAAGTTTATTCACTCCATTCGTATAGGATTCTCAGCTTGGATATGACACGATGTATTGTTTTCATGAGGAACCCACTTTAGACTCAAACTTATGATCCCCATTCCTATTAATAGGCAACCACTCACTTTCGGAGAGAAGCGCGAAACTGGTCGCGCAACATGTGCAGCAGCAAATGGAACCAATGAAAGAAGTGGAAGGGTGCCCAACCAAAAGAAGAATAGATAAATCGCACCTTGCCAGGGACTTTGAGTTGCACTTGCACCTAAAACAAACGTGTGAAGCCAACCACAAGGAAGAAAAGAGGAAAGAAGCCCTGCTGCCCAAGGCCCCTGACGAGATATCCCGTGCAGGCGGGACAAAAACTTGGGTGATAACCTAAATAAATAAATAACGCGTCCGTGATAGATTTGAAGTCCCATATAGATAAAGCCTACAGCAAAAATCGTAGTTGCAACCTTTGGTATTGCCATAAAAAGCGTGACATGAAATACGCCCCTTCCTAAAATGCCTGCTATAGCACCCAAAACACCATAACCAAGCAACCTACCTAAATGGTATAAAAGTGCCTTTTTAAAGGAATTTGTAACTGAAACAATAATCCCCCCACACATTGCAACACAATGAGGGCTTCCAAACAAGCTAGTCATAAGTACAGCAAGAGGAAGCAAATTCTGCCATCGACTCCAACCATCATAAAAGTGGGCCAACAAGTAATACCTCTTTGGAGAGAATTTTTTCGCCGTCAATACGAATATTCACGACTGCACTTGCGTGTCCAGAGGATAATAGCTTTTTAGGAAACCTAACAAAAAAATCGGATCTTACAGATTGACCGGCTTCTAGGATGGAGAATTGCTGAGGCGTAACCAAGCTAACACCTTTATGACTAAGCTCTAAAGGAGTTTCAAAACTAACTTTTTTAGTATCGAAAGTTTGGTTTCTGAGCTCCACTTTAAAATGGTTGATAATTTCAGCTTGCCCATCGGCAGTCTTGATTTCTTGATAAGGAGCGTCAACCGCTCGAATCAGATTAGCTTCTACGGGATTCCGATGAATGAGTGTATAGATTAACCCCATTCCTAAAAAACTTACAATCAAGCCGTAGATCAAAACTCTACCCCGATTTATTAATGTATTCCTTTTTTCATTTTTTCCATGAGTCATTGAGAGAGCGCCGTAACGAATTAGTCCTTTTGGTTTTTTTAGTCGCCTCATGACCTCATCACAGGCATCCATGCAAGCCGTACAAGCAATGCACTCGAGCTGGACCCCTCTGCGAATATCAATCCCTGTTGGACACACTTGAACACAACGATAGCAATTAACGCAATCTCCAGCCTTGTCCTGAGGTAAATTCGTTCCTTTTCTTGGCTCTCCGCGCTTCAAGTCATAAGCCACCACTTGGGAGTCTTCGTCCATCAAAACAGATTGAAAGCGCCCATAAGGACAGACAATGGTACAAAACTGCTCTCTAAACCAACCAAAATCAAAAAGAATGATTGCAGTTACCCCAACCATTAAAATAAAATTGATAGGATTATCAGTGGGCGAACTCCTGATCATTAAAGCCAATTTTTCAGTACCTACAAAATAAGCAAGAAAACTATGACTAATTAAAAGTGCAAGAATAGTAAAACAAAACCATTTACTTGCCTTCTTTATCAACTTGTCTAGGCTCATTGGAGACTGATCCAATTTTCTACGAGCTACAGCATCCCCTTCTAACCACCTCTCAATTTTCCTAAAAACACCGTCCACGAAAACTGTCTGTGGACAGGCCCATCCACACCAGACTCTGCCCCAAATCGCAGTAATTAAGGCAAGCATCATAGCTGCACCACCAAATACAAACAAAAGCATAGGTGCATCGTGGGCCAAAAAAGTAACCCCAAAGACTGCAAATCTACGACGAGGAATATCTAAAAGCATGGCTTGATGCTGATTTACATTCATCCAAGGAAGAAGAAGAAAAAGAAAAATCAAAAAAATATTGAATCTCGACCGCCAAGTCCTAAATTTTCCACTCACATCAGCTAGATAAAGATAGATCCGACTCCCTTGCTCATCTGTCGTAGCAATCCGATGAGTCGGTAATTCTAACTGGCTCATTCACGCACCAAATCCCCCTGAGGGCCCTTAGAGTTTGGAGGATGAGTCCCTCGCAAGGACTTAATATAAGCGGAAACAAAATGAATCTCATCTTGTTTTAATATCGAACCCCAAGCCGGCATCCCCTTGTCCAGTACTCCTTGTGTAATAGTTTGAACGATTTCAGTCATTTTTCCACCGTGAATCCAATAATCGTCAGTAAGGTTCGGACCAATTCCACCCTCCCCTCGAGAACCATGACAAGAAACACATTTAACTTCGAAAATACTTTTTCCAGAATTGATATTGTCTTTATTCTTCAATAATTCCCGCAGCTCGTTTTCCGAAGCCACCTTAACTAAGTTAGCCTTTGATAAGTCCGCTACTTCAATTTGATATTTTTCGTGTTCATATTCTTTTACAAGTGTTGGACCTTCTCCAACTACATAGTAAGCAAAATATCCTACAGAAAAAAGGATAGTCCCATAGAGTGTGTAGAGCCACCATCTAGGAAGCGAATTATCTAATTCCTCGATACCGTCATAGCTGTGCCCTGTAAGCGGTCGTCCTTCTTCGTCCTGTTTCCCATCTGTTTTCTCCACCATAATTAAGGTTCTCCCGTAGAACATTTATTGAGTTCATCGAACGGAAGTCTTTTGTGCAAAGCATAGATATTAGAACTCCCCCTTCGGAACACCCAAAACAAACACCCTATAAACACCATCATAAAAAGAATGAGACCAAAACAAGTAAGATATAGTAAATGATAATGAGAAAGCACTCTTTGAATCATTTAATAAGCCCTTTCTTAAAGTCCTGTCCTAGTCGCTGCAAATATGCAATAAGTGCAATAATCTCTTTATCTTCAATCGCCCCATCTACTCCTAATGCATTTAACCCCTCAGAAATCTTCTTCGATTCAAACCGTGCATTTGCTTCCGCAAACTGGATGTCTTCAACTGAATATGGAACTCCAAGTGATTTCATAACTTTCAGTTTTTTAGGAATTAAACTAAAATCAATCTTATCTCGAAACATCCACGGATAGGCCGGCATAATAGATCCAGGTGTAACTTCCCTTGGATCCATCATATGTCGATAATGCCAAAGATCTGGGTATTTCCCTCCTAAACGAGCGAGATCAGGACCTGTTCTCTTAGAGCCCCATTGAAATGGATGGTCATACATTGATTCTTGCTCTCTTGAATAATCTCCATACCTCAACGTCTCCGAAGTAATTGGGCGAATCATCTGAGAATGGCAAAGATAACAGCCTTCTCTTACATACAAATCACGTCCATGCAATTGAAGACCAGTATAAGGTTTTACAAGCGGGTTAGCCTCCACATACTCAGAAGCAAGAAAAGTTGGAACTAATTCAATAAAAGACCCTACTAATACTGCAATAAAAGTCAAAACCGAAAATACAGTGGGTAACCCTTCAAGTTTACGGTGAGGCTCAGTACCTAAATCCACCCATGTACTTGAACTCAAGCGTTTAGCAGATTGTGATTTAGCTCCACCTTTATTTGGCGCACCTTCAATGGTTTTATAGATATTATACAACATAACTATGAAACCAATAAGATAAACTCCCCCTGCAATTGTCCGAACATAGTACAGTGGAACAATTCGAATCACAGTTTCAATAAAATCAGGATAAACAAGATGACGATTGGAATCTACTGCTCTCCACATAAGCCCTTGCGTAATCCCAGCAACCCACATTGAAACAATGTAAAAAATTGTACCTAGAAATCCTGTCCAAAAATGAATATTAGCCAACCGCTGACTATACAACTTAGTTTCCCATAATCGAGGAACCAGCCAATAAATCATCGCGAAAGCCATAAATCCATTCCAACCTAATGTTCCTCCATGAACATGAGCAATAATCCAATCGGTGTAATGAGCAATTGAGCTAACAGATTTTATAGAAAGCAGAGGGCCTTCAAAGGTTGCCATTCCATAAAAAGTAAGAGCCGCCACGAAAAATTTTAAGATCGGCTCTGTTCTAACTCTGTCCCACGCCCCTCTCAAAGTAAGTAAGCCATTAATCATTCCTCCCCAACTAGGCGCCCAGAGCATGAGACTGAAAATCATCCCCAATGTCTGGGCCCATTCAGGAAGTGCGGTATAGAGAAGGTGATGAGGTCCAGCCCAAATATAAATGAATACTAAAGACCAAAAGTGAACAATGGATAGCCTATAGCTATAAACTGGTTTTTCAGCTGCCTTAGGAAGAAAGTAATACATCAATCCCAAAAATGGAGTTGTTAGTACGAATGCAACCGCGTTGTGACCATACCACCACTGCACTAATGCATCTTGAACTCCAGCGTAAATTGGATAACTTTTCCAAAGCGATACAGGTAGCTGAATAGTGTTAATTACATGTAGTAATGCAGTGGTAACTACCGTTGCAATATAGAACCATATCGCAACATAGATATGACGCTCTCTTCTTTTAACAATGGTACCAAAAAAATTTACGGCAAATGCCACCCAGATGACAGTTATTGCTAAACCAATCGGCCATTCTAGTTCAGCATATTCCTTCCCAACTGTGATCCCCAAAGGAAGCGTAATTGCTGCCGCAACAATGATGGCTTGCCAACCCCAAAAATGAAAGTTACTCAACAAGTCGGAAAATAATCTTGTTTTGAGTAATCTCTGCATTGAATAATAGATACCGGCAAAAATTGCATTACCAGCAAAAGCAAAGATTGCTGCATTTGTATGAACAGGACGAATCCGACCAAACGTAATCCATGGAATCCCAAAGTTTAGCCTCCAGTCTGCTAGCTGCGCTGCAATAAACACCCCTGCCGACATCGCAATTAGGCCCCAAATCAAGGTCGCAAGCACAAACTTTCTGACAATTTCGTCATCATAGGAAAAGTTTTCCAGCTCATCACTCATTTCAGATCCCTTTCTAATCCTTTTTCACTTTCACAATCTAATAGAATTCTGTGTGCTGGAGTCTCGAGGTCATCATACTGCCCTTCTAAACTCATCTTTATAAAAGCAACTAAGAACCCAGTACCTAATAAAAGAGCAATTGGTAACAAAATATAGACAACATTCATCTAACTAACCTCGTTTAACTCCATCTAACTCCGAAAAAGCAGCCTTCATTCGAGCTGTTCCGCTAATGGATGACAAAAACACAGAAAGTGCACTAAATGGCATCAAAACAGCAGCGAATAATGGGCTAATAAGACCACAAATTGCAGCAACTCCTGCAATAATATTATAAATAATAGAAAAAATAAAATTTCGCTTGATAACTTTCATGGTTTCTCTGGCAATAATAATCATTTGATAGATTGACCCTACTCCAGGTGAGCTCAAATAGACATCTGACGCTCTTAAGCTCATCTCCACTCCTTTATGAATCGCAACTCCGACGTCTGCTGCTGCAAGAGCAATTGCGTCATTCGCACCGTCTCCAACCATAAGCGAGTCAGTATAACTTTCAATCACTTCTTTTTTCTGCTCGGGCGAGACTTCCGCTATACAGCTAAATCGAGGAATACCTACCTGATCCGCAACTTGGTATACAGCCGACAAAGTATCACCAGAAAGAAGCCAAGGACGCAAATTAAGTGTTCTAAATTGATCAATAGATCGAGAAGAATCCTCTCTCACACGATCGCCCAAAAAAATAGACGCAACAAGAGCTCCATCTTTATAGACCGCTAATTCTGTGCCTCGATTTGAATCTTTAGCTCGACTTACCTCGATCAGTTTTCCGGCAATTCTTCCAGAAATACCTCTTCCTATGGTTTCCTTATAATCTTCAACTTTAAGCACAGCTTCGTGCTTAATAAGTGTTGAAATATAATGCACAAGAGCTTTTGCAATAAGATGATTTGATTTAGACTCCAATGCCATAACAGAAGCAAAGGTCACTGTCCTGTCTTCGGATGACTCCTTCGATTGCCACTTCAAAACTTTTAAGTCTCCATCTGTTAGAGTTCCAGTCTTATCTAAAAATATTGATTTCACCTTTGACAGCTTCTCAATAATCTCAGCTCCTTTGATCAGAATGCCTCTCTTTGCTAATCTTCCCACAGTCAAACTCAACGTAAGAGGTGTTCCTAATGCAAAAGCACATGGGCAAGTTACTAAAGCTATAGCCAATGCTCGCTCGAGTCCTTCCTGCCAGTTTTTTGTTAACTCTAAAATAAAAACTAGCGCTGACAGAAAAACAACAAACAAAACAAAAATCTGGGAAACTCTATCAGTGAAAGTCAAAATTGCTGCTTTACTCTGTAAACTCTCTTCCATTGACTTTAGAATCTGTCCAAGCCGAGTAGCACTACCTGAGCGACTAATTCGAATCTCAATAGCTGCCGAGAGGTTCTGAGTACCAGCATAGACTTCCGACTCTAACAAAACAGGAACAGGTTTGGACTCGCCTGTAAGAAGCGCGTTTGTAACGGTACTGGCCCCTTTAACTACTACTCCGTCTGCAGGAATACATGAACCAGCAAGAACTTCAAGAATCTCACCAGACTTTACCTGATCAATCTTCACTTCTTCAAACCTATGTTTTTTAGTATTCCACCTTCGCACGCTAGACGGAGTTAAAAAATGGAGCAAATGTGAAGTTCCCAAAGCAGTTTGTTGGGTCTTTTTTAAGATATATCGTGTGCATAGGAGCAAAAAAATCAGCGCTGATATGGAATCAAAATAAATTTGGTCCGATCCATAAATCAAATGAATAAAGCTTACAACCGAACCTGTAACTATTCCAAAGACAACTGGAACATCTATCGAAGCACGCCTCATTTTTATCGATGACCAAGCACTTTTATAGAAACTTGAACCACTAAAAATAAAAACGGGTAGAAAAAGTGCTGCACTAATCCATCTAAACCATGTTGCCAGTTCACCGACAGCACCAGCATAAAGTGAAATAGCAAGTAGCATGATATTGCCTGCACATGCCCCAGCAACTGCAATCTGAATTAAAAGCAGTCGATTTTCCTTATTCTGCAGTAAGCTGGTACCTCCATCTTCCCGTTTCACAGGGTGTGGACGATACCCCATCTTAACAAACTCGCGCGCCACAGCCCCAAATGAGCCCTCCTTATTTATCTTTACGGTCGCAAGTGAACTCCCAAGATTAAGCCTCACTTGATCTACACCAGGAAGAAAGTTACTTATTTTTTCGGTTAACCACACACAGGCAACGCAATGAACTCCCTCTAGATAGAACTCCATCACCTTTTCATTGAGTTGATTAGTAGGCGACCAGGAGTAAAGATTAATAAACTCTTCATCGTCCAAATACTCATATTTTTCATCAGATGAGGGAGCCGGGGATGATTTACGAACAGCAGATCCCCGTTTTTTAAGTTGGTAATAATAACTAAGCCCACGATCATTTAACAACTGAAAGACTGTCTCACATCCTAAGCAGCAAAACGGAGATTCAATAAAGTCAGCTATCTGATTGCCACAATGAATACAAAAGCGTGAAATGGGTGTCGCGGCCAATACATCAGATAAAGCTTCCATAGATTCTCACACTATAACTGCACGAGACATGCCTAGTCGGTATCCACCATCTGGCCAGAAATTGAACCTAGTTTTAATTGGCCTAGTGGAACAAACGGGCTTTCTTTTCTCAGTCACGAGAAAAAATGTCTCATATTTCAATTTTTTGAATACTTAATTGCATAGAGATCCCAGGATGCAAGAATTAGCCCTGGAATACCAAACAGTCCCCACCAGCTTCGCCAATAAATTCCAGCTATTATCATACTAATGGCTAGTACTGTTCGAATCAATACTCTCGCTCTCCACTGCCTCCCCATAGCACCCTTCTTTTAATTTGGTTGAATAGGACTAGTATGAGCAAGATTCTCTAATTTACCAAGTTTTTCTTTTACGTCCTGAGGGATATCAGTACCTCCACTTCCAGTAAAGCCCATGTAAATGCTCTCTTCATATCGATGGTAACAAAGTTCAGCTGTTGCGGAATGAGGTACTTTTTTAATGCATGCCTCGTAATATATTTCATGAAGCTCTTCAAGGTTTAAAGGCTTCAAAACCTCATAGCAAAGTCCAGCCAACAAAAAAGCTTCCCCTGCATGACGGCCTTCTGGAGCTACTTGTAAAAGGTGATGTAAGGCTGCTGACGCTCTCAAATAAATGACATCCGCTGATCTATCAAGGGGATACTTCTGGAGACGATGTGCCTCTGCTGTTAAGCGCAATGCCTCTGAGTACAGCCCTTCCTCAGTAATTGCTTGTCTGGGTATTTCATTTTTCCAATCAACCAAGGACTTTTTCCATTGGTCAGCATTTTGCCTAAAAAAGAATGGTGCATTTTTATTCGAAACCACCTGTTCAACTATATCAAGAGCAAGCACGGGTTCTTGCTTGAAACGAATAGCAATTGCTAAACTTTGTTCTACGGCTCTTTCCCATTCAAAAGGGCGACTCATAGACAGAGCTGAAGAACTGGTCACCTTCCTAAATTCCGCAAGTGCTAGATCAAATTGCCTGGTTGCTGCGTAAAACTCCCCGATCTCAATTGAATTTGCGCCAGAGCTATTCATCTCAGCAGTTAATTTCTTAAATTCTGGTCCTTCATGAGTGCGAGTATGACAGCTCACGCAATACCCAGAAATTGACTTCAAAATACTTCGAGCATAACTTCGATTTCCTCTCTTAAGCTCTTGGTAAGCATGCTGTGCCTCATCAGAAAATAAGCCTGATAAAAATTTGACAGTCGGATCTAAATCGGGTGACTTCATTCCATTTTTTTCAAGATCATGGGCTAGCGAAGCTAGCTTTTTAGCATGTTCTTTGATTTTATCTGAATTTTTAGGTGAGTTAAATCGTTGATTACTACTAATATCTCGAATAATGTCGACCAAGGTACTGGAAAGCGCCTGCATTTTTTTAGCCCACTGCGGAGAGTTCGTGACAGGAGCTACTCCACTTTGAACATCACCAAGTGCTTGAAGTGTGGTACTTAAATTTAAAATTATTGCCAGATTAAGACATACTATTTGATATTTTCTCATAGGCTTTACTTTCTACGTGACCAGTTCGACAATAGTTAATATCTAATCTATTTTGATGGTCATCACTTCCTTTGTTGGAAAGTTTGCCGCATTTCGAATCCAGGAGGCAAGTTGAAAACTTATTTTTTGTATTATAGGCTTTAAAATAAATGAGCCGGCGCATCCTTGCGCTGGCTTTCGCATCCTTACGTCCGTGGATTAGTTCTTATTTCCCTGAACTCCAAAATTTCCGCCAAACATTAGAGCATTGAGCAAACTCAATGCCAAATCTCTGCGCACTTGGCGACTGCTCCATAACAGTTCTAGAAGCAAATTCAGTTTGACAGATCAAAATTCAGAGCCGCTCTGGCTCCAGACAAGAGACAAACTGGCACTTATCTAGAATACTCATTCTTTTTTTAAAATTTAGCAGATCAGCTGGGTAATCTGTAATAATACCATCTACTTTCATTGCAACTGCCTTTTGCCATTCCTCTTGTGTATTCAATGTCCAGGGAATGACTTGGAAACCAGCTTTATGAAATCCCGCTATGTTTTCCTTTGTTAGTAACTCAAACATAGGCGAAATAATATTGGCTCCAGCTGCTTTTGCGACCCTCAACATATCCACCTGAGCATCTTCAACTAGAAGAGCAATTTGGAGGGTTGAATTTAGCTTCCTAGCTTCAATCAAAGCCCTAAGATCAAATGACTGGAAAATAATACGATTGATAAATCCACTTTCCTTAAAAACAGAAATAGCTTTTTTCGCAAACTCTTCAGGAGCAATAGTATATTCTGGATGATTTTTAAATACCTTTATTTCTATATTAAATTTAACTTTTTTTGCATTACTAATTTTAGCACTCTTAACTAGTTCAAATACCTCTAGAAGGGTTGGAATTCTCTCCCCTGGAGCCTGAATTTGTCGTATAAAATTAGGATTTTTAAGAGCTCCACAGTCATATTCCTTTACCTGTGAAAGCGTTAAAGAATGAATCAGCGGTGATGATTTAATTAAACTACCATCTGAATTCAAACAGATCGCAGGATTGATATGAGGGTCATGACTAATCACTAAGACTCCGTCTTTAGTAACAGCAAGATCCATTTCTAATACATCTACTCCTGCCTCAAGTGCGGATCTAAATGCTACTAAAGTATTCTCAGGAAAAAGGCCTCGCGAACCTCTATGTCCATGAACATCGACTTCTTTTGCAATGCTGTTTGTTCCAATACCAGCCGAAATGGATAAAAAAAGACAAAACAAAAACATACTAAATCCCCCTCTCTTCATTCGCCATCTTCTGCCTGAAGATATGTGTAGCGTCAAGACGTTTCCATTGTTAGGGCTCTTCTCATCGAGAAGAAAATATATTACAAAACTTAATTTAAAGAATGAAATATCTTTAACTTATCCCTCGGGTATAATATTAACGGAGCCAGCAATTCAGAACTGGCTATACTTGAAAGATGAAAGTATGATTGACACAGAGAAAAGCTCTATTTTCCTAATTCGCAAACAGGATTACCGTGTCACCCAGTGGAAAAACAAAAGTGGCCAGTCCCTTGAAATTGCAATTTTTCCTCCTCAGGCTTCTTTGAATGAAAATACATTTTTATGGCGTTTAAGTTCAGCACAATTGATAGAAAATGGACCTTTTTCAGAGTTTCCTGGGTATAATCGCTATTTAGCTCTTATCAATGGTAAAACTCTTCAACTGACATTTCCCTTAGGACATCCATCAGTTACCTTGAAAAATTGTGATGTCCATCATTTTTCCGGAGACATCAGAGTTTCATATCATCTGATTGCACCACCCATTTCCGATTTGAATTTAATCTACAAACGCGACAAAGTAAAAGCTCACTTTAAAATTATCCACCTATCAATGAAGCCTCGCTCGTTCTATCTTGAAGGGAAAGTCGCTTTACTGTTTGGAGTTTTAGGAAGTACAAATGCGACGTTTTATCCAGGAGAACAGAAATTTGTGATTAAAACCTTTGAGACCTTACTGATTAATCTTCCAAAAGAAACCAATCCATGCCGTAAAAACAAAGAAGAAGGACTCATTCTTTTAGAACCAAAGAGCCCAGGGTCTCTTGCACTTATCGAATTGGATTGGACGAGTTAACTCAGCAAAGCCAGAATATCCTCCCGACTCACTGAAGCAGCGCTCGCGGTTCCTTGAAGAATTGATTCAGCGACTTCCTGTTTTGCTTTTTTGAACGCAAGAATTTTTTCTTCAATGGTTCCTTGCGCCACTAAACGATGAATTAAGACAGCCTGAGTTTGTCCAATCCGATGAGACCGATCAGCAGCTTGGTCTTCAACTGCTGGATTCCACCATGGATCCATAATGAAAATATGATCTGCAGCAGTAAGAGTTAATCCAACACCGCCTGCTTTTAATGAAATAAGCATTACAGACGGACCAGAATCTTTCTGAAACTCCTCAACAACTTGCTGTCGATTTCGAGTTGTTCCATCTAATCTAGAAAAGCGTACTCCTTGTTGTTTCAATCGATACTCTATTAAATCTAAATAGGATGTCCATTGAGAAAAAACAAGTGCTCGATGCCCAGACTCTATGGAGTCATGTAGCGTCTCAAAAAGCAAGTCTAACTTAGACGATTCCTGGCTTGTTTGTCCTGGAATTAAAGAAACGTGACAGCAAACCTGCCTTAAGCGCAAAAGTAGCTCAAGAGCAGCAAAAATACTCCCACCTGCTTCAAGTTTCTCACATACTTCTCGGCGTGTCGATGTCAGGATCGCTTCATACACTTCCCTTTCATCTTGGTTCAATTCAGAATAAAGAACTTTCTCAGTCCGAGGAGGTAGCTCGGGTGCCACGTCTTTTTTTAGTCTTCTTAAAATAAATGGTCGTACCCGTTGACGAAGCCTTTGAACTGCAGCTTCACGCTCTTTTTCTCCAACAAATACATATTGATCTTGAAATGACTCTAGTGAACCCAAAAGCCCCGGATTCAAAAACTGGAATTGACTCCATAAATCTTCCAATCTATTTTCGACTGGAGTTCCCGTAAGAGCTACTCTAAAGTTAGCCTGAAGAGCATGAACAGCACGAGTAATTTGGCTATCAGGATTTTTAATCACCTGAGCCTCGTCCAAAATAATAGAATCCCAATTTTCTTCGGTTAGATAGTCTTTATCCAATCTCAAAATAGCATAACTTGTGATGGTGATATCTGCTCTTGAATTAAGAACTCTATTGTTTCCATAGTAAACATAATACGTTAGACTGGGTCGAAATTGACGAATCTGCTCCACCCACGAATGTAAAATGCTCGTTGGAGCAACTACCAAGGTACGACCCTGAATAGCACAAAGAGCTTGAAGCGTCTTACCCAATCCCATATCATCAGCTAAAAGAGCCCCTACTTGACCTTGCCTTAAAAAGCACAACCAATTTATGCCTTCTTTTTGATATTTTCGCGGCACTACCGATAGATCTCGAGGAAGGTCTACTTCTTCAATTATATCAAGATTCTCAAGCCCATCATTAAACTGACGTACCGGTTTAGAAACTGTTTGACCTAACTCATCACAAAGAGCCTGGGCTTGGGGTAAAAGAAAGGAGGGAAACGATTCCTGCAAACTCTTTGCATTTATAATTGACTGAATTCTCTCTCCGTATTTTTCAAGCCAATTTAGCGGTAGCCGAGCCCACCCTCCTCCTATCAAAGGTACATAACTCAAGTTCTGGCGCCACGCGAGTAAGACTCTAGATGGATCTGCCATTCTCTCCTGTCCAGCTACCTGAAATACAAAATCAAACTTTTCGAACTCAAGATTCATTTTTGGCACTAAAGTACCATTAATGCTAAACTCCTCCAATCCGTTGCCATAAGCTTCCCATTTATCGAGTCTGTATACAAAATCTACGGCAGATTCCCCATGAAATTGGACCCGCTGACCAGGCACTAACTGAAGCTCATGTTTTAGCTGGCGCAGCAGTTTCTGTTCCTCTATCGGATCAGAAACTAAAATCTCATTCTGATTTCCGCTCTCATATGTAATTCTTGGAGTAACATAAATTCCTTCAGAATTCCCTATTTTTTCTACATCAATAATAATTTTTGGAGTTACTCGCCCTACGCAAGGGAGCCGTTCCGTCATAATGTTTACATGAATTTTTTTTTTCAGAGAAGGAATGATTTCTGTTACAAGTGTTTTCACTTCATTTTTAAAAAACACTTTCCCTTCACCTGCTAAAATGGATTTTTCATCCGATCTAAGAGGAAATGCTTCAATTCCCTTGAGGACAGACCCACAAAGGACTGCTCCATTCTTAAACACCTCCGTCACTGAAGGATCATTTTCCATTCTTAATCGGAATCCACTACCTTCGTCCAAGAGGCAAGCTCGAAACTGAACTGCCTTCGATGAAACCGTTACCGCATGGCCATCTAAAGAAATATTTGAACAGCCAGCAAGCGCTTTAAAAAGAAGTATCCATACACGCCGATCCATCTCTTCTTTACCTTGACCCCACCCTAAACCCTCAGAAACTAAAATAGCATCCACTGCAAAATCTGACTGAACAGCTGCCACAGATAAGGATTGAATCCTACCTGACCTTACCCCTCCAATAAAACTTACTAGAGAACCTGATAACCGGTGTTCCGTTTTTTCCCCTTGCACAATCCAACGTTCAAAAAATAATTTTCCATCTGCACGACTGAAGCGATAATTCAATTGACAGCTGTATGATTTACTTTCGTGCTTATTTTTTGATCCATGCTTTAAAAAAATAACTACAGCAGCTACATGAGCACAAACTCTGCTTCTGTCTGTGGTATCGCAAGCATCGCAAAACCAGTCCTCATCGTCTGGCCAAAGAGTGACTTTTGAAGAGACTGGACAGTCCGGAGTACATACTCTAAATCTCATTTCCTCTTCTTGAATTTGGTCGGTAAAAACAGAGCCGATTCTAACTATAGCAACACCTTTTGACCAAACTCCTGGAAGACAAGACTTCTGCACCAGATTAAAAAACTCGATTTTGAAAGATAGATCCACAACAGCTCCATTCGCTACCTATTGGGAATTAATTCTCAAATTTGAAACAATATGCTACAGCAAGTCAGTGCTCCATCCGCTTTAATGAGCTCCGACATGTTAAGTTTAATCAACTTAACTCCCCGTTCATCACATAAATCCTGCAAAACCTTCTCAGACATTGGAAACCCCTCTTGCATAATAAGTGTAGTGCCAATTCTTAACACATTTGACGCAACAGGGTCTGGCACAAAAATAAGTGAGTAATTATCTTTAAGTTCTGATTGTTTTTGAATTTCGTCTGCAATATAGGCTCCAGCTTGGCATGCCCCTAGAATAAGGATGCGACTGTCGAAAGTGCTGATAACTGACTTAAGATGCAGCCCTTCAATCACTGGAATACTGAAAACTTTAAGACTTCCATTAAAAATATCTCGCAATTGCAAAACAGCTTCATAGTTGGTTCTTTTGGAAAGGCCCACAAGCAAATCTTTTCCAGTAAAAAGGACATCTCCTCCATCTAAAATACCAGGATGCTTAATTCCGTAAATTCTTTGAATACCAGCTTTTTGAATCGCCTCTCGAACCAGTACCTCCTCCCCTCTTCTTTGGATAGCTCCAAGGAGACTAATAACAGCAATATCACCCACAATGATTGCAGTATCTTCGATAAAACAGGAATCAGGGTGCATTTCATCCTCTTCGACTTTAATTAAATTAGGAATAAGACTATTTAAAATATCGATATAGGCTTCATGCTGTTTTTTTGCTAATTTTAAATTGATTGGAATAATTGGAATACGTTCCTTTAAACTACTTTCGAATGATATAGGAAGACCTCTAACTAAACAGTGTGTATGTATTTGATTAACTGAATCAATTTGTCCCATTTTATTCTTCCTTCGAGTGAATGTTTCCAGTGCTACTATGTCACTCGTTACTACTACCGAATAGTCTAGTATTATGCATTCGCTAAATTACAGCAAAAGAGCCTACTCACAATAAATGAAAAACCATTTTTTCTGGGGCCTTTCAAAAATAACTACCAAAAGAAGAGTAGATCAGTCTGGCAGAACCAATTTATGATTGAATTCCTCAAGAAATCAAATATAGTGCACCGCACGATTTCAACTATGGAGGTAATTGAAATGATCCATCCCCTAACCCATTCGTATAGAAAGGCAATCCCATTTCTTAAACTAAACAACTTAACAAGTTGGATATTTATTGGACTCTTTCTTGGGTTATTTATTGGAATCATCACTCCAGGTATTGTTCCAATCATTAAACCATTTCAAGGACTCTTTTTGCATGGTGTAAAATGCACCATTGCGCCATTAATATTTGCAACGATTGTTACAGGAGTAGCCTCAGCAGGTAGTTTTAAGCAGCTAGGATATATGGGCTTGAGGACTTTTGTTTATTTTGAAATCATTACCACACTAGCACTTGCCATTGGTCTCTTAGTTGTCAACCTCCTTAAGCCAGGCATTGGAATTCAAGTAAGATTGCCTCATTCAGATAGCATCTCCGCTTATACTAGCACGAAGATCAGCTATAGTGGATTTATCGAACACCTTCTTCCAACCAACTTTGCTGATGCCATGGTTCGAGGGGATGTTCTGCAAATTGTAATTTTCTCAACTCTGTTTGCTTTTGCAGTTTTAGCAGTAGGAGAAAAGGCTAAAGTTGTTCTTTCTTTTTGCGAAGCACTGACAGAAATAATGTTTAAGTTCGTAAATTATATTATGTTCTTAGCTCCAATTGGAGTCTGTGCGGCTATTGCTACTGCAATAGCCGATAATGGCTGGCAAGTAGTTTTACCTTTATGCAAACTTGTAGGTACACTTTATCTTGCCCTATTTCTGTTTGTTGTAATCGTCCTTTACCCCGTCTGCAAACTTTATCAAATTCCTGTGCGTTCTTTTATTCGCCAAATCAAAGCCCCCGTGCTTTGGGCGTTTGCAACTACTTCAAGTGAATCTGCTTATCCGATGGCTTTAAAAAATATGGAAGATTTTGGTGTCCCTAGACGAATAGCCAGCTTCGTCCTACCAATGGGATATAGCTTTAATCTTGATGGCTCCTCGCTCTACCTTTCCTTAACTGCTATTTTCGTTGCCCAAGTTTCCGGCATTCACCTTTCTATTGAACAACAAATTCTCATTATGCTGACACTCATGCTCACCAGCAAAGGGGTGGCAGCTGTCCCACGCACTGCTATCGTTGTTCTCTCTGGAACCCTGACAAGTTTTGGCCTGCCCTTAGAGGGGTTAGCTCTGATTCTAGGCGTAGACGCCTTTATGGATATGGGGCGCTCTGCAATCAATCTCCTTGGGAACTGCCTAGCTACAGCTGTTGTAGCGCGTGCAGAAGGTATCCCATTAGGAGTGCCACAAACTCAAACCCCACACTCTCCCCAGGTTGCCATAACAACCCCACCTCACCGAGCAAAACTGAGTAAAATTACACTTTAGAGGTAATAATCAAACTCTTAAAATCGAAAAGAAAATTTTCCGGAATAACTAGAATATCCTAAGACATTGTCATACTCTGCACCAATTCCAAACACTGCAAGCTTGAGAAGTAGCCCAGCCTGAATCCATGCAGACATGTCAGAACCAGAAACAGCGGTAGTTCCCGTTTGAAATAGGCTCACACTTCCAGCTCCACTGAGTGAAGACGAATGATTCATCAGCCCAAGTCCTAAATAAGGCTCGAGAACAAAAAAATTCTTGCTGACAAGCACCTGAGCTCCCAAAATACCTGAGCTATAATTCGCTGTAATATTAACACCTTGCAAAGTCTGGCTTCCTGAAATAGCGGCACTCGAATAAGACACTCTTACTGCCATATCAAAAGGAAGAGCGCTAAAAACAGTATCGGTTGCAGTCCATTTCAACGCACCCCCATACCTTGAAAAGGATGCGCCACTCAAAGTCAGACTAGGAAGTAGTCCAAATTCAAATGTAATTCCCATTGGGATACTTACACCCACTTGAAGATCAGCAAAAGGTAAGAAAGCACTTGAACCTGTAATACTAGCAATTGACGACGCATCAACCGCAGTAGCTCCAAGGCCAACTTGAATACCAAAAACCTTGCCTAGCGACGAAGCAGGCTCTATAGGCCGAAATGCAATCGTTGACCCAATCGCTCTAAAAAGTGAATCTGTCATGGTTGCATCGAGCTGCGGAAAATTAAAAAAAGAGGCCTGCGCCTTAGAACTCAAGACTAACTCAGCTAAAAGTAAAAATGCGATAAGCGTTACTTGTAAACGTGATATATAGATCAATTCAAAAGTTTTGCAATATCTGAACGCAAAAATATGCCTCTTAGCAAAGCCGGATCATTTGACATTTTCCTAAGTATACTTTTTGCAAAGCGAGTCAAATCTTTC
>Ga0302320_10007215_pt1 | contig 24506 bp, 20 predicted proteins | sample Bog_T0_3_FD_202130 | JGI IMG/M metagenome (GOLD analysis project Ga0302320, IMG submission 202130) | Peat permafrost microbial communities from Stordalen Mire near Abisko, Sweden - Bog_T0_3 | ecosystem: Environmental > Terrestrial > Soil > Wetlands > Peat | place: Sweden: Abisko, Stordalen Mire...
AGAAACCCGAATCGGCCTGTCTGGAAAGACGATTTCGGGACGGCTCGGGTGAGGTCAACTTATTGAATTTTCTGCTATTTAGCTGTCACCAGAGCTGTCTGTATTTTACCACAGAAAGCGCTCATTTTCGGGTCGGAATCGAGACGATAAACTGCGCTTTTTGTTGCTCTTGCGAAGCTAGTTTGGAGTGCAGCGCGGCGCTCCCCGGGGAACGGATTCTAGTGTCCTGATGAGTGCGGTGCGCCTGATTTTGCCGTCCCGAAATGCAGCCCGTCCATCACATCGTCAAGCTCATCTTCACTGCCCGCGATAAACGTGAACGACAAGATCTGACCCTTCGCGATCAGGACGAGCGTGCACTGCCGCATGGTAAGTTTGTCGCCCAGCGGCTTGACGAAATCCGCCCGCAGCAGTTGCCGTGACTCGACTTCCAGCCCATATGCCTCGCCGACAGCCTTAAATCCCTTGGCGGTCGCAAGTTCCGTGAGCGGACCCAGGTAGTCTTCCGCCTTCTTGAGCCCGGGATACGACGCCACGCTCTCCGACGCGACCACGACAGCCGAGTTGATGCTGTCTCCGGTAGCCTCGGGAGGACGTTCGAAAACCGCCAGCAGCACTTCCGCTTTCCCCGCCTCGTTTCCCTCGTGCATCTCTTGAGTGCGATCGACCCAGCCGTAGGGGATCAGGTAGCGGAATCCGAAAGTGGTGTTGCGGTAAAGCTGAGCGTCTTCGTTACGGGTGGAGGGCTTGGCCGTTTGCGTGGCGGTTTGCGCAGCACCTTGCCCGGATGCGCTCTTGCTTTGCGCCGTCGCAGTGAAGCCAAGGCTCAAACCAACAAGCACAACCATAACTCTGGAGAGCCCCCACCCCCGCAAAGCACGACTCCACTCCGAACGGAAATGCATACCACTCATGCTACCAGCGCCCCGCCGCTACTCGATAAACATGCAGTCCCCATAGGAGTAAAACCGGTACCTTGCCTCAACCGCGTGCCGGTAAGCGGCCATCACCGACTCTTTCCCGCCCAGCGCGCACACCAGCATCAGCAGGCTCGATTCCGGCAGGTGAAAGTTCGTCAGCAGCGCGTCCACAATGCGAAAGCGATAGCCCGGATAAATAAACGCGTCGGCGTCGCCGCGTCCACCTTCCACCCGCTCCCCGCCCGTTCGTTCCGCGGTAAGCCCCGCCGCATTCTCCAGCGTGCGGACGCTGGTAGTACCTACCGCCACCACCCGCCGCCCTTCAACTTTTGCGCGGTTGATCGCGTCCGCCGCTTCCGCCGGAATCTCATACTGCTCCCGATGCAGTTTGTGATCTTCCACTTTCTCTACTCGCACCGGCTGGAACGTGCCCAATCCAACGTGCAACGTGATCTCGGCAATTTTGATCCCCCGTGCGCGAATCCCCTCCAGAATCTCAGCCGTAAAATGGAGCCCCGCAGTCGGCGCCGCCACCGATCTAGCACCTGCCCTCGGCGTCTGGGCATAGACCGTCTGGTAGCGCTCCCGGTCCACCGCGCGGTCGTCGCGGTCGATATAGGGCGGAAGCGGCACGTGTCCAATGCGCTCAACCCGGTCAAGGAAGTCGGCGACTGCGACGAATCGGATGCGCCGCTCGCCAAAACTGCCCCGCTCCGTGACCTCGGCTTCCAGTTCGAACGAGTCGCCCTCCGAGGCAGCCCCAAAGTAGAGCTTTTCCCCGATCCCAATCTTCCGCCCCGGCCGTACCAGGCATTCCCACTCATTCGGATCATCAGAGACCTGCCGCGTCAGCAGAACTTCGACCCGCCCGCGCAGAAATTCCCGTGCCGCCGAATTGTACGGGCTCGGACGCTGCGCCCGTTCTCCGCTCCGGTGTCCGTAAAGCCGCGCCGGAAACACCCGCGTATTGTTCACGACCAGCAAGTCATCGGACCGAAGCAGTTCAGGAAATTCGCGAAACCTCCGGTCGTGCCAGTTTTGCCCCTGCCAGCTCCCACCCACCCGATCCACGTTCGGCCGAGTGAGGTGCAGCAGCCGCGACCCGGCGCGATCTGCCAATGGCTCCTGAGCGATACATTCCGGAGGCAGATCGTACTGAAATTCAGAGACAAGCATCGAGAAGATTATAGGGTTGAGGGGACTCCCCGCGGAAAGTCCCGTGTAGAGACGGGGCTTTGCCCTGTCTGGCTCCCCTGCAAACCTCGCGTCGAGCAGGTTTCGGGAAGGACACGGCGTCAGCCGTGCCCTTCAGCCCGCAAAAAACAGAGTTTTAGCCGCTGCGGCCGGACGCCCGGCTCCAAGAATCCTCGCTGAAATCAGTTCTAGTTCTTGTAAGCCTTCCGAGCCGTGCTGTACCATGACGGCAATGGCCAGCGACCGCGGAGATCGCATCGAGATTGTGCAGTACGGCCGCATGCTGCACGAAAGCGGCTTTGTTGCCGCCACCGACGGCAACCTCTCCGTCCGCCTCGACGAAAAACGCCTCCTGGTCACGCCCACCTGTATCAGCAAGGGCAGGATGCGCGCTTCCGACCTGGTGATTGCGGATATGGACGGAAAACGCCTCGCCGGCAAGCGCCGGGTTTCGAGCGAACTTGCCATGCATCTGCTGATTTACCGCCTGCGCCCCGACGTCCGCGGCATCGTACACGCGCACCCGCCCACCGCCACCGGGTTCGCCGCCTCCGGTTACGATCTGAACCGCCCGCTCGTCTGCGAGGTCGTCGTCGGTCTCGGTTCGATCCCGCTCGCCCGCTACGGAACCCCCGGCACTCCCGAGCTCACCGATGCTCTCGCCCCCCTGATTCCGCACCACGACGCCATCCTGATGGCCAATCACGGGGTCGTCACTTTCGGAACCTCCCTCGAAAGTGCCTACATGAAAATGGAAACCGTGGAGCACTTCGCAAAGATCGCCCTGGTCACCCACCTGCTCGGCAACGAACAACCGCTAGGCGAGAAGGAAGTCGAGAAACTCCACGAAGTACGCCACCGCTACAACGGCGGAGGAGGAACCCCCGCTGCGCCGCGCCGCCCAGTTGACGGAGACGATCTTCAAGCGGATGACCTCCCAGCCCATGCCCTTCGCCTCGATGACCTCCGCTCCGATGACCCGCCAGAGACAGCCGGCACCCGACGCTTCAGCGCCGAGATAAAACTGGCAAAGTGATTCAAGTCCCGGAGGGACGTCCGAAAATAGCCCGGCGCTTCAGCGCCGGGAAAGGCGCCGAGACCGAAGCAAAGTCCCGGAGGGACGACTGAGTTCTCCCCCCCCAGCCTCACTCCCCTCCGATGCGAAACCTCACCCCCGCGCGAAAGTTAGCCGTCAGCGCCGGATATCCCACCACTTCGTTGTAATGATCGTTGAGCGCATTCTGCAAGTTCGCATACGCCGTAATTCGCGAATTGATCGCATACCACCCGCCCAAATCGACACGCGCGTAGCCAGCGGCGTGGTTGATGCCGAAACTTTCAAAATCGGAATCCGGACGACGCCCCACAAAACTTCCGCCCAGATTTGCGCCCCATCGCGTTCCCGCATAGCTGAGAAGCGTCGTTGCCGAATGCTTGGGCCGTCGGAGCAGCGGATTTCCCGCCTCAAATACAGGATCGCAAAAATTGGCCGGGGTGCAGAGTGGAGCTTCAAGAATCTGGGTCGAGGTATAAATGTAAGCCGTGTTTAGCGACAATCTCTTCCAGATCCTGCCTTGCAGTTGAACTTCGGCGCCATGCGCAAGGGATTGCTGCACATTGAAAAATTGGAACAACGTGCCCGCAGGATTCGGTGCAGCCTCAATCTGATCGTGAAACAGGTTATTAAAGTAGGTTGCGTCCAGATTCCATCGGCCGGCAAATAAACCCTGTTGGAACCCGGTCTCGAAGGCCCGAGTGCGCTCCGGCATCAGGCCCGGGTTCGGCACGTAGTACGGCGCACCTGCAAAAGTCTGATAGAGAGCCGGTTCCATGAACCCGGTGGCATACGAAAAACGCAAGCGCGTACCCGAAAAAACTTCTCCGCCACGCAACGCCAGCAAAGTCAGCGCGACCCGAGGCAATCCCGTATTGCCGAATCGGCTGTTGTGGACGAATCGCCCGCCCCCGATGATCGAGAGCCTGCCCAGCGTGACCTGCTGCTGCAGATATGCATCCTGACTGAGACGCTGACCGGGAGATTCCGGAGGATACAGAAGGTCGCCAACCGTGCCGTTTTCGTTCTCGATGCGGTAGCCGAACGTGGAGTGCGCCCACGTTCGTTCGGAGTAATCGCCCTGGTATTCAAATCCCACGCGGTTAATGTGATCGTATTCGTGAGACGGAAAATCGAACGGATCACCGTAGCCGTCGACGCGGGCAGGATCGCCGTTCACGTTCACTTCGGTGTAGCGGTAGAGGTAGTCAAAGCCGCTGAAGCGGTGTTGCCATCCCGACGGCTCTGCTACGGTCAGTTCCACGCTGCCCAGCAGGCTGTTGAGTTGCGACCACTCGCCGGGGTCCGGCTGTAGGGGTTGCATCACGCCATTCACATCCACCAGCGGGTCGTAGCCATTAAAGCTCCATTCCCCCGGCACTCCCGTATGGCTGTTGGAATGGCGCATGTGCACGCGCAGAGACGTCTTGTCGTTCATGGCCGCGCCCACATTCGCGCCCTGCAGCGAATCCGAGTACGCGTCGTTCACGCCTTGTCCGTTGGTGTTGAACTGGCTGCCAAAAAAGTTGTAGTCGAAGTGCCGGAAGACCCCCGCCAGCGACGCATAGCCGTTGGCCGTTCCGAAATTTCCTCCATCGGCGCCAAAGCGCAGCTCCGGCACCCGAGTGCTACCCGTGCGCGTCCACACCTGCACCACGCTGGTCATCGCGTCCGAGCCGTACAAAGTACTCTGCGCCCCGCGCACAAATTCCACCCGATCCGCCTGCGCCAGCGGCAACGTGCCAAAGTCAAACGTTTCCCCCGGATTATCGACCGCGACTCCGTCCACAATCACTTTGTTGTAAGTCGACTCGCCGCCGCGAACAAAGAGCGACGAAATTCCGCCACGTTGTCCCGCCGTATTCACCACTGCACCCGGCAGGAAGCGGATCGCATCGTCGGCGGCAATCGGCTGCATCACTTCCAACTGCTGGCTGCTCAGCGTGTCCACCTCGGCGCCCGCGGCCTCGCTCGCAACCGGAGTCCGGGTCGCCGTCACCACCAAAGTTTCCGCAGCCGTGGCCACACGAAGCTTGATGGTCGTGACTTCGGCGGTTCGAGAAACGTCCACCGTCTCCGCCGCGAATCCCGGAGCCAGCACCTGCACCCGATAAGATTCTGAGCTCGATGCCGTCTCCCGAAAATTCGCCAGCCCCTCGGCCGACGTGTTCAGCACCGCTGCCGGAGCAGGCTTTCCGACCTTAAGCAATTGCACCTGCGCGCCCGCAACGACGGCGTCTTGCGGATCGACAACTTTAATCTTGATCTCAGCGGAAGCAATGGAAGTCAGGATGGATGCCAGACCGATGCCCACCAGAAAAACGATACGAGCGAACCAGCGAGAACAACGCATACACGTCTCCTTTATCACGCGAAAGGGTTGTGTGGATGGTTCACGCCGGTCTCCTGGCTTGCGAGTCAGAATGTGAGTGATCGCTCCAATGAACTTCAGTTGAACGCAGTCCAACGAGCTTGCACCCAGCATTCGGCTACTACAATCGGCCTTCCCAGGGTTGTCGTTTTCAGAGATCCCAGTGGCCGGTTGCGTTGTCCTCGCTTACAGTTGCGCGGCAGCGCGGGAATTGCACCCGCTTCCCATAGCGCCGGCGAATCGCCGGCCTACGATCATGCGCGAACCTATTTTGAGAAAGAGCAAAAACAGCAGCCCAGCCAATCTACCGGCCAGCCCAACAAAAAGTCAATCACACGGCAAACACTAGGGGGTCAGTTTGAGTTTGCTTTGATTTTAATGCGGGAAAAAGTCGGTGTTGCTCTTGTTTTTGGGTGGCGAACGCCGGAGTCCCCAGCACGCCGGGTTTTGGCGTGATGGGGCGGAGCGGTTCACCACTGCGACCATAGCCTCGTTTTGCCGGCTTTAGCCGCCGGGGGGAAAGCGGCGACCGCGCTCTCGCTATAGAAAGGGAAATTCCGCCGATCCCACGCGCGCCACGTGTTCTTCTGCAAAACGCGTAACCCGTTCCAGCGCCGCCTGCAGTTGCCCCTGAAACTCCGCCATCTGCGCATCCGATTCCGCCTCAACCGGAACCCATATCTTCCCGCTAAACCGCACCAGCGCCTTAGAAAATGGCTTGGGAATCATCAGCGCATCCCAAGTGCGCAGCACCCATGCATCGCTCAGCGCCACATAGAACGCCGCCATCGGCATCGCGCACGCCCGTGACAGCAGGACCGGCCCCGGCTTCGCCACATCTTTCGGCCCCCGCGGACCGTCAATCGTAAATGCCACCAGGTTGCCCTGCTCCAGTTGGCTTTTCAATCCAAGCAGAGCCGTCGCGCTGCCGCGGCTGCTCGATCCTCGCACTGCCACGAACCCAAGTTTCTCAATCGTCCTGGCAATGTATTCCCCGTCAAAGCTGCGGCTCACCATCACCGCAATCCCGGTCTTTCTCCACAACCACGCGCTGGCAAACACCGCCCGGTGCCAGAAAGAATAGATCACCGGTTTTTCATAAATCGCATCCGGAGGCGAAGGCGCATCTTCCCAGGAGATCGAATACCGGAGAGTAGGCCCGACCAAAGAAATCGCCAGATAGCTAGCCCAGCTGATGAACCATAAAAGAATTCTTTGTCCAAGCGAGAATCGACGAGTTTCCAAAATGGAGGGCGGCTCAGGCGAAACCGCGGCGGAAGAAAAACTCACGCCGATATTGTAGCCGGGAAAGAAAGGTTTATCTGCGAACTGAGAGCCGCGAACTGAAAGCTGAGTTCTGAGAGCTGTTCTTCCTACGCTTCGAGGTAACCCACGATCCACTCTTTCAGCCGTTGCCGCCGTTCGTCGCTGGTGTCAAAGCGAACTCCAAAGCTCTTGTTGCTTTTCTTCCAGCTAACTTCTCCGCGCACCCAGACGCGTGGCAGCGTCAGCAGAGAAAACGACACTTCTACCTGACTTCCTTGCTCGGGCGTGTGATTGCCTTTCAGCGACATCCCCCCCGAACTGATCTCCTGGCTGGTGGCAGTCATGCGGCCACCGTCGGCCGTCACGATCCCAACTTCCGTCATCACCGGGATGCGCACGTAGCGCCGGAATTCGTGCAGCACCAGCATTCGCGTCGAGCGCACCAGCTTCATCGCCGCCGACCGCTCCAAGGGTTCGTGAAATATCGCGTTGATGCACAGCTTCGAATATCGCATGGCATCCTGCGCCGTCCCGCCCAAACCGTAAATAATGAGCCGGCTGTTGGAGCTTGATCCTCGCGCCAGTTCGATAATGCTGCCGGCTGATTCTCCCAGCGGCAAAACGCAAGCCTCGAATTTCTCGTGTTGCAGTCGGGTTGCGTGGTCGCGTCCGATCACAACCGTTTCGATTCCAAACTGTCGGAAACACTCTGTAATCAGCTGTGCCGACGCCTCGCTCAAGTCAAACAGAGCAACGCGGGCAACACTCTTTCGATGGACGGGAAGGGGAGCGAGAACGGCACCGGTCGAAGTAGTCATGAGCTCCAGGAGATGAATTCCTCTAAAACTCCATTCTGACGTGCCTTTTCACCCCTGCCTAGGTTTCGAAAGGGCCTATCCCTTGTCCCAAAGGACCATTACGGAAGTCGTACCTGGAGCGCTTGCACCCCGCTCCCTTCGTTTCGCTTCCGATGTAGACACGGGACTTGCCCGTCTCGCCGCTGCCCTCAGGTAAAAAGGATATGACCTATGCCTTCGTGATCCTTCCTGTCCTTGGTGGTAAGGGTTTGGGGTAGCATCGTGAAGGCGACCCGCCATCGCCCGAACGCCCGCGCCGCGAATTCGCTCCCCTTTCTGATATGCTTAAAAGTTTTCTCGATCCGGGGTGTGCCTTTGGAGCATCGTGGCCAGAAATATCATCGCGGACGGTTGAGCCAGGCCATCCGCGAAGAAATCGAAACCATCCTCGAAGGCGAACTGGGTGATCCTCGGATCGGGTTAGCCAGTGTCAGTTCGGTGCTCATGGCCGACGACGCGCGTTCCGCTCGCGTCATGGTCAGCGTGGCCGGCGATGAGGCCGAGGCCGAGCGCACGCTCGAGGGCCTGGCCGCGGCCAGAAACTATGTTCGCCACGAATTAGCCGAACGCCTGCACCTGCGGCGTCCTCCGGAACTCTATTTCCACATTGATCGCTCCGATGCATTGGAGAGTCGGGTCGACGAGCTTCTAGGCCGCGCAAAAAAGCGCCGCCGAAAAAATGCTGAGAAGTAAGGGCGTCGTTAGTTTGTTTGTTCGTTAGTCGTTCGCGACGAGCGGAAAACTGACACGGCGCGGCTTTACCGAAGCGTGGCCGGAAGTGGGTTTTCGATAGTTTGCTCGCTAACGACCAACGACTAGCGGCTAACGACTGACTACCAAGAACCAAGAGCGCCAAATGCTAGAGCGAGTTCTACAGGAGATTCGATCGCGTCGCCGGCTCGTGGTGACCTCGCACGCCCGCCCCGACGGAGACGGTATCGGCTCTGCGCTCGCCTGTGGCCAGATTCTCCGCATCATGGGCAAAGAGGCCGAAGTCGTCATGCACGATGGCGTCCCTCGTATTTACCAGAACCTTCCCTTCGCCGATCGCGTCATGCACGCCGATACCGTCCCCGCCAACGATGCCGTCGTATTGCTGGAATGCGACAGCATTCAGCGCACGCTGCTTCAGGGTCTCGAAAATTGTTTCCTCATCAACATTGACCATCACGCCAGCGGCCGCTACTTCGCCAACGTCAACTGGATCGATTCCACCGTGATGGCCACCGCCGAACTGGTGTACCGCCTCGCGCGTCTCGCCTGCATCCCCATGGATCGCGACATTGCCACCTGCCTTTACACCGCGCTCATGACCGACACCGGCTCCTTCATGTTTGAAGGCACCAACGAACACACGTTCACGGTCGCGCGCGAACTCGTGCTCGCCGGCGCCGACCCCGCCCTTTGCGCGCGCCCCATCTATTTCGGACATTCGACAGCCAAGATGCGTCTCCTCGGCGCCGCGCTTTCCAACCTCCATCGCGAAGGCCCGCTGTCCTGGATCTGGGTCACGCAGGAACAGATGCAGCGCCTCGGCGCCCGCGAAGAAGATTGCGAGGGCCTCGTCAATTACGCGCTCTCCATGGCCGACGTGCAGGTCGCCATCTTTTTCCGCGAGCTCCCCGACCGCCGTTACCGCATCAGCCTGCGCAGCAAAGGAGAAGTGAATGTCGCCTCTGTGGCCGAGCATTTCGGTGGCGGCGGCCACAAATGCGCCAGCGGTTGTTCGCTCGACGGCCCTTTGGCCATCGCCGTCTCCCGAATCGTCGATCGCCTGCTCCATGAACCTGTAATCTTGAGCCAGACCTCGACGAGCTGACGCACCCGACGAAATGAATCTTCGCCGCATGAATCAAGAAACGACTCCGCGGACAAATCCGCGAACCCGCACCGACCTGTTGCTGCTCGCGGCCTTCTGCGGATTCCTGTTCTTCTATGGCCTCGGCGCCTTCGGCCTGCTCGGAGCCGACGAACCCCGCTACGCCCAAATCGCCCGCGAAATGCTGGACCGCTCCGCTTGGATCACCCCCACCCTCGGAGGCAAACCGTGGCTCGAAAAGCCGCCGTTGTATTACTGGCAGGCGATGCTCTCGTTTCGTCTAACCGGAGTCTCCGACCGCGCCGCCCGCCTGCCCGCCGCCCTCGACGCCGCCCTGCTCGTCTCAGCCGTCTACTTTTTCCTGCGCCGCTTCCGTCCCGGCAGTGAACTCGATGGCGCCCTCATTGCCGCCAGTTGCGTAGGCGTAATCGGTTTTGCCCACGCCGCCGCCACTGACATGCCGCTCGCCGCCTGCTTTGCCATCGCCCTGCTCGCCTGGTACGCCTGGTACGAAACCCGCCGCCAAATTGATCTCGCCGCGTTCTATATCTTTCTCGCCCTCGGAACCCTGGCCAAAGGCCCCGTCGCGCCCGCCCTCGCCGCCGTCATCATCCTTCTTTTCATCGTCGTAAAGCGCGACTGGCTTACCATCCCGCGCACCCTATGGATCCCCGGCATCGCCCTCTACCTGGCCGTCACGCTGCCCTGGTACATCGCCGTCCAACTGCGCAATCCGGAATTTTTCCGCGTTTTCATCCTCGAACACAATCTCGCCCGCTTCTCCACCGGCGTCTATCACCACCCCCAGCCTTTCTGGTTTTTCCTGCCCGTGTTCCTGCTGGCGATGATGCCCTGGGCGTTCGCTCTCATCCTCGCCGTAGCCGAACGAGGCCGCCTCATCTGGTCTGAAGGCAAGCAAGCTTTTTCCAGCCCGGAAGATTCGTGGCCGTTGTTTCTTCTCCTCTGGATGTTCGTGCCGATCCTGTTTTTCAGCGCCTCGCAATCCAAGCTGCCCGGCTACATCCTGCCCGCCGTCCCCGCCGGAGCGCTGCTCGTCGCCGAATATCTAGCTGCCCACGCGAGTACTAATACCGCGAGTGCTAATGCAAAGAGCGCCGATCTCTCGCCGGACGAGACCTCGCGAGATGGAAGCTCGCCGCACAGAAGCTCGCGGAACAAAAGCAGGCTTTCGCCGCTCTTCGCCGCCGCTCACGGAGTTCTCTGCGGACTCCTGGTCTTTGCCGCTCTCTCCGCCGCGTCCGTAGCGACCAACCATCACCTGCTGCGGGGAACCGCAACCTGGGTCGCAGCCGGCATTGCCGCCGTCTTTGCGCTAGCCATCAGCGTAGCGCTGCTGTCACGCGCCGGGCTTAGTCTCTTAAGCCGGCTAACCGCATTGGCCGTTGTCATAAGCGTGGCCGTAGTCATTCGCCTCGCCGCGCCCGTGATTGACGCCACCCAATCCGCCCGTCCCATTGCCCGGAGCATTCAGTCCTTTTCGCGCGAAACGGTCCCCATCGCGCTCTATCACGTCAATCGCGTGCAGGAATACGGCCTGGAGTTTTATCTCAATCGTCCGGCGCAATCCTACGACAACGGAAATATCCCCTCTGCATCTCATGTCCTGGTTGCCGCACAAGGTACGCAATTGAAAGTAGCCCAACTAGTTCCGGGCCGCCGAGTATCATATTTAACCAGCGTCCCCCAGCAGAAGTTGGATTTGTACTGGGTAGAAAAGTGAAGCAAGGTCTCAGGTGTCAGGTCTCAGGAAAGGCCTAACAAGGGTTAACGGAAATTGCTGGCAGTTGACGTTCCTGAGACCTGACACCTTCTCTTATGGAAATTCTCGATCTCCGACATTTCTCTTCCGCCGACCTTCGCCCGTTGCTGGAGGATGAGATCGCCATGTGGGGACGCCAACTTGCATGGGACTACTCCACCTCCGCCGAAATGATCCTGCGTTACATGGATGCCAAAATTCTTCCCGGCTACGCCGCCATCGAGCGCGGCAGCATTTTCGGCTACTCCTTCTTTGTGTACGAGCAGAGCAAGGGCGTTATCGGAGACCTCTTCGTCCGCGAATCCGTCCGTGACTCTGCCCGCACTCCCGACCGTCACGAGGTCGAAGAGCGCCTGCTCACCCACGTCATCGAAACTCTGCAGCAATCGCCCGGAATCCATCGCGTGGAGGCGCAGTTACTCGCGCATCACACGGGAGAAGTAGCGCGTCCCTTCCTGCAAACCGGCTTCAGCCGCCATCCCCGCGTCTTCATGAATTTCGAGATTGGCAAGCACCCGCAAACTGCGCCGCCTTTGCCGCCCCAGTTTGAAATTCGTCCCTGGGCCGAGCAGGAATACCAGTCGGCCGCCGCCCTCATTACCGCCGCCTACCGCGGCCACGTTGATTCCGAGATCAATGACCAATACCGCACCCTCACCGGCTCGCTGCGCTTCCTGAACAACATCGTGCGCTTTCCCGGATGCGGCACCTTCGATCCGCAGGCATCCTTTGCCGTCTTCCAGCGCCGTACGCTGGTGGGACTCATCCTCTGCTCGCTGGTGCGCCCCGACGTCGGCCACATCACCCAGGTCTGCGTCCTCCCCGAGTACCGCTCCGCTGGACTAGGCGAAGCCATGCTAGCCGCCTCGACCAGAAATCTGCGCGGCCGCGGCCTCCATTTCATCTCGCTGACCGTAACCGAAGCCAACGACCGCGCGATCGCGCTCTACCAACGCATCGGCTTTGAATCGACCAGGGTCTTCGACGCTTTTGTGTGGGAAGGATAGGTCGCGTTAGAAGGGTTTACGGCCGCAGCATGTTCTTCGCGATGAACAGCACATTGGCCGGCCGTTCCGCCAGCCGCCGCATAAAGTACGGATACCACTCTGTGCCAAACGGGATGTAGACGCGCATGCCCCAGCCCTCTTTTACCAGGTCCTGCTGCAGGTCACGCCGGATGCCATGCAGCATCTGAAACTCAAAAGCGTTGCGTGGAATGTTCTCGCGCGTGGCAAAGGCCTTGGCTTCCTTAATAATGGTCTCGTCATGCGTCGCTAAACCGTGATAGACGCCGCTCTTCATCAGGATCTTCATCAGCTTCACGTAGTTGGCGTCAACCTCGGACTTCTTCTGGAAGGCGATGTGTTCCGGCTCTTTGTAAGCGCCCTTACACAGCCGTATGCGGATGCGCTCCGAGAGCAACTTCTCGATGTCGGCCTCGGCGCTTCGCATGTACGACTGAATGACCGTCCCCACGCTTTCCTCGTTCCCCGGAACCCGGTGCAGTTCATGAACGAAGTCAAGCGTGCGCTGCGTGTATGGCGAGCCCTCCATGTCAACGCGAATAAAATTCCTCGGCGTCATGCCGGCCGCTTTGGCAACCAGTTCACGGACGATTTCGTAGGCCATCTTCTCGTCCACGTCCAGCCCCATGTGAGTCAGCTTCAGGCTCACATTCGCGTTCAGCTTTGCAGCCGCGATTTCGTCGAGCAGATGTTCATAAAGCTGAGCGCTGGCGCGCGCTTCGTCGGCGTTCGTGACGTTCTCGCCCAGATTGTCGATGGAAACGCTGGCGCCAATCTGATTCATGGCAGCCGCGGCGCGAATGGCGTCCGCCACCTCTTTACCGGCGACGAAGCGCGTGGAAACACGCTGCCCAATGCGCGAGCGTTCGGCCACCGCGCGCAGCGACCGGCTTTCCGACAGCGCAATGAATGTTGCTCTCAACATTGCGCCCTCCGCACGGTGCACCTGATTGTCGGATTGAAACTGCCGGAGACGTACATTGGCATTACAGTATTTTCTACCACAAACGGAGGCGGGTTGCAGTGCGCCGCAACCATCCCGTCTCTCCAACCCGTCAGGATAAACCGACCGGAGGCACATAAGGAGCGCCTGAGATCAAAAGCCTTCGTGATACTTAGTGTCCCTGGTGGTGAAGGCTTTTTGGGTTGCATCGTGAAACTGCCCGCAAGATAGGCTGCCACAGTTGCCGGTGTCCTCCCGCGGAAGCGTATTGTTCCTTTAGATGTGATCACCGTCACTGCAAGCAGTGCGCCCACGAGTAAACTCCCAACCATGACCGCACCTATCAAGAACGATCGCATAGAGTGGCTACAAGGCCCTTCGTCCGATACTCCAGCCGCGAAGTGCTCAGCCGCCCCCACAGAACGCGAGAATCCCTGGCGCCTGATCCTCCTCGGAGCCCCGGGCGTGGGCAAAGGTACCCAAGCCGAACTCCTGACCGGTCGCTTGGGCGCGTGCCATCTCTCCACCGGAGACGTCTTTCGAGCCGCCGGCAAGCGGAAAGACTGTGATCAATCCCCGGCGATGAAGGCCGCACTCGAATACATGCGCCGCGGCGAACTCGTACCCGACTCCACCGTTTGGGAGATGGTGCGCGAGCGCAGCCACTGCCTCCTCAATTGCGGCGGCTTCATCCTCGACGGGTTCCCACGCACTCTCGGCCAAGCCGTCTCCCTCAAGGATCTGATGGAGAAAGAAAAGCTTTCCGTCAGCGCCGTCGTGAACTACGAACTGCCCGTCGATGAAATTGTCCGTCGCCTAAGCGGCCGCCGCACCTGCGAAAAATGTAAAGCGGTTTTCCACGTCACCGAGCGCCCGCCCAAAGTCGACTCCGTCTGCGATCGCTGCGACGGACGCCTCTTCCAGCGCGAAGATGACCGCCCCGACTCCATCTCCGTGCGCATGGAAGCCTACGATCGCAGCACCGCGCCCCTTATCCAGTTCTACAAAAACCTTGGCCTGCTGCTGCCGGTCATCGCCAAGGGATCTCCCGACCAGATCCTGGCGCGCACCATGGATAGTCTTCACCAGCTCAATTCGCAAGCCCACACTCGATAACCCTTCGTGGTACTTCGGGTCCTTCGTGCTTAAGGTTGTCGTGGGCAGCATCCCAAACTGAGCCGCGACCCAGCGAGTTAAGAGTTGAAAATGCCAACCGCCGAGATTAAGCTATCGGTCACCCTCCCCCGAGGCTCGCTGTTATATCGCTGAGGCTTCTCTGTTCTAATGTCTGCAGACTCGTTGCATCGTCTAACCGATTTCTTGGATTCCGTGTCCCTGTTTCAGGGCCTGGGGCCGGAATTCCTGTCCGCGCTGGCAACAGCGGTGGAACCGGTCCACTTCTCCGCTCACCAAATCTGCCTGCGAGAGGGAGACCGCAGCGACTGCCTGTTTGTGATCCTCTCCGGCGCAGTTCGTGTGATGCCCCGTGGCGCCGAAGCGAGCAAGAACGCCGCCATCGACCTGCCGTCCGGCGCCTGCATCGGCGAGGTCGGCTTTCTCACTTGCGACAAAAGATCGGCCACCGTCACCACCCTCGACGAAACTTGCCTTTTGAAACTCGCGCGCCACGCCTTCGATGCCCTCACCCAGCAATTTCCGCACGAGACCGCGGAAGTTACGAATCGCATCGTCCTCGGAGCGCGCAAAATTCACCTTTCCTCCGCTCTCCGCCGCAGCGAACTTTTCGGCTCGGTTGACGCCGAGGTGCTCCACGACCTCGAGGCCGATCTTGATTTGATCAACCTCGCCAGCGGCGAAACTCTCTTTCGCCGTGGCGAAGCCGGCGATGCCATGTACCTGATCATTGCCGGACGCTTGCGCGTCGCCGTTCCCCTACCCAATAACACTGACAACGAGGATGGCGATGCCCAAGAAAAAGTCCTGGCCGAACTCCACCCCGGCGACACTTTGGGAGAAATGGCGGTGCTGACCGGCGAACCTCGCTCCGCCTCCGTCTACGCCTTTCGCGATACTCAGCTAGCCCGCCTTTCGCGCGAAGGATTTCAGCGCCTCCTGAAAAAATATCCGGATGTGTTGTCTCTGTTTTTCACCCGCAAAATGGCCGGCCTCATGCGCGAGCAAATTTCAGGCGCCGCGCCCCGTTCCGGCGGCCTCAGAACCGTAGCCGTGATCCCCGCCCACCCCGCCGCTCCCTTGAAAGATTTTTGCGTCCGCTTCACCCGCGCCTTGGCGGCTCTCGATTCCACCGTGCACGTCAGCAGCGAGTTCGTTGATTCCTCGTTAGATCGCACCGGAGCCTCCCAGTCGCAGGAAGAAACTGCCGGCGAGCACCGCGTCACGGAATGGCTCAATAGTCTCGAGGAGCAATTCCGTTACGTCGTCTACGAGGCCGATAGCCACGACTCCAACTGGACCCGAAGATGCCTGCGTCAGGCCGATCACGTGCTCGTCGTGGCCGATGCCGATTCCAATCCGATCCCCGGCGAGATCGAGTCCGGCCCGCTACTCGCCGCAAGATTAGCCCGCGGAAACGTCGGCCTGATTCTGACTTACAACCGCCCCGGCCCGCCGTCCGCAACCAGGAACTGGCTGGCGCAACGGCCGGGATACCGCCATCATCACGTGCGCCTCGCGTCCACCGACGATCTCGCCCGCATCGCGCGCTTTTTCACCGGCCGCGCCATCGGCCTCGTGCTCGGAGGAGGATTCGCCCGCGGCATAGCTCATGTCGGTGTCCTCCAAGCTCTGGCCGAAGCCAAAGTCCCCATCGATCTCATCGGCGGTACCAGCATGGGAGCGATCGTAGCCGGGATGTGGGCAATAGGCCTCGAACGCGAAAAGATGATCGATTACCTGCGCGCCGGAGGCATGGCCGCCTTTCGCGATTTCACCGTGCCCTTCGTCAGTTTCACCACCGGCCAAAAAATGTGGGATATCGTCGACAAAGTCGGCGGCGAAACCCAGATTGAAGATCTATGGATGCCCTACTTCTGCGTGTCCGCCATTCTCAACCGCGCTGAAATCAAAATTCACACCCGAGGCTCCCTCACCAAAAGCGTTCTCGCCAGTTCGCGAGCGCCGGGAGTCTTTCCACCAGTAGTTTGGGACGACGACCTGCTGGTCGATGGCGGCATCGTCAACAACGTGCCCGTCGACGTGATGAAGGAATTCTCCAACGGCGGAATTGTGATCGCCGTCGATGTCTCCCCCGCTCCGGAATCCGCCCGGACCGAGGATTACGGCATGGCACTCTCTGGCGTGCGACTTTTGCTCAATCGCTTGAATCCGTTTTCGGCCAGCATCTATCCTCCCAGCATCATCAAAGTCCTGATGAAGACCATCGATTTCAGCAGCGAATCCTACCGCCGCAAAGTAGCGGACGCCGCCGACCTCTACATTCGCCTGCCGCTCGAGGGATTCCGTTTCGACGATTTCAAACGCTCCCGCGAGATGGCCGACACCGCTTACCGTGAGTCCAAAGAAATCATAAGAAGATGGACCGAGCAGCCCCAAACCCAGCCGTACCCCCAATCGCAGAAAAAGACCGCATAGGCCCCGCACTTGATTTTGGGTGGCGCAGCCGCTGGGATTCCCCAGCACACCCGGTTTTGCCGTGATGGGGTGGAGCGGTTTACCGCTGCGGTAAAAAGCCCGTATATACTGACGGTTCTACAGAGTGCTGAAAGGCTCAAGTTTCATATCAGGGCATCGCTTTAGCGATGCCGTAAGTTCTTTGCATTGAGATGCCCCTTTAGGGGCTGCGCACCGAAAGCCGAGTTTTTCAGCACTCCGTTTAGCCGCCGAGGTCCCAGTCTTTGCGGAGGGATAGCTTTTCCCGCACCCTCGAGTCGGAGCTTCAATCTTGGCCAGCAAATTCCATCTCGCAGCGTCCTTCGACGACCGCACCCAGGAGCTCTCGCTCGACGCCGGAAGTTCGTGGTCGATCGGTCGCTCGGCCGACAATACTCTGGTTTGCGAAGACAAAGCCGTCTCCCGCCGCCACGCCATGGTCCAGCAGCTGCAGCCCGGCAAGTTCTATTTCATCGATCTCGGCAGCAGAAACGGATCGTCCGTCAACGGCCGCCGCATCACCATGCCCCTCGAACTCCGCGACGGAGACACCGTGACCTGCGGCGGAACGCGCCTCACTTTCCACGACCGTTCCGAAGGCAGCGCCGCGAAAGCGCCCGTCGAAACCGACGGCGCCACCGTCGTCCTCTATTCCAGGCGTGTGATCAGCGTACTCGTGGTCGACATCCGCGACTTTACCCCGCTCACCCAAAAACTCGACGAAGCTGTCCTCGCGCAAACCATCGGCACCTGGTTTCGCCAAAGCGGCACCATCCTGCGCCAGCACGGGGCTTCCGGAGACAAGTACATCGGCGACGCTGTCATGGCCGTCTGGACGCACTCCAGCGAAAATCCTACCGCCGCCCAGATCTACCCCATCCTGCAGGCTCTTTCCGAAATCGAAGCCTTCACCAGAACTCTGCACCAGCAATTTCCCTTGCCGGCCCCCATGCGCGTAGGTGCCGGCATCAACACTGGTCTTTCGATCGTGAGCAACACCGGCCCGCAGGAAAATCCCGATTTCAGCCCGCTCGGCGACACCGTGAATGCCACCTTCCGCTTGGAGACGGCCACCAAGAAATCCGGCTTCGACCTGGCTCTGGGCCGCACCACCATGGAATGTCTCAACGGCCAAGCCGGCCTTTCTCAGCACTGTGCGCAGCACTTCGAAAAACAATCCGTGGAGTTGAAAGGCTACGACAAATCCGTGGAGGCGTGGTTCACTTCGTTCGATAAATTGCAGGATTTTCTTCGACTCAGCCGGCCACAACAGAAGTAGTTGTCCGCAAGGCGATCACACGCTGTTGCAAAAGACGCACGTTCCCGAAATATTCATTCCACGGCGTTGTGCCACGGCCATCACAAACTACGCCGCCGAGGCTGCCGAAACTGCCGACGCTACCTTCTCCACCGATTTCATGTAGCTACCCATGGTCTGCGTCAACTGCGCGTCCACTTCATCAGCGATCGTCATGACGTCGGGTAACAGCAAACTGAAATCGATCGAGCTCAGATTGTTCTGCAATGTTCCGAAGAGAGTCACTTGGAGGATTCGCGATTCGTGCACCAGCATCTCGGGAGTGTAGCCTTGCTGGTAGCGCAGCGCGCCATGGGCCACGGCGGGACTGGAAAAGGTGGCATCGCTATCCTTCACGCCGTCGGTGGGCTTGCTCAGCCGGGCAATCAGATCTTCAATCAGCTTGGGGAGATGTCCGGTGCGTTCTTCGTCACTAAGCCGAAGGTGGTTGAGTTCGCGGCTCTCTTTCGCCCGTCCCAGCCAATCTCCGACGATTGTGTCCTTGCTGCGCCGTAGTATCTCGCCCACTCTTTCCTTTTCCGGCCGGAAAGCCGGTTTGCGAGCCAGCAGCTTTTCGCGGATAAGATCGGGGAGTCTCTTGAAATCGAATGGTTTCACGATGATTTCGTCCGCCTCCAGAGCGATCGTGTCCATGGCCCTCTGTACGTCGGGATACCCACTGACGATCAGTGTAAGTGCCTTTGGTTGGAAGTGCCGCATCGCAGTCACTACCGTGAAACCATCACCCGGGTTCGGCATATGCAGGTCCGTGATCAGCACGTCGAAGCTCCCTGAAGCGATAGATCTCAGGGCTTCTGTCACGTTGCCGGCGGCCACTACCTCAAAGCCCTTGTGCTGTAGAGTCTGCGTCATCATCTCGCGAACCGCATCATCGTCATCCACTAGCAGCACTTTGCTCGGAATGGGTTTCTCCTGCGAAGTCATAGAACACAGCCTCCGTACCGCCAGAGTATGACTCCCTTTATTTCTTGAAACTGTGCGATATTGATCAGTCTTTGGAAAAAACCACCGCGCGTCCAACTTTTGGACACTCGCCCCGGTTATGCGATAGCTTCTATTGGAGGCAGGGCTTCCGCTCCCGAGGCAGATCCGTCGTGAATTTCGTTTCCAGAAAATCGCCCACTGCTCCCAGCGTCGAAGCGCAGCGCCGTCTCACCTACTTCCAGGAGCGGAGCGATGAAATCGTCGCCACCATCCGCGAACTCGTCGAAATCGAATCGCCCAGCGACAACAAGCCCGCCGTCGATCGCATCGCGGAAGCCGTCGCGAAACAATTCGCCCAACTCGGAGCAGAACCGCGAATCCACCGCGCCCAAAACTTCGGCAATCACCTGCAGGTCGATTTTCCCGGCAAGTCCGCCGCCAGACCGCTCCTGCTGCTCGGCCACTACGATACCGTCTATCCTCTGGGCACCCTCGCCACCATGCCCTGCCAAATCGTGGGCGACAAACTGACCGGTCCCGGCGTCCTCGATATGAAATCCGGCATCGCCCTGATGATCCACGCGCTCGCCGCCTTACAAGATTGGCATACCGAAGAATGGCACGGCGTATCGCCCCGCCCCGTCACCGTCTTCCTGGTTTCCGACGAGGAAGTAGGCAGCGACTCCTCGCGAGCCATCACCGAGTCGCTGGCGAAGAAAGCCGCCGCCGTTCTCGTCCTCGAGCCCTCGTATGGACCGCAGGGCGCCGTGAAAACCGCCCGCAAAGGAGTCGGCGATTACCAACTTAAAGTTACCGGCAAGGCGTCCCACGCCGGCCTCGATTTCCAGAAAGGCGTGAACGCGATCCTCGAGCTCGCCCACCAAATCGAAAAAATCTCCAGCTTCACCGACCTGAACAAAGGCTTAACGGTCAACGTAGGCATCGTAAGTGGAGGTTCGCGAACCAACGTAGTTCCCGCCGAAGCCACGGCCGAGATCGATGTGCGCATCGCGCGCCTGAAAGATGCCGCTGGAATCGACAAGAAAATGCGCAGCCTCCGCCCCAACAATCGCAAGTGCAAAATCGAAATCACCGGAGGCATCAATCGTCCACCCATGGAACGCACCGCCGCGGTGGCCGCCTTGTACGCCCAAGCTAAGTCCATCGCCCAAGGCTTGGGATGGAAGCTATCCGAAGCCGCCGTAGGCGGAGGCTCCGACGGCAACTTCACCGCCGCTCTGGGCATCCCCACTCTGGACGGTCTAGGCGCCGTAGGCGAGGGAGCCCATGCCCCAAACGAGCACATCCTAATCGCAGAGCTGCCCAGCAGAGCCGCCCTACTAGCCGCCCTGATAGAAAGTGTAGGGACGCACTAACGTAGGGACGGACGCATTCGTCCGTCCCCCGAAGCGAAGCGAGGGCGCCCTGGAATCGGCGAGGAATCGCCAAGCCAAGGTGAACTGTACCCAGGTTCTAGCTTCCCAGCCGCCCCGCTAACTCGCTCTAATCCCTCCACTTGGGGATAAATCACAATGGCATGTGACGGCCAGCACGAAGGACTTTGACCAGAGGGTCCACACTAACCTAGAATTCAATTTGGGGTGGTCTGCGTTAAAGCCGCGCCTGTGCTTGGTGCCGGGCAACCCCGCTGGAGGCTTTATGGGTGAAGGACTGTTTCAGCCGCTGCACATTCTGTTGATCATCGGTATCGCGCTGCTACTTTTCGGACCGAGCAAGTTTGCCGACCTCGGCAAAGGGCTCGGAGAAGGCATCCGCAATTTCAGGTCGTCCATGAAAGATCCGGAAGAAAAGCCAAAAGAAACACCGAAGCCGCCCACCGCGTAGCGAGTGTAGCGCGGACACTCCTGTCCGCGCACCGTCGGCACGGCCAAAAGCCCCAAGCTGGATGGCCAAGCCGCGTAGAGCTTGAAGATCCGCGCGGTTTTACTGGCAACGTGGGAACAGGCTACTGGCTACTGGCAACTGATTCGCAGAAGCATTCGCCACACCAGCGCCACTGGTAATCCCACCACATTGCTGTAATCCCCTTCGATCCGAGGAATCCACCGCGAAGCCATCCCCTGAATCGCATACGCTCCAGCTTTGTCCATGGGCTCGCCGCCGGCGACGTAATCAGCGATCTCCTTCTCAGAGATTTCGGACATCGTCACCGAAGTGGTTTCACTGGCCACCGACCGCTGACCACTGACCACCAGACAAACCCCCGTAATCACCTGATGTTCGCGTCCGGAAAGCAGTCGCAGCATGCGCGCCGCGTCCTCGCCATCGCGGGGCTTGCCCAGCAACTGCCCATCGACCACCACCACGGTGTCAGCGCCCAGCACCACATCCTGAGGACGCAGCCGAGCCACCGCCAGTGCCTTCTCCCGTGCCAGTCGTTCGGCACATTCCTTGGCATCTTCTCTAGGCAGAGGCAACTCGGCGATGTCAGCAGGCTGCACGACGAAAGGAATCCCAGCATTGCGCAACAATTCCTGGCGACGCGGTGAGGCCGAGGCGAGCACTAGCATGGGATCATTCTAGATCGCGTAATACCTTCTGATTGTCATCCCGAACGAAGTGAGGGGACGACAAGAACAAACAAGGTTGGGGAAGTTGGGGAGCGTAGCTATTCCAGCGCTTCCGGCTCAATCGAAATATTCGTCTCGCCCTTGGCGCGCTTTTCCCAGTATTTCTTGACCCAGGCTTCGTAGCTCTTGCCCGCAGCCGTATCGCGTCCGCTGAAAGCGATGGCCGCGATTTCAGAATAAGAAATGGCGGGACGCTCGCTACTGTTTGCCAAAATCAGCCGCACCACCGAATTCACCAGCGTCGCGCCCATGCGCCGGTCAAAAAGATATCCCGTAATCGCCGAGCCATCCTTGCAAGTCAACGTCACGTCGCCGCGATAGTCGAATGCCTTTTCAATGACCGCCCGAACATCGGCGTCAGTAGCCAGTTGCGGAATCCATCCCTGAAGATTTTCGCGCTCAAATCCCGGAACCACTTCCAATTCGTCGCTGCTCTGCAGATCGCCGCTGTGCAGATCGTTGTTGTGCAGATCGTGGTTGCGAAGATCACTGCCGTGCGGCTCAGCCGCGGCTAAAGCGTTGTGGTGCGGCACCGGATCGTGTCCATGCTCGCGCCCGCTCATGCGTGGCTTTCTTCCGTCTGCGGAGCGCCCGCGTCCATCTGCGCATCAATCTGGCCGTGAATCTGAACCAGCGGATTGTACGAGTGCACCGGCCGCACGTCGCGCTCCAGATCGCCCAGCGCGTCTTTGTCCGGATAGAGCGAGAACGTAGCCTTGACCGTGTCCACAAATCCGCGCAACGATCCGAACGTGTCATCCACCGACGAAGGCTCGTACCCGCAATGCACCATGCAATTCGCGCACTGCGGATTGCCCGACTCGGTGCCATAGCTCGCCCACTCCGTCGTTTCCATCAATTCTTTGTAAGATTCGGCATAGCCGTCCTGCAGCAGGTAGCAAGGTTTCTGCCATCCGAAAATGTTGTAAGTCGGCATGCCCCACGGAGTGCATTTGTAACTCCGCTTGCCCATCAGGTATTCCAGAAACAGCGGCGACTGGTTGAACCGCCAGGTCTTCTTGCGATTCGAAAGCATGGCGCGAAACATCCGCCGAATCCGCGCCCGTCCCATGAAATGTTTCTGGTCGGGAGCCTTATCGTAAGAATATCCCGGTGACACCATCATGCTCTCGACGCCCACGTCCATCATCTCGTCGAAGAACGTGCGCACGCTGTTCGGATCGGCGCCATCGAACAGAGTCGTGTTGGTAGTCACGCGAAACCCGGCTGCGACCGCCGCGCGAATTCCGTCCAGAGCCATTTCGTATCCGCCTTCGCGGCACACGGAAAAATCGTGGTGCTCTTTCTGTCCATCCACGTGAACCGAGAAACTCAAATACTTGCTCGGCTTGAACAGGTGCAGCTTTTCTTTCAGCAGCAGCGCATTGGTGCAGAGATAGATATATTTCTTGCGCGCCAGCAGCCCGTCGACGATTTTGTCAATCTGTGGATGCATCAGCGGCTCGCCGCCGGGAATCGACACCATCGGCGCTCCGCACTCATCGACCGCTTTGAAACACTCTTCCGGGGAAAGATCGGTTTTCAGAATGTGGGCCGGGTATTGAATCTTGCCGCATCCCGCGCAAGCCAGGTTGCAGCGAAACAGCGGCTCGAGCATAAGCACGAGCGGATAGCGCTTCCGTCCGGCCAGCTTCTGGCGCAGAACGTAGGAAGCCACCGTCCACATCTGGGAAACAGGAACTGCCATCACCCCTCCGGAAGAGTTGACTCTATGATACCGGATTTGCTCTTGTCAGTGCTTGTTCCCCGAAAATGGCCTTGGGGCAGCTTCGAGGGCCGTCTCGGGGGACGGGCCACCTCTGCACTGCCCCAATCAGGTTACCTTATCGCCCAGCTCGCGACCTAAGGAGTGCAAGCTGAGGACCATGCTACGGCGTTACTTCGAACACGACGCCGTATCCGCCTGATCCGCCCAGCTCAGCCGTTCCATAGAGATTGCTTGCGCTGTCCAGAATCAGACTGTCGTGCGGCTTCGCTCCGTCCGTGCCGTTGAAACTCCAAAGAACCTTCTCCTTGTATTTCTTAGACTTGCCGGCCGGAGGGACGAGTTCGTAAATAGTTCCCATCTTGGATATGCCGCCGCCGACTGTGGTGCCGTAAATGTTCCCGGCGGCGTCCAACACAACTCCAGCCCCGGGCTGCTTGCCATCTTTGCCGCCAAAGGAGAAGAGAATCTCGGCTGTCCATCCCGTCTTCCCAGGGCTAAGCTTGTAAACTGCTCCACATCCTCCTGTGGGCCCGCAATGTGCGCCGCCATACCCTGTCGTAACGTAAAGGTTTCCGGCCTTGTCCAGCGCGGGAGTGCCATATACCGGCGCGCCGTCTCCAGGCCAAATCACAGTCTGAGTCCAGCCGCCACTGCCGTTTGGGGTAAGCTCGACTACGTTCCACCAGCCGCTGCAAAAGATGTTTCCGGCCGCATCCATCACCACCGCCCCCCAGAAACTTCCAGACGCGATCGTTTGCTCTGTCCAGCCTCGGCCGGAGGGGATCAGTTCGTCGACGGTTGAGGGCACGCAACAGCCGCTCCCCGCGGTTATAACCCAGAGATTGCCCGCCGGGTCCATGGTTACACCGTTTTGCGGATTGCCACCATCCGACTCGCCAGTGGAAGTGTATAGGTCGGTTTCCGTCCAGCTGCCTCCCACGGGACTCAGTTCGAACACGGTGCCGTATCCATCGCCGTCCTGGAACGTTGTTCCGTAAAGGTTTCCGAGCTTATCGAAAATCACGCCGTTGTATAACGGATTCCCCTGCGAAGTGTAGGGGAAGGTATAGAGAAGGCTCTCGCTCCAGCCCCCGTTGCCGTTGGGCGAAAGCTCGAAGACGGTT
>Ga0302320_10007216_pt1 | contig 24502 bp, 22 predicted proteins | sample Bog_T0_3_FD_202130 | JGI IMG/M metagenome (GOLD analysis project Ga0302320, IMG submission 202130) | Peat permafrost microbial communities from Stordalen Mire near Abisko, Sweden - Bog_T0_3 | ecosystem: Environmental > Terrestrial > Soil > Wetlands > Peat | place: Sweden: Abisko, Stordalen Mire...
GCCGGGGCGTCGCCGGGCAGGTTCAAGCGGGGGCTGCTGGCTGGCGGCGGGGGGCTGAAATGAAGGTCGTAGGTGTCCGGGTCCCAGCGCAGCTGGAAGCGCGCCAGGTCGAAGCCGGTGCTCTGGCGCAGCCAGTCCTCGCCCATCTGGCGGCCCCAGTCCTGCAGGCGGCTCATGTCCTCGCCCTGCACGGGCCGGGCATCGGTGCCATCGGCGGCATCGCCCGGCGTGGATCCGTGGCAGGCCGCGGCCAGGCCCAGCCACAGGCTGAGCAGCAGGCTCAGGCTTGCCAGCGCCGCCACGGCCGCAGCCCTAGCGCAGCGCCGCTGCCAGGCGCTTGCGGGCCCGGACATAGGCGGCTCGCACCTGGCCCGGGGCCGTGCCGCCGAAGGTCCGGCGCGCCGCCACCACCTGGTCCAGGTCCAAAGCGTTGAACAGCCCCGGCCCGAACGCCGGGTGCAGCTTCTTCCATGCCTCCAACGGCAGCTCCAAAAGGGTGCAGCCCCGCTTTTGGCAGGCCTGCACGGCCCCGCCCACGGCTTCGTGGGCCTCGCGGAAGGGCACGCCCTGGCGCACCAGCCAATCGGCGGCGTCGGTGGCCTCCAGGAAGCCCTGCTTGCAGGCAAGACGCATGCGCCCGCCGTCGGGTTCCAGGTGGCCCGCCAGCACCGGCAGGAGGCGCACGCAATGCAGCACCAGGTCAAAGGTCTGGAAGAACAGCTCCTTGTCCTCCTGGTCGTCGCGGTTGTAGGACAAGGGCTGGCCCTTCAACAGCGTCAGCAGGTGGGTCAGCAGCCCGTAGGCGCGCCCGGCCCGGCCGCGCAGCAGCTCGGCCACGTCCGGGTTGCGCTTCTGCGGCATCAGGCTGCTGCCGGTGGCGATGGCGTCGCCGAGGCGCAGGAAGCCGAACTCCTGGCTGGTGTAGAGCACCACTTCCTCGCCCAGGCGGCTCAGGTGCTGCATGAGCATGGCCAGGGCGTAGGCGAAGTCGACCAGGTAGTCGCGGTTGCTGACCGAGTCCAGGCTGTTCTCGGTCACGCGGCTGAAGCCCAGCTGCTCGGCCACGAAGGCGCGGTCCAGCGGCAGGGTGCTGCCGGCCAGGGCCGCGGCGCCCAGGGGGCATTCGTCCAGCGCGTCGGCCACGTGCTCGAAGCGCTTGAGGTCGCGCAGCCACTGCTCGACCCACACCAGGGCCCAGTGGCCGAAGAGCACCGGCTGGCCGCGCTGCAGGTGGGTGTAGCCCGGCAGGATCAGGCCCTGGTGGGCCTCGCCAAAGCCCAGCCAGGCGTTGGCGGCCTCGCCCAAGGCCTCCTTCAACCACGCCAACTGCTGGCGCAGCAGCAGGCGCTCGTCCAAGGCGACCTGGTCGTTGCGGCTGCGACCCGAATGCAGCTTGCCCGCCACCGGCCCCACCAGCTCCTTGAGCCGGGCCTCCACGTTGCCGTGCACGTCCTCATAGGCCGGGTCCAATTTGAACCTGCCGGCCTCCCACTCCTTCAGCACCGAGCCCAGGCCCGCCACCAGCTTGGCCGACTCGGCCTTGCTGACCACGCCCACCTTGCCCAGCATGCGCGCATGCGCCACCGAGCCGGCGATGTCGTGCGGCACCAGCCGGTCCTCGTAGCGCGTGGAGTCCCCGAAGGCCTCCACGGCCGGGTGGGTCTTGCCGGCGAACGCGCCGCCCCAGAGCTTGTGCTTGGCCTGGGGCATTACTTCTTCACCCGGAAGCGCTTCTCCACCGCCATGGGCAGGCCGAAGAGGTTGATGAAGCCTACGGCGTCCTTGTGGTTGTAGCTGCCGGTGACGAAGCTGGCCAAGTCGTTGTTGTAAAGGCTGTGCGGGCTGCTGACGCCGGCCAGGCGGATGCTGCCGCGCTGCAGCCGCAGCTTGACCCAGCCGGTGGCGGTCTTCTGGGTCTCGTTGACGAAGGCGTCCAAGGCCTGGCGCACAGGGGTGTACCACTGGCCGTTGTAGACCAGGTCAGCGTACTTCAGCGCCAAGCCGGCCTTCACGCGCTGGGTCTCCTTGTCCAGGGTCAGCGTCTCCAGGGCGCGGTGCGCCTCGATGATGATGCTGCCGCCGGGGGTCTCGTAGATGCCGCGGCTCTTCATGCCCACCAGGCGGTTCTCGGTCAGGTCGACGCGGCCCACGCCATGCTTGCCGCCGATGACGTTCAGCTTCAGCACCAGGTCCAGGGGGCTGTACTTCTTGCCGTTGATGGCGACGGGCACGCCCTTCACGAAGTCGATCTTCACCACTTCCCCGTTGGCTGGCGCGGTGGCCGGGTTGGCCGTCAGGGTGTAGACGCTCTCCGGGCACTCGATGGCCGGGTCCTCCAGGATGCCGCCCTCGTGGCTGATGTGCCACAGGTTGCGGTCCTCGCTGTAGGGCTTCTTGCGGCTGACGGTCAACGGGATGTTGCGGGCCTCGGCATATTCGATGCAGTCCTCGCGGCTCTGCAGGTCCCACTCGCGCCAGGGGGCGATGATCTTCAGCTGCGGGGCCAGGGCCTTGACGGTGACGTCGAAGCGGACCTGGTCATTCCCCTTGCCGGTGGCGCCGTGGGCCACCGCGTCGGCGCCTTCTTTCAATGCTATTTCGACCATGCGCTTGGCGATCAGGGGCCGGGCGATGCTGGTGCCCAGCAGGTACTGGCCCTCGTAGACCGCCCCGCTCTTGACCATGGGCCAGATGAAGTCCTCCACGAACTCCTGGCGCATGTCCTCGATGTAGATCTTGCTGGCGCCGGTGCGGATGGCCTTCTTGTTCAGGTGCTTCAGCTCCTCGGCCTGGCCCAGGTCGGCCGCCATGGCGATGACCTCGCAGCCGTAGGTCTCCTTCAGCCACGGGATGATGATGCTGGTGTCCAGTCCGCCCGAATAGGCCAGCACGACTTTCTTGATCTTCTTCTCCACGGTCCGCTCCACGGTTCGTTTAGGTTCGTCCATCCAGCGCTGCTCAGCCGGCCAGCTGCCGGCCCATCAACAGCGTCATCAGGCCCTTTTGCACATGCAGGCGGTTCTCCGCCTCGTCAAAGATCACTTTCTGGTGCTTCTCAAAGGTCTCAGCGCTGATCTCCTCGCCGCGGTGGGCGGGCAGGCAATGCATCACCACCGCGTCCGGCTTGGCCTTCTTCATCAGGGCCTCGCCCACCTGGTAGCGGGCGAAGGCGTTGAGGCGCTCGATGCGCTCGCTCTCCTGGCCCATGCTGGTCCACACGTCGGTGTACACCACGTCGGCGCCGGCGGCGGCCTCGGCCGGGTCGCTGCCGCGGGTCACCTTGCCCCCGGTCTTCAGCCCGTCCTGCATGGCCTCGCTGATCACCGCGTCATGCAGCTCGTAGCCCTTGGGGCTGGCCACGGCCAGGTGGAAGCCCAGCTTGCCGGCGGCGAAGGCCCAGCTGGTGGCCACATTGTTGCCATCGCCGATGAAGGCCACCTTGAGGCCCTTCAGCGGCTTGCCCTGCTCGCGGACCGTCATCAGGTCGGCCAGGATCTGGCAGGGGTGCTCGTAGTCGGTCAACGCGTTGATCACGGGCACGCTGGCCGCCTCGGCCAGCTGCTGCAGCAGGGTCTGGTCGAAGGTGCGGATGACGATGCCGTCGAAGTAGCGCGAGAACAGCCGGGCCACGTCCTCCACGCTCTCGCGGCTGCCGATGCCCACGTCCTCGTCCTTCATCAGCACGGCGTGGCCGCCCAATTGGAAGGCGCCCAGCTCGAAGCTGATGCGGGTGCGGGCGCTGGGCTTGTGGAAGACCATGCCGATGCTCTTGCCCAGCAGCGGCACGAACAGCTCGCCGGCCTTGTGCTTGGCCTTGCAGATGCCGCCGGCCTCCAGGATGGCCAGGATCTCGGCGGCATCCAGGTCGGCCAAGGTCAACAGGTCCTTGTGGCGCAGGCGGATCTCGGGGCGGGGAGGGTTCACGGGTGTTCCTTCAGCGGTCGGTTTTTTGGGGCGGGGCTCAGGCCGCGGCCTTGATCAGCGGCGGCTTTTCGAAGACTTCGTTCAGGATGGCCAGGCCCTCCTTGGCCTCGGCCGCGCTCAGGTTCAAGGGGGGCAGGAGGCGCAGCACGCTGTCGGCGGTGGCGTTGACGATCAGGCCCTTCTCCAGCAGCGCCAGGGCCAGGGGCCGGCTGGGCGTGTTCATCTGCACGCCGATCATCAAGCCCTGGCCGCGCACGTCCCGGATCAGGTGGGGATGCCTGGCCTGGGCGGCCTGGAGGCCCTCCATCAGGAAGGCGCCTTGCTTCACCGCGTTGGCCAGCAGCTTCTTGGCGTGGATCTCGTTGAGCAGGGCCAGGCCGGCGGCGCAGGCGATGGGGTTGCCGCCCATGGTGGTGCCGTGCTCGCCCAGGCCGATGGCCTTGGTGGCCCGGTCGCCGATCAGCACGGCGCTCAGCGGCACGCCGCCGCCCAGGCTCTTGGCCAGGCTCATCAGGTCGGGCACGCAGTCCTGCCCCAGGCGCTCAAAGGCGAAGTTCCGGCCCGTGCGCCCCAGGCCGGTTTGGATCTCGTCGAGCATCAGCAGCAGGCCCTGCCGGTCGGCCAGGCGGCGCAGCCCCACCAGGAACTGGTCCGTGCCCGGGATGACCCCGTTCTCGCCCTGGATGGGCTCCACCAGGATGGCGGCGGTGTGGCGGTTCACGGCCCCGCGGGCGGCCTCCAGGTCGTTGTAGGGGACGTGGCGGAAGCCCGGCAGCAGCGGCTCCATGCCCTTCTGCAGCTTCAGCTGGCCCGAGGCGGACAGCGCCCCATAGGTGCGGCCGTGGAAGGCCCCGTGGAAGGCCAGGATCTCATGCCGGCCATTGGGCGCGCCGAAGCGCCGGGCGAACTTGATCAGCAGCTCGTTGGCCTCGGCCCCGGTGTTGGCGAACGCCACATGGCTGGCGAACCCGGCCTCCTTGCGCAGGGCCTCGGCCAGCTCGACCTGCAGCGGGTTGTGGAACAGGTTGCCGGCGTGGCTCAGCTTGGCGGCCTGGGCGCTGATGGCCCGGGTCAGGGCGGGATGGGCATGCCCCAGGTTGGTGACCGAGATGCCGCACATGAAGTCCAGGTAGGACTTGCCTTCCATGTCCCACAGCCGCGAGCCCTTGCCCTTGACCAGGGCCACCGGGAAGCGGGCATAGGTCGGCTGGATGCATTTTTGCTCCCGCTGGATCAGGCTGCGCGTGCTCATGTTCACCCCCGCACGATCTCAGTGCCGATGCCGCTGTCGGTGAAGATCTCCAACAACAGGGCATGGTGCACCCGACCGTCGATGATATGGACCTTGCCGCATCCGGCCTTCAGGGCCGTCAAGCAAGCCTCCATCTTGGGCAGCATGCCCTTGTCGATGATGCCTTTCTTCTTCAGGCCCGCCACCGCGCTGACCTTCACCGAAGCGATCAGGCTGGCGGGGTCCTTCACGTCCCTCAACAGGCCGGGCTGGTCGGTCATCATCACCAGCTTCTCGGCCTTCACCGCCGCGGCCACCGCGCCGGCCACCAGGTCGGCGTTGCAGTTGTAGGCTTCCCCGCCCTTGCCCATGGCCACCGGGGCGATGATGGGGATGAAGCCGCGGCTCTGCAGGGCCTCCAGGATGGCCACATTGACCTTCACCACCTCGCCCACGAAGCCCAGGTCCACCTTGGACTTCAGCTTGCGGGCCTCCAGCAGGTGGCCGTCCTTGCCGCTCAGGCCGGCGGCCACGCGGCCATGGCGGTTCATGAAGCCGGTGATCTGGGTGTTGATCTTGCCCACCAGGACCATCTCGGTGATGGCCATGGTCTCGGCGTCGGTGACGCGCAGGCCGCCCTGGAACACGGGCTGCTTGCCCTGGGCCTTCATGGCCGCGCTTATCTCGGGCCCGCCGCCGTGCACCACCACCACGTTCATGCCCACGGTCTTCAGCAGCACCAGGTCCTGGGCCACGCTTTCCTTGAGGCCGGCATCGGTCATGGCCGCGCCGCCATACTTGACCACCACGGTCTTGCCGCTGAACTTGCGCAGGTAGGGCAGGGCTTCGATGAGGACTTCGGCTTTGTCTTGGAGGGCTTTCATTCTTCGTCCGGTCAGTGTTGGGTTAGGGTCGATCCTTAACGCCGTTCCAGCTCTTTCTCGGCCGCCGCCGCCTCGGCCGCCTCGGCGGCCTGGCGGTCCAGCTCCTCGGTCGAGCCCAGCGGGACGGCCAGGGCCTCGGCCCAGGCCTCGAAGGCCTTGATGCCGCGGTCGCGGTAGGCCAGGAAGCGCTGGTACTTGCTGGTCTTGCCCGCGCCCATCTCCACCGGCTCCACCAGGCCCCACATGGCGTTGATGGGCTGGAAATGCCTGGCGTCGGTGGCGGTCAGGTAGTGGGCCAGCGAGCCCATCATGGTGTTGCGCGGCGGGACCGCCAGGGCCAGGCCCTGCTGACGCCGCACCGCGTTGATGCCCGCCAGGATGCCCGAGGCGGCCGACTCGACGTAGCCTTCCACCCCGGTGAGCTGGCCGGCCAGGAAGATGCGCGGCTCGGACCTCAGCTGCACCGAGGCGTCCAGGTGGCGCGGGGCGCACACGTAGGTGTTGCGGTGCAGGCTGCCGAAGCGGGCGAACTCGGCCTTGGCCAGCGCCGGGATGGCCCGCAGCAGGCGCTCCTGCTCGCCCCACTTCAGCTGGGTCTGGAATCCCACCAGATTGTACAGGCTGCCGGCGGCGTTCTCGCGCCGCAACTGCAGGCAGGCGTAGGGCCGGCGGCCCGTCCGGGGGTCCGTCAGTCCCACCGGCTTCATGGGGCCGAAGCGCAGCGTGTCCGGGCCGCGCCGGGCGGTCTCCTCGATGGGCAGGCAGCCCTCGAAATAGTGCCCCTCCTCGAAATCGTGGGGGCGGTGCTTCTCGGCCGCCATCAGGCCCGCCACGAAGGCGTCGTACTGGGCCTGGTCCAGGGGGCAGTTGACGTAGTCGGCGCCGCCGCGGCCCCAGCGCGAGGCCTCCCAGCAATGCTCCCTATCCAGGCTCTCGGCCGTGACGATGGGGGCGATGGCGTCGTAGAAGAACAGGCTCTCGCCGCCCAAGCGGGCTTTCAGGTCCTGCGCCAGGGCGTCGGCCGTCAGCGGACCGGTGGCCAGCACCCACACGCCCTCGTCACCGATGCGGTCGATGCGCTCGCGGCGGAGGGTGATGCCGGGGTTCGCCCCCACGCTGGCCTCCACGGCCGCGCTGAACAGCCCCCGGTCCACGCTCAGGTTCACGCCGGCGGGCACGCGGGACTCCCAGGCCGCCGGCAGGATGACCGAGCCCAGGCGCAGCATCTCCCGCTTCAGCAGCCAGGGCGCGCTGAGCGGCTCCAAGCTCTTGAGGCTGTTGCTGCAGACCAGCTCGGCCAGTCCGCCGGTGCTGTGGGCCGGGGTCCGGGTCCCGGGGCGCATCTCCCACAGGGTCACGTCGGCCCCCAGGCGGGCCGCGGCGCAGGCCGCCTCGCAGCCGGCCAGGCCGCCGCCGACCACGTTCACATGGGGCTGGGTCATGCTCCTGTCATCTCTTCCTTGTGGCCGCAGCCATCGGTGGCGCAGGCCAGGTGCCCGCCGGCCTTGGTGACCTTCTCGACCAGGTACTTGGCCCCGCAAGCCGGGCAGGGCCTGGCCACCGGCTTGCCCCAGGACACGAAATCGCACTTGGGATACTGGTCGCAGCTGAAAAAGGTGCGGCCCTTCTTGCTGCGCTTGACCACCACCTCGCCATCGGCGCATTTGGGGCAGTGCACGCCCACGCCCTTGTTCAGGGGCTTGGTGCTCTTGCATTCGGGGTAGCCGGTGCAGGCCAGGAAGCTGCCGAAGCGCCCCTGCTTCACCGCCATGGGCTTGCCGCACTTGGGGCAGGCCACATCCACCGCCTCCACCACGGCCGCGGTCACCGTGCCGTCGGCGGCCTGGACCATGGGCTTGGTGCTCTTGCACCCGGGGTAGGCCGAGCAGGCCAGGAACTTGCCCAGGCGCCCCCACTTCACCACCATGGGGGCCCCGCACTTTTCGCAGGCCACATCGGTGGCTTGCTCCAGCGACTTGCGCACGTCCACCACCGCGCCCTTGGCGGCTTCCAGCTCCACGGAAAAGGGGGTGTAGAAGCTGGCCACCGCCTCGCGCCAGCCCAGCACGCCCTCCTCCACCCGGTCCAGCTGCTCCTCCATCAAGGCGGTGAACTGGACGTTCAGGATGCCTTGGAAATGCTTCACCAGCAGCTGGTTCACCAGGCGCCCCAGCTCGGTGGGCTTCAGCCGCCCGCCCTCGATGCGGTCGACGTAGGTGCGGTCCAGGATGTTGCTGATGGTGGAGGCATAGGTGGAAGGCCGGCCGATGCCCAGCTCCTCCAGGGCCTTCACCAGGCTGGCGTCGCTGTAGCGCGCCGGCGGCTGGGTGAAGTGCTGCTCGGGCTTGCCCCCCAGGTACTTCAGCCCCTCGCCCTCCACGATGGGCGGCAGCTCGCGCTCGCCGCGCTCGTCCTTGGTCGGGGCGCCCTCTTCGGGCTCCTCTTCCTCTTCCGGCTCGTCCTTCTTCAGCCCCAGCGACCAGGCCGCCAGGAAGCCTTCAAAGCGCATGACCGCGCCATGGGCCTTGAACACCGCGTCGCCGGCGGGCAAGCCAGGCTGCGGCTGGGGCCGTGAGCCCAGCACCTCCACCGTGGTCGCGTCGAAGACCGCGGCCGCCATCTGGCTGGCGATGAAGCGTCGCCAGATCAGCGAGTAGAGCTTCTGCTGCTCGGGGCTCAGGAAGCGGGCCACCACCGCCGGCTCACGGAACGCCGACGTGGGGCGGACCGCCTCGTGGGCGTCCTGCCCCTGGCGCTTGGTCTTGTAGAAGTTCGGCTTGGCGGGCAGATGGCCCGCGCCAAAGCGCTGCGTGATCAGCTCGCGGGCCTCATTGCGGGCCTCGTCCGACACCCGCACCGAATCGGTGCGCATGTAGGTGATCAGGCCCACCGCGCCCTCGTCCCCCAGCTCGATGCCCTCGTAAAGCTGCTGGGCCACCATCATGGTCCGCTTGGCGGTGAAGCGCAGCTTGCGGGCGGCGTCCTGCTGCAGCGTGCTGGTGGTGTAGGGGGCCGAGGCGAAGCGGCGCTGCTCCTTTTGGGCCAGCGCGCCGACCTTGTAGCCCAAGCCCGGCACTTCGCCCGCCAGCGCCGCCGCCTGCGCCGGCGTCAGGCGCTCGGCCTTCTCGCCGCCCAGGCTGGCCAGCTGGGCGGTGAACCTGCCCGCCGCGGCCTTCAGGTCGACCTTCAGGTCCCAGTACTCCTCGGGCTTGAAGGCCTCGACCTCGTCCTCGCGCTCGCAGACCAGGCGCACCGCGACGCTTTGGACGCGGCCCGCCGACAGCCCCCGGCGGATGCTCTTCCACAGCAGCGGGGAGAGGCTGTAACCCACCAGCCGGTCAAGGATCCGACGGGCCTGCTGGGCGTGGACCAGGTTCTCATCCACCGGCTGCGGGTCGGCGATGGCCGCCTTCACCGCCGTCTTGGTGATCTCGTGGAAGCGGACCCGCGCCACGTCGTTGGTCTTGGTCTTGAGCTCGCGCTCCAGGTGCCAGCCGATGGCCTCGCCCTCGCGGTCCGGATCCGTGGCCAGGAACACATGCTTGGCCTTCTTGGCCTCCGCCTTGAGCTCCTTGAGCACCTTGGCCCGCTCGCGGATGGTGACGTAATGCGGCTCGAAGCCGTTGTCCACGTCCACGCCCAGCTTGCTCTTGGGCAGGTCCTTGACGTGGCCCATGGAAGCCTTCACCACGTAGCTGCGTCCCAGGTATTTATTGATGGTCTTCGCCTTCGCCGGCGACTCCACCACCACCAGGTTCTCGGCCATGACCGTCCTTGGGGGCCCTAGGCCCCATCCACGAGCGCCAGCCGTGCGCCGGACGCCTGCTTAAGCAGGCCCAGCAGCTCCAGCTCCGTCACCGCCACCGCCAAGGCGGGCGCGGCCAGGCCGCTGAGCTCGCCAGCGGCGTCCCGGTCCAGGCCGGGCTTGCCCTTCAACGCCTGCCACAGCGCCCGCGCATCCGAGCCCTCGGCCAGGCCGGGGTCCATCGGCAGGGGGGGCTGGGCCGCCACCGCCTCGGCCGGCCGCGCCGTGGCCCGGGCCCGCGGGCGCGCCGGGATCAGGCCCAGCTCGACCAGGATGTCGTCGGCGCCCCGCACCAGGCGGGCGCCCTGCTCCAGCAGGTCCAACGGCCCCTGGGCCCGCTCGTCGTCCGCCAGGCCGGGCACGGCGAAGACCTCGCGGCCCTGCTCCAGGGCCCGCTCGGCGGTGATCAAGGCCCCGGAGACGCGGGCGCCCTCGACCACCACCACCCCCAGGCTCAGGCCGCTGATGACGGCGTTGCGCATGGGGAACTGCTTCTGCTGCCCGGGCACGGTGCAGCTGAACTGGCTGATCACCGCCCCGCCCCCCGCCACGATGGCCTCGGCCAACGGCCGGTGCTCCTGGGGATAGGGCCGGTCCAGGCGGTTGCCCAGCACCGCCACCGTGCGGCCCCCCGCCTCCAGGCAGGCCTGATGCGCCACGCTGTCGATGCCATAGGCCAGGCCGGAGGCCACCCACACGCCCGCGCGGGCCAGGCCGGCGGCCAGCTGGCGGGCCATGCGCATGCCATAGTCGCTGGGCTGGCGGGTCCCCACGATGGCCACCACCGCCTCGTCGTCCGCCGGCAGGCGGCCGATCACGTTCAGCAGCAGGGGCGCGGGCGCCGCCTCGGCCAGGCGGCGCGGATAGCCTGGCGCGCCCAAGGCGACGCAGCGGGCCCCCACCGCGTCCAGCGCCTGGCCTTCGGCGGCGGCGTCGAACTGGTCGAAGAAGAGCCGCAACGCGCGCCCCTGCGTCAGCGGCAGCTGGGCGGCGGCCGACAGGCGGTGGGCCGGGGCGCTGACCACGGCTTCGGGGCTGCCCAAGGCCTCGAGCAGGCGTTGCGCCTTCAGCGGGCCCACCCAGGCCACCGCCGCGTTCAAGGCCACCAGGGCGGGCGCCGGCTTGGGCCCGGCCCACGGCTGAGCTCCCCGCCAGGCCTTCATCCCCGCCGGCTCCCCTGCTCCAGGCTCAGGTCCAGGGCGTCGCCGTCCCTCAACGCCGCGTCGACCCCCGCCTCCGCCCCGTTCAGGCGAACGCGCAGGCGCGGATCCGCCACCCAAGCCTGCAGCCCCAGGCGCAGCAAGGCCTCGCCCACATGGCGGCAGGGCCGGGCCCGCGCCAGGCGCACGTCCGCCCCGTCGATCAGGAACTCGTCAGCCCCCACTTCGCGGCCGTTCATCATCACCCGCTCGGCGGTGTTGAGCGGGGCCCACTCGCCGTTGAGGCGGACTTTCCAGGCGCCCTCGGCGGGGGCCTCGCCGCTGGGCGCGGGGGCCAGGGCCAGCAGGTCGCGCACCCGCTCCTGGAAGCCCGCGCCGGGCTCGAACAGCACCTCGTCGCCGTCCTGCACCGGCGCGTCCAGCGGCGCCTCGTGGCCGCCCAGGCGCAGGCGGTAGTTGCGCTGCACCAGCACCCGGGGCTCCCCGTCCAGCGTCACGGCCACCTCCCGCTGGATGAGGCCCTCCACCTCCACCCCGTTGTCCTGCAGCAGCCGGCGCAGGGTCACGCGGGGGCGGGCCTCCAGCCGGGCCCGGTCGGGCACGGCCGCGCTGAGGTCCCGCGACTCGAAGCCATCGACGAACAGCTGCAGGGGCAGCTCGAGCTCCGCGTCGTTGAAGCGGCAGCGGCCCGGCGCCAGGCCTTCCCGCTCCAGGGCCTGGGCCAGGGTCAATCGGCCATCGCTGCCCGACAGGGCGTCGACGAAGGTCAGGCTGGCGCCATCGGCGATCTCCGCCTCCAACGGGGCCTCGGCCCCGTTGACATAGAGCCGGCAAGCCTTGCCTTGCGCGCCCTTGGCCACCCGCTCGGCGCCGTTAAAGGTGTAGGTCACGCCCAGGCCCGGCCGGCCGATGAACTGCACGCGCTCCTTGCCTGACGCCAGCAGGGCGTCGAAGGCGCTGAAGCGCTTGTCCAGGTTCAGCACCTGCACCCAGCGGCCGTTGACCTGGAAATGGGCGAAGGGCAGGCCGCGCTTGTCCAGCGCGCTGGCGGCGATGCCCAGCGGCGTGACCGCCCAGGCGTGGTCCAGCTCGGCCGGCAGGCTGACGAAACGGTCCTGCAGGGCCACCGGCCGGCGGCCCACCCGGCCCGGGGCCAGGCCCAGCGCGTCGGCCAGCCAGTGCTCGCATCCCGGCAGCAGGCTCCCGCCGCCGGCCAGCAGCACCGCCTGCGGGGCCTGGCCGCCGTTGAGCGAGCGCAGGGCCGCGGCCACCTCGCCGGCCCAATGCCGCAGCGCCGGCGCCAGCTCGCGCAGGGCGTCGGACGAGGCGATGCGGCGCTGGGCGCCGAAAAGGTCCATCACCTCCACCATCTCATCCCGGCCCAAGGCGCGCTTCAGGGCCTCAGCCTGCATGAAATCCAGCACATAGGCGTCAGCCAGGCGCTCGCTGGCCTCGTCGCCGGCCACCGGCACCATGGCGAAGGAATCCACCCGCCCGCCCTTGGTCAAGGCGATGTCCGAGGTGCCCGCCCCCACGTCCACGAAGCCCAGGTTCAGGCGGCGCAGCTCGGCCGGGACGGCCAGGTTCACGGCGGCGATGGGCTCCAGCGTCAAGCTGGCGGGCGACAGCCCCGCCTCGGCCAAGGCCGCTTGCAGGGCGTCCAAGGCCCGCTTGGGCAGGAAGGTGGCGATGACGCCGAGCTCGGCTTCGGCGCCCCGATGCCCTTCCAGCGTCAGCAGGGGCTCGCCGTCCAGGCGCAGGGATTGCACGTGGTAGCCCACGCAATAGGCGCCGGCGGCGGCGCGGGGGTCGTCCAACGACAGGCGGGCCTCGCGCACGGCCTGCAGCTCCATGGCCGCGATCTCCGAGCGGGTCAGGGGCTCGCCGTGCCCGGTGCGGAAGCTCATCACCACGCGGCTGCTGGCCAGGTTGCGGCCGGCCACCGCCACATGGGCATGGCGCAGGTCCAGGCCCGACTGGGCCTCCAGGTCGTCCTTCACCTGCTTGAGCACGCGCGCCGCCGACGCGATGACGTGCACCTGGCCGTCGAGCATGGCGCGCCCGGGATGCTCGCGCACCGACAGGTGCTCGACGCGGTGCCCGGCGCCGCCCGCGCCGGCGCGCACCAGCAGCCCGCAGACCTTGCGGGTGCCGACATCCAGTGCGAAGAGCAGCTCGTTGGGGTCCATGGGGCCGGTCATGCGCCTTCCGTTGAGGGGCGGCCCAGAGGGCCGCAGGCCAGGGGCTAGAGCACCGCCTGCGCGTTGTCGATGAGCACCGGGGCGCTGGAGGCGTCCACGAAGAAGAACAGCTTGCCGGCCACGCCGCAGCCTTCGGCGTTGAAGTCGTTCTCGACCACCAGCACGGCCTCGCCCTCGCGCTCCACCCCGTCGGCGGCCAGCTCCATGATGGCCTGCGACAGGTCGAAGGTCAGGGCCGGCACGCTGGGCAGCAGCAGCAGGCCGCAGATCTCGCTGAGGCCGTTGAGATAGGCGGAGGCCATGATGTTGCCGGTCTCCTTGATGGTGGAGTGGCCCAGGTCGTTGAGCGCCTTGGTGGTGCCCGGGGGGTTGCGCAGCAGGGCGTCCACCAGCTCGATGGCGGCCTTGCGCGGCAGCCACAGCAGCACCCGGCCGCTGGCGTCGCCCACCACGTGGAAGGCCACGCCGGCCACCAGGGTCTCGGGGTCCCCGCCCAGGCTTGGCAGCTCGGCGGGCAGGGCGCTGCGCACGCGGGTCACGCTGATCATCACCGCGCGCTCCAGCAGCTGCCCCAGGGCCGTGGCCGCATGGGCCGCCCCGATGTTCCCCACCTCGCCGAGGATGTCCTCTTGCAGCTCGTCCACGTCAGTTTTCCAGCAAAGAGGCCAGTTCCAATATCAGGCACACGGAGCCGTCGCCCAGGATGGTGACGCCGCCAAAGCCGCGCACGGCCTTCAGGCTGCGGCCCAGGTTCTTGATGGCGATCTCCTGCTGCCCCAGCACTTCATCCACGATCAGGCCGGCCCGCCGCTCGGCGGTCTCGATCACCAGCACGGTGAACAGCTCAGCCTCGTCGCCGCCCGGGACGTCCAGCAGCCGGCTCAGCCGGCTGACCGGCAGGACCTCGTCGCGCAGCATCACCGTGTCGATGCCATGGGTGCGCTTCAGCTCGCTGCGCTGGTATTCCACGGCCTCGATCACGTTCACCACCGGGGCCATGTACTCCTCGCGGCCCACCCGCACGCGCAAGGCCTGCACGATGGCCAGGGTCAGCGGCAGCCGGATCCGGAAGCGGGTGCCGTGCCCCGGGTAGTTCTCCACCCGCAGGTTCCCGCCCAGGCTCTCGGCCCGGGCGCGCACGGCGTCCACGCCCACGCCGCGCCCGCTGATCTTGGTCACCTGGGACACCGTGCTGAAGCCCGCCGCGAAGATCAGCGACACGGCCTCCTCCTCGCTCAGGTTCTGGGCGGCCTCGGCGGTCAGCAGGCCCTTGCGCACCGCGGCATCGCGCACCTTGGCCGTGTCGATGCCCGCGCCGTCGTCCTCCACGCTGATCACCACATGGTTCTTGTCCCGGCGGGCCTCCAGCCGGATGGTGCCGGTGGCGGCCTTGCCCCGGCGGCGGCGCTCCTCGGGGGGCTCGATGCCATGGTCGGCCGAGTTCCTGAGCAGATGAACCAGCGCCTCGGCGATCTCGTCCAGGATGCTGCGGTCCAGCTCGATCTCCCGGCCCTCCATCACCAGCTCCATGGGCTTGTTCAGCTCGTGGCTCAGGTCGCGGATCAAGCGGGGGAAGCGGCTGAAGATCTGCTCCATGGGGACCATGCGGGCCGCCGTCACCTCTTCCTGCAGCTCGTTGACGATATGGTCCACCTGGATCAGGGCCTCGCCCAGGTCCTTCAGGTGGTGCACCCGGCCGATCTGGCCCAGGCGGATCTTGGCCGTCACCAGCTCGCCCACCAGGTTGAGCACTTTGTCGAGCCGCTCAACGCTGACGCGCAAGGTCTGCCGCGTCGGGGCCAGGGGCTCAGCGGCGTCGCGCGCGCCTGCGGCGATGGCGGCCATGGGGCTGGGCGCCTCCGGCGCCAAGGTCATCTCGCCGGCCATGGCCAGCGGCACCGCCAGGAGCTCCGACACCGCCTCGGGGCTCAACGGCGCCGGCGACAGGGCGCCCTCGGGCTCGAAGGCCAAGGACGGCGCGGCCAGAGGCTGGGCGGCCTGCGGCGCGTCCACGGCGAAGGCGTTGCCCGGCACCGCCACGGCGCTGGCGCGGGCCACTTCCAGCACCCGGAGGGCCGCCTGCTCCAGCTCCTCCAGCGGCGCGGAAGACGCCACCCACACGTCAAAGCCCTGGTCGAAGGCGCCCTCCTCCAGGGCCTTGCCCGCGGGCCAGGTGCAGGCGACCTTGCCCAGGCGCTCCAGGGCCTTGCGCACCAGCAGGGCGCGCACGCCCTTGAAGGCGCAGGTGGCTTCCAGGCCCACGCTGACCCTGGCCACCACGCCGCCGTCGTTCAGGGCGCGGGCCACCGCCTGGCGCCCCTCCTCGCCGCTGGGCAGCTGGGGGTCCGCCGCCTGGCTCACGCCGGCGGGCGCCGCCGCGGCCGGGGCCTCCGCAGGCCCGGGGGCGCCGAAGGAGGCGGGCGGGATCTCACCGGCGGCCAGCGACCTGAAACGCGCCACCAGCGCCGCATCCGCGGGGCCGCCGTCACCGCCGCCGGCGATGGCCCCCAGCATGGCCCCCATGCCGTCCACGGCAGCCAGCAACGCGTCCGCCAGGCCCGGCGTCAGGCCCTGGGCCCCCGAGCGCACGGCGTCCAGGGCGTCCTCCAGGGCGTGGCAGACCTGGGTCAAGCCCTCGTAGCCCATGGTCGCCGCCATGCCCTTCAGGGTGTGGGCCGCGCGGAACAGGTCACGCACGGCCACCAGGTCGGAGCCGCCCTTTTCCAGGCGCAGGGCCCCGTCGCTGAGGGCCTGCAGGTTCTCCTGCGCCTCGGCCACGAAGAGCTCGAGGTATTCCGCGTTGCCGCTCACGGCAACAGCTCCACGATGCCGGCGGCGACGCGGTCCAGCGGCAGCACCCGCTCCACGCAGCCCGCCGCATACGCCGCCCGCGGCATGCCGTAGACCACGCTGGTGGCCTCGTCCTGCGCCACCGTGCGGGCCCCCTGGGCCCGCATGGCCTTCAATCCCTTGGCCCCGTCGCGGCCCATGCCCGTGAGGACCACGCCTACCGCCTTGTCCTTGTAGGCCTCCGCCACCGACTGGAACAGCAGGTCGGCGCAGGGCCGCACGCCCATCACGGGCGGCCGCTGGTCCAGCGCCACGAAGACCCCGGAGGGCAGGCGCTTGACCTCCATGTGCCAATCGCCGGGGGCCAGGTAAACGGTGCCAGCCTCCAGGCGCTCGCCGGCCTCGGCCTCCTTCACGCGCACCTGGCTGTCGCGGTCCAGCCGCTCCGCCAGGCTGCGGGTGAAGCCGGCGGACATATGCTGCACCACCAGCACCGGGGCGGGGAAACCCTTGGGCAGCGCCGGGATCAACGACGCCAGCGCTCGCGGGCCGCCGGTGCTGGTGCCGATGGCCACCACGCTGCCCCGGTCCACCGGCGACGGGGCCTTCAGCGCCGGCGCCGGGACGGCCGCCGCGGGGGCGCTGCTGCCGGGGCGGAAGGGCAGGCGCTTCAGGTCGATGCCCTTGGCCACCTTGACCTTGTCCAGCAGCTCCTCGCGCACGCGCTCCAGGTTCAACGACACGGCCCCGCTGGGCTTCTGCACGAAATCCGCGGCCCCATAGTCCAGGGCGCGCAGCGTGGTCTCAGCGCCGCGCGGCGTGTAGGCCGACAGCATGATGCACGGCACCGGCTCCTCGCTCATCAGGTAGCCCAGCGTCTGCAGGCCGTCCAGGCGGGGCATCTCCACGTCCAGCGTCACCACGTCCGGCTTCAGCTGGTGGACCTTCTCAATGGCGTCCAGGCCGTCCACCGCCGAGCCCACCACCTGGATCTCCGGATCCTCCTCCAACAAGCCCCAGATGACCCGCCGCATCAGCGCCGAGTCATCCACCACCAGGACGCGGACCTTCCCTGCCACCTAGCCCTCCAGGGCCCGGGCCGCGGCTTCAAGCACGCGGGCGGCCTGGAAGGGCTTGATCACGAAATCGCGGGCGCCCGCCTGGATGGCTTCGATCACCAAGGCCTGCTGGCCCATGGCGCTGCACATCACGATCCGCGCCGCGGGGTCCACCGCCACAATCCTGCGCACCGCCTCGATGCCGGAGACCTCCGGCATGACGATATCCATGGTCACCAGGCTGGGCTTCAGCGCCTGGTAGCGCTCCACCGCCTCCAATCCGTTGCGGGCCTCACCCACCACGGCGTAGCCATTGCGCCCGAAGATGTCCTTCAGGGTGGCGCGCATGAAGGCGGCGTCATCGACGATCAGCACACTGCGTTGCATGTCCCCTCAGGCCGCTTCCGCGGCCCCCTCCACCAAGCGGTCCAGGTCCAGCACCAGCACCAGGCGCCCCTCCAGGTCCAGCACGGACGCCAGGAAGCGGCCCGCCGTTGAATCAAGCACGTTGCGCGGGGACTGCAATGCCGCGTCGTCGCAACGCAGCACCTCCAGCACTTCGTCCACCATCAGGCCCACGCTCTCGCCCTGGGCCTCCAGCACCATGACCCGGGCCTTGGCCTCGCGGGCCTGCGCCTGGGCCTGCTCCGGCGTGCTGCGCGGGACCAGCCCCAGCCGGGCCTTGGTGTCCACCAGCGGCAGAACTTGGCCGCGCAGGTTGAACAGGCCGCGCACATAGCTGGCGGCGCGCGGCATGCGGGTCACCTTCAAGGGGCGCAGGATCTCGCGCACCCGCGTGATCGGCGCGGCGAACTGCTCGCGCCCCAGGCGGAAGACCACCAGCTGCAGCTCGGCCACCTCAGCCCTCCGACTTGAAGCGCTTCACCAGCACGCCCAGGCTCTCGGCGGTGGCGGCCAGCTCTCGGGCGGCGGTGACCATCTCCTCCATGCTGGCGGTCTGCTCCTGGGTCGAGGCCGAGGCCTGCTGCGTCCCGGCGGCGGTCTCCTCGGCCACCGAAGCGATCTCCTCGACGGCCTTCACCACCTGCTCCGTGCCCTGGGCCTGCTTCTGCGTCAGCTGGAAGATCTCCTTGGCCAGCTCGTCGACGCGGCGGACCACCTTGATGATGTCCTCCAGCGCGGCGCCGGCCAGATGCACCACCTCGCGGCCTTCCTTCAGCTCGCCGGCGCCTTCGGCCATGCGCGCCACGGCCCGGTCAGTCTCGCTCTGGATCTCGCGCACCAGCTTGTTGATCTCGGCGGCGGCCTTGGCCGAGCCCTCGGCCAGCTTGCGCACCTCCTCGGCCACCACCGCGAAGCCCCGCCCCGCCTCGCCCGCGCGGGCCGCCTCGATGGCCGCGTTCAGGGCCAGGAGGTTGGTCTGGTCGGCGATGCCGGTGATGATCTGCACCACCTGGCCGATCTTCTTGGATGTGCGGCCCAGGCCCTCCACGGTCTTGCCGCTCTCCACCGCCTTGGCGCTGATCTCGTTGATCTTGCGCACGGCGTCCTTCACCGCGGCGCCGCCCTTCTGCGCGGCCTCCCAGGCCTGGGCTGAGGCCTCAGCCACGGCGGCCGAGCGCTCAGCCATCTGCTTGACGTTCTGGGACATGGCACCCATGACCTCGCTAGTCTCGCCCGTGCGGCTGGCCTGGGTCTCCATGCCCCGCGAGATCTGCTGGACCGTGCTGGTGATCTCCTGGCTGGCCGCGTTCATCTCCTCGGCCGCCTGGGACAGGCTCAGGGCGTGGCGCCGCACCTGCCCCGCCGCATCGCGCAGGGCCCGGCCGTTGCTCTGCAGGAACGCCGTCAGCGCCTCCAGGCTCTCGCTGGTGCGGCTGAACAGCTCATTGCCGCGCAAGCGCGGGGCCGCATGGTCGAACTCCCCCCGGGCCAGCGCGGCCAGGTGGTCGGCGATGGCCTTGAAGCTGGGGATCAGCATGACGCGCAGCAGCCACCAGGCCATGGCGGTGCTGAACCAAGCCATCAGCACCGCCAGGCCCACGCTGGCGCCCATCTCAGCGCCGCGGGCTCCGGCGGCCAGGCCCACCACCACGCCCGCGCAGGCGCCCGCCACGGTGAAGATGACGCCCAGCGCCACCAGGAAGCGGCGAACGGGGTCGGCGGGGAGGAGGTCGAAGCTTTTCATGTCCATGGCGCCCTTTTCATCGTAGGCATCAAAGCCAGCGCGGCGCGGTGGTGGCCGACCAGACCTTCAGGCTGCCATCCCCGGGGTCCAGCTCCAGCGAGCGGCCCTTGTCCCCGCCGCAATCCTCGCCCTTGAGGGGCAGCCCCCAGGCCCGCAGGGTCTCCCGGCAGGTGAAGGCGTTGCGGTCCCCCAGCGTCAGGGGCCCGCCGTCGCGGCCGGTGGTGAAGCTGAACATGTTGGCCCCGCCCACCAGGCGGGCGCCGATGCGCTCGCGCCGGGCGCCGGCCGCCTCCATGGCGGCGAGCAGCGCGCCCACGGCGGTGTCGCAGAACTTGGCGGGCTGCCCTTCCCCGCCCGGTTGCGCCGCGGCGGTGGGGAGCATGCTGTGGGCCAGGCCGGCGATCATGGCCGCCGGGTCCCACAGGGCCAGGACCACGCATGACCCGATGCCGTAGACCGCCAGCCTGTCAGGGGGCTGGGCCACTTTCAGCTCGGCCATGCCCACCCTCCAGACCTCAGCCACGGGGCTTTCGCGGGTCCGTGCCGGTGGCCCGGGCCAGCGCCGAGAGCATCGCCTCCAGCGAGCCGGGCTCGGGCAGGTAGTACAGGAAGATGGGGACCTCCTGGCCGGCCTGGCGGAAGCGGGCCTCGATGACCAGCGCCTGCGCCCCGCTCTGCGACGCGTCCACGGCCACCGACTGCAGCACCGAGGCCGCCATGTCGATGGCCAGGGCCGGCACCGACGGCAGGAGCGGGAAGCCCAGAAAATCCGCCAGGGCGTTGAGGTAGGCCGAGCAGAGTATGTTGCCCAGCTCCTTGATGGCGGATTGGGCGGTGGCGTCCAGCGCGGGGGCCTGCCCCGACGGCAAGCCCAGCAGGGCCCCCACCACCGGCCCCAGCGAGGCCTCGCCCAGCACCACCAACAGCCGGCCCGGCGCATCGCCGTGCACGCGGAAATACGTGGCCGCCACCAGGGCTTCGGGCCCGCCCAGCGGCGCGCTGAGCTGCTCCAGCGGCAGCACGCTGGCGGCGGGCACATCCATGGTCACGGTCCGGCCCAGCATCTGTGACAGGGCCGTGGCCGCCCTGCCAGCGCCCATGTTGCCCACTTCACGCAGGGCGTCCAACTCGAGGGGTTGGAGCGTGATACGCTCCCGGGGGTCCATGGCTCAGCCCTGCAGGGCCTTGGCCACCGCCTCCAGCACCCCGGCGGGCTGGAAAGGCTTCACGATGAAATCGCGGGCGCCCACCTGGATGGCCTCCACCACCAGGGCCTGCTGGCCCATGGCGGAGCACATCAGCACCTTGGCGCCGGCGTCCAGCTTCACGATCTCCCGCACCGCGTCGATGCCGCCCATCTCGGGCATGATCATGTCCATCACGACCAGGTCCGGCTTCAGGTCCTTGTACTTCTCGATGGCCTGAACGCCGTTCTCGCCCTCGCCGACGATCTCATAGCCCGCGCCGCTGAGGATGTTCTTGAGCATCATGCGCATGAACTGCGCGTCGTCCACGATCAGTATCCTCGCTCCCACGTGCCGCTCCTCTCTCAGATAGCCGCTTCCCCGCGCTCGCCAGTGCGAACGCGGACGGCTTCCAACAACTCCGTCACGAAGATCTTACCGTCCCCCACGCGCCCGCTCCGGGCGCTGTCCACGAGCAGCTCCAAGATGCCTTCAAGCTCCTCGTCCCGGCAGGCCAGCTCCAAGCGCACGCGCTCTTGAAAGGCCGACACGAACTCGTCATCCCCAGCCAGGCGCCCGCGCTGCAGGCCCAAGCCCTGGGCCGGGCTGACGCTGAAGGCTCGGCAGCCCTTCTCCCAAAGGGCCCGCTTCACCGGCTCCAGGCGCCCCGGGTTCAGATAGCAGGTCAGCAGCTTCACGCCGCCTCCTCGGGCGGCAGGGCCGCGGCGGCTTCGGCTTCGCCGGCGCCCAGGACCTCCTCCATGTTCAACAGCGCCACCGGCCGGTTGTCCAGTTTGGCCAGGCCCGCCAACCAGCGCATGGGCACGCCTGCCGGCTGCCAGCTGGGCGCGCCATCCTCCAACTGGTCGCGGCCCACCTGCACCACCGCGGACACGCTATCGACCATCAGGCCCCAGGTCCGCCCGGCCGCGCCCTCGTAGATGACGATGCGGGCGGCGGCCTCCATCTCGACCAGCGGCGGACGGCCCAGGCGGGCGGCCATGTCCACCACCGGCACCACTTGGCCGCGGTAATCCACCACTCCGGCCAGCCAGGCGGGCGACGCGGGCAGCACCCGTGGGCTGAGCCAGCGGATGATCTCGCGCACCTGCAAGGTCTCCACGCCGTAATCCTCGTCGCGCAACTGGAAGACCACCACCATCATGCCTTGCAGCACGCTCAGGATGTCCTTGTCTCGCACCCAGCCTTTGGACACCAGGATGCGCCCCAGCTTCTCGCCGCTGCGCTTCTGCTCCTCCAGCGCCGCGTCCAACTGGACGGGCGTCAGCAGGCCCCGCTCCATCAGCAGGGCCCCCAGGCTTCGGAACTGCTGGCGCAAGCCGTTCATCTCAGCCCCTGAGCACGGAGAGATTCTTGCGCACGATGGCGTTGTTTGGGTCCAAGGCCAACGCATGCTCCCAGGCCGCTTGGGCCATGTCCTTGCGCCCCAGCTTCAGGTGCAGGCTTCCCAGGCGCACATGGGCATCCACGTGGCCGGGCTTGATCTCAGCCAGCCGCTGGTAGGCCTGCTGCGCGCCCGGCAGGTCGCCACGGCGGTAGAGCAGGGCGGCCAGGGGCTCCCAGGCGGCCAGGCGCGTGGGGTCGGCCTCAGCGGCCTTGCGCAGCAGGGCCAGCGCCTCGTCGGTGCGCGAATCCGCCTGGGCCAGGGCGGCTTTCACCAGCCACAGGTCCGCGCCGTCGGGCAGGCGGGCGGCCGCCTGCTCCAACAGCGGCCGGGCCTCGGCGGCTTGGCCCCGGCCCGACAGCAGCAGGCCCAGGCGGGCGGCGGCCAAGGCTGCGGACGGATCGGCCTGATGGGCCTGGCGCAACGCCGCCTCGGCGGCCTCGCCCTCGCCCGCCGCGTCCAAGGCCAGGGCCCAGCGCAGGAGCAGGGCCGCATCCTCGCTGCGCAAGGCCACGGCCTCGCCCAGCACGCCCGCCGCCTGCAGCGGCCGTCCCAGGCGCTCCAGGGCTCCGCCCAAGGCCAGCAGCACCGGCAGGCGGCCGGGGGTCAGCTGGCGGGCCACCTGATAGCGGGCCACCGCATCCTCCAGGCGCCCCAGCGCTTCCAGGGCGAAGCCCAGCTTGAAGGCGGTCTCGGCCTGGTTCATCTGGCTGGCCAGCGAGCGCTCCCACGACTTGGCGGCCGCGTCCATCTCGCCCAGCGCCATCTGGAAGTCGCCCAAGGTGTTCAGGGCCAGCACGTTGCCGCTGTCCTTGGCCAAGGCCTCCTTGAGGGCGGCCACTCCCTCGTCGCGGCGGCCCTGCAGCCCCAGCACCATGCCCAGGCGCACGCGCGCCTCGACCCGGCTGGCATCCATCCGGCAGCACAGCTTCAGCTCGGCCTCGGCCTCGGCATGCCGGCCCAGCGCCTGCAGCGCCTTGCCCAACTGGAAGCGCGCCTCGGCGTCCTCCGGCTCGGCCTGGGCGGCCAGCGCGAACTCGCGCGCGGCCTCGTCCCAGCGCCGGCTCATGGCCAGGGCCAGCCCCACATTCAGATGTTCTTGCAGTTCTCCCACGTCAAGCCCGTTGGAAGATGCGCGCGGTGGCCGAGACGCATTGGAAGGCGCCCCGCACCGGCCCCAGCACCGTCTCGGTCTTGCCGGTGGCGAAGTAGCCGCCCGGCCGCAGGGCCTGATGGAAGGCCCGCAGCAGGCGCTGCTGGAGGTCGCGCGAGAAATAGATCATGACGTTGCGGCAAAGCACCAGGTCCAGCTCCGGCGGCGGCGGCGACGAGAACAGGTCCAGGCGGCGGAAGGCCACGGACCCGCGCAGCTCCGGGGCCACCTTCCATAGGGCCCCGTCGGCCACAAAAGCCTCCCGCCTCAGCGCCTCCGGCAGCAGCCGCAGGGCCTCAGGGGGATAGCGGCCTTCGACGGCGCGGGCCAGGATGACCTCGTCGATGTCGCTGGCCAGCACCCGCACCTGGACGCCCTGGCCCTGGGCGCGCGCGGCGCGCTGGGCCAGCAGGGCCAGGCTGTAGGGCTCCTCGCCGCTGGAGCAGCCAGCGCTCCACAGGCGCAGCTCGCGGCGGGGCCGCATGGCCGCCGCCGCCACCAGGCCCGGCAGGACCAAGGCCTCCAGGACCTGCCAGAAATCCGGGTCGCGGAAGAACTCGGTGACGTTCACCGTCAGGCGGTCGCGCAACCGCTCCAGCTCGGCGGGATCCGCCTTCAGCAGCTCCCCATAGGCGGCCCAGCCATCCACCTGGGTCGCGCGCACCCGCGTGGCCACGCGCCGCCGCAGGTAGGCCTCCTTGAAGCGGCCCAGGTCCCAGCCTGTCAGCGCGATCAGCTGGCGCTTCAAGGCCTCAAAGCCGGCGTCCTCAGGGGGCGGCAGCACGTCAGCGGTAACGGACCCTGTCACCCAGGCGCACCTCGCCCAAGCTCTGCACCACCCGCGCCACGCAGGCGTCACGGCTGGTGTTGACCACCTGGACCACGCCGAAGCGCCCGGTGGGCATCAGCGAACGGATCCCGTCCGCGCCCAAGTCCTCGGCGTCGCGGGTCAGCATCAGCCGCATGCCCGGCACCACGCCCTTGGCGCGGCCGATGTCCAGGTAGACCACGTCGCCCCGGTTGGCCACCAGCGTCGGCGGGATCAAGCCCACGACCTCGCCCTGCAGGTCCAACGCCGGCGTCGCCGGCCCCTGGCGCAGGGCGGCGTAATACTTCAGGCGCTCCGGGTCGCGCAGGCGGATCAGGTCGCCCTCGCGGATGGCCTCGTACTGCTTCTCCACCCGGGCCAGCACCTCCTCGCCTTCGATGCGGGTGACCCTCAGCACGCCCACGTTCACCACCAGCTGGCCCACCTCGTGCGAGTCATCACCGGTGGTGCTCAGCAAGCCGCCCTCGCGGAACACGGTGTAGACGCTGCCGGGGTAGACCTGGCGGCCCGGCTCCATGCGCAACGCCACCTGCACCCGCGAGCGGGCGAAGATCTGGCCGTCCTTGTTGCGCTCCACGCGCCCGTCGACGCGGTACTCGCCGGCGTTGAGCACGCCGCCCGCGCGCTCGATGCGGTCATAGTCCACATCGGACGGTTGGGCTTCGCCTTCCCCGTTCTCCACGCTCACGCGCTCATTCAGATCCGAGCTCTCCGGGGCGCTGAGCTCCA
>Ga0302320_10007219_pt1 | contig 24496 bp, 24 predicted proteins | sample Bog_T0_3_FD_202130 | JGI IMG/M metagenome (GOLD analysis project Ga0302320, IMG submission 202130) | Peat permafrost microbial communities from Stordalen Mire near Abisko, Sweden - Bog_T0_3 | ecosystem: Environmental > Terrestrial > Soil > Wetlands > Peat | place: Sweden: Abisko, Stordalen Mire...
AAAAATAAAAAGATCTTTCCTTGGTTTGCCAATCCATCAGTGCAGCGGCATTTTTGGCTGACAGAGTAAACAAAAGCTCGAAATCTTCCCCGTCATTGAACGCCTGGGATAAGCTTGCCCCTTTATGCCGCGGGATGGAATCATGGTCCAAACGCGCACCGACCTGGCTCTCCTGGAGAATATGATTCAAGTCTCCCGCCAGGCCATCAGATATATCCATCATAGCGTTAGGCTTAAAATTCTCAACCAAAAATCTTGCTTGGGCCAAACGAGGGTTAAAATTCAAATGTCGGCCGCTTTTTAAAGAGCCGCCCAAAGGCCCGGTCACAAAGATCCAATCCCCCGGCTTGGCGCCATCGCGCGTCACCAGGCATTTCTTTTCAACCAAACCCAATAAGGCGATATTGATCACCATTTTATCTGTTTTAATGGTGTCCCCACCGACAATACTGACATTGAAAGCCTGGGCTGTGCGCTGCATTCCTTTATATACGCCTTTGATAAAATGAACGGAGAAATCTTTGGGCAGGCCGATGGAGACCACGGCAAAAGTAGGATAACCTCCCATGGCTGCGATATCGCTGATATTGCAAGCTAAGGCCTTGTGTCCTATAGCTTGAGGCGGCATGCGACGGGTAAAATGCACCCCCTCGGCCAGCATGTCTGTAGTTAATAGCTGATATTCACTTTTGCTGTAAGGCAAAACAGCCGCATCATCGCCGATCCCCTTGATCACGTCCTTGGACACAGGCGCAAATGCTTTGAGCGCATCAATTAAACCAAATTCACCAATTTGAGATATTTTCATCCTCGCTCTTTCTATTCGGCCATTGTATATTATCGCCAGCTAGTTGACTTCATTTTATTTTTTTCGCTCCAGTCATCGTTTTCTTAACGCCAAAGGTCTCATTCTTCTTCGGTGTCTGAAAAACTCGCTTAGTCTATCTCTAAATAGACTAAGCTCGAACATTTCAGACATCCTTCGGCTAAAAGGCCTCAGGATTCCCTCAAAGAATGAGCTGCTTTGGCTAAAAACGATCTGTCGCTAAAAAAACAAATTGAATTCAACTAGTACGCATGCATGGCTTTTTATGAGGTGCTATTGTGTTTTCTTCGAAGGTAGTAGAAGGCTTATTTTGCTGGTCCCCGAACGTCCAGTTCGGCGCCAAGCCAAACCCTAATGCTGAGCTAGCAACAGGGAATCTTAAGCCTGGGGACTAGCTAAGCCGAAACGCTGGTTTCGGCGAGCGTGCCTGAGAAGGAAATACAATAGCAACTCATAAACTGCGAAATATATCGGTGTCAGCCTAGACGGCTGCTAATATTCTTCAAATACGGTGGACGGATGATCCCGTGCTCCGTCACGATGCCTGTGATCAATTTTGCCGGTGTTACGTCAAAAGCGGGATTATAGACCTTGACACCTTTAGGGGCCGTACTGACGCCCGCAAAATGTGTGACCTCTTCGCTTTTTCGCTCTTCTATAGGGATCTGCTGGCCTGACTTGATCGTCAGATCAAAGGTCGTACTCGGGGCTACGATGTAAAATGGGATCTTATGGTGTTTGGCCAAGACGGCTAACATATAGGTACCGATCTTATTGGCGGTGTCGCCATTGGAAGCGATGCGGTCAGCTCCGGCAAGAATAATATCTACTTTTCCCTTAAGCATCAAGGAAGCAGCCATATTATCGCAAATAAGCGTGGTATCGATCTTCTCACGAAGAAGTTCCCAACAGGTCAGTCTCGCTCCCTGTAATAATGGGCGCGTCTCGAGAGAGTAGACACTAAATTTCTTGCCTTGTTTCTTAGCACTATAAAATACGCCTAAAGCTGTACCATAATCCACGGTGGCCAGGGCTCCGGCATTGCATATGGTCAGGCAACTCATCCCTTTTTTAATGAGCTTTGCCCCATGATCTCCCATGCGGCGGCAAACGATCTGGTCAGCTTTAAAAATAGACATGGCCTGGTACTCAAGGGCTTTTTTTAGAGTTGCCACATCCGCCATTGGATTGCACGTGACCACCCCACGCATTTCATTAAGCATATTAAAAAGATTGACCGCTGTCGGACGGGACGTGGCTAAATAATCGCAGGTCTCACCAAAGAGTTTCAAAAACTTGAGTCTATCCTGACCTTTAAATTTCTGGATGCCCAAAAGCACACCAAAAGCCGCGGCCACCCCAATGGCCGGAGCGCCACGCACAGACAATCGTTTGATCGCCTGCCACATCGTCTCTACATCACGGCAATAGATATACTCAAATTTATTGGGAAGCTTAGTTTGATCAATAATGCGGGCAGCACCATTGACCCATTTAATAGTTTCAATAGACATGATAAAAACTCCCCCTTCCCCTCTTTATAAAAAAGAGGGGTGACTACATATCAGGTTTTATCCACTTCAATTCTTGGAAAAAGGGGTGGATGGATCTTCAAGGCAGTGCCTGGCTTTAATTGGCCCCAAATTGGCTTAGTTTTCTGGGCATCTAAAATATACAAAACATTATCCGTCTTCTCAGGCATGACCGGGGCTAACAGGATCGTCGCTATACGCAAACCCTCGGCCGCGGTATATAAAACACGGTTGGCGGCTTTCATATCTGTTTTAGCTAATTTCCAGGGTGCTTGGGCCTCCATATATTTATTAAGCACATCCACAAAATCCAAGACTGAGGTCACAGCTTCTTGCACTTTATAATCATTGATCAGATCTTTAACTCGGACAGGCAAAGCATTGGCCTGTGCTTTAATATCTTCTTCCGTCGTTGTCAAAGCGCCGGGCTCCGGTATTTGACCGCCGTGATTTTTATGGATAAGACCGCTGACACGATTGAGTAAATTACCAAAATCATTGGCTAGATCGCTGTTATAGCATTTGATGAACGAATCCGGCGTAAAATTGGCATCCAGCCCTAAGACCATTTCGCGCATCAAATAAAATCTCACAGCATCAACCCCGTAATCCGCGATCAGATCCAGAGGATTGACCACATTGCCCAGGGACTTACTCATCTTGGTCTCTCCGATGAGCCACCAGCCATGGGCAAAAATGGTCTTGGGTAATTCCAAACCTAGAGAAAAAAGCATGGTTGTCCAGTAAACACAATGCGTGGTCAAAATGTCCTTGCCGATCAAATGCACGTCTGCCGGCCACCATTTCTTGAATTTCTTCTCGTCACTGCCATATCCCGGAACGGAAATATAATTGACCAGAGCATCAAACCAAACATAGGTCACATAATCACGATCAAACGGGATCTCGATCCCCCAATCCATACGGGATTTGGGACGGGAAATACATAGATCTCCCAGGGGTTGACGCAGGAAGCCTAACATTTCATTTTTACGGTGTTCCGGCCGAATAAAATCAGGATGGGCATTGATATAATCAATAAGTCTTTGTTGATACTTGCCCATCTTGAAAAAATAATTCTTTTCTTTGATCCTCTTCACATCTCGAAAATTACCTGACTCGTATTCAGTATCTGTAATAAAGCGCTCTTCGGCCACCGAATACCAACCCTCGTATTCATCCGTATAAATGTCCCCGTTCTCATGGACTTTTTGCAAGACCAATTGAACGATTCTCTTGTGACGCTCCTGGGTGGTACGGATAAAATCATCGTATTGAATATCCAGGGTTTTCCACAAATTAAGGAATCTGGGAGCCAGATCATCACAATGCGCCTGGGGCGAAAGCCCGCGCTTTTCGGCTGCTTGTTTTACTTTTTGGCCGTGCTCATCCAGGCCGGTCAGAAAGAACACTTCATCCCCGATCGTACGATGATAACGGCTTAAAACATCGGCAAGGATGGTCGTATACGCATGCCCGATATGCGGGGCATCGTTGACGTAATAAATAGGAGTTGTTACAAAAAATTTGCTCATAATTACTTTCGCCATCTGTTGGGACGTTAGGAAAGCCCAGCAGGCTCTAGGGGGTATTTGACCTTGACCATTTTGCCATCACCTATATCCACGGTCACATAACGTTTGAGAATATCCATGGCCACGACCCTGCCTTTTTCACCCTCAGGTGTACTGACCTTGGCGCCCATCTTGGGCAAGGTTTTAGAAAATTCACGGTACACCTGATACTCATAGGCCATGCAGCATTTGACCCTGCCGCAAACACCGGAAATTTTTTGGGGGTTCAAAGGCAAGCCCTGGTCTTTCACCATTTTAATGGAAAGGGGATGAAAATCTTTCATATAGGATGAGCAGCACAATTCCCTGCCGCAAACGCCATAACCCCCAACGATCTTGGCTTTGTCGCGCACCCCTATTTGTTTAAGCTCAATGCGCACGCGCAGTAATTTAGCCAGGTCTTTGACCAGATTACGGAAATCCACCCGGCCTTCTGCCGTAAAGTAGATCAGGATCTTGGTGGCGTCATAGGAATATTCCGCCTGGACCAACTGCATGTCCATTTTGCTTTCAACGACTATTTTCTGACAGGTTTTAAAAGCTTCTTTGGCCTTTATCTCATTGTTAACCACCTGCCGCAGATCTCCATCACTGGCCAATCGCAGAAGCTTGCCAACAGCGGCTTCTTTTTTACCGGTACAGACCTTGTCAGGGTCAGAAATGACCTTGCCAAATTCCAAGTTCCGTTCGACTTCCATAATGACCAGATCATGCCTGTGTATCACCACGGCATTGGTATCCATCCAGAGAACCGGACGATACTCCCCTAATTTAACTTGCACTAATTGACCCATATATGTTCCCTCAATAAACTCAAGGACATTTTGACATTCAACTTTTCGTCCACAAGCTCTTTTGTTTGCACGATCTGCCGGATGATCAAGGCTAAATCCTTAAGATCTCGCGCGGCAAATTTCTCTATTTCATTTAAACAGTCTTGATGCACCATTTCAGTTTTTGAAACACCGCTTTTAAAAAGAACGACATCCCTAAAAAAACTCAATAATAACCGTAAAGCCTGAGTCGTTTCTTGCGCATCAGCAGACAATTCTTTTAAGAAATTATCATTATTACGGTTAAGAAGCATTTCATCTAAAACCTTGGTACGGAGTGGGATAATTTCCTGCTCTATTAACTTTCGGGTCTTGCCCAGACACCCTTCTGAGTAAACGGCTAAAAAACGGGCATCCTGGGGCTTGACGCCTTCATCTGCCAGGAGTTTGGCAATGCGGTTAACCGAAGACGGAAAAAATTTTACGATATGACAGCGGGATTTGATCGTATCCAGATTAGACTCCGGTACGCTCGTTGTTAAGATCATCAAGGTGTTGGGCGTGGGCTCTTCCAGCGTTTTAAGAAGAGCATTGGCCGCATCCATCGTCATGAGCTCAATATTACGGATGATAAAAACCTTTGTTCTACCTTCATACGCCATCAACTGGACTCGACCTAGAATAAAGCGGATATCTTCGATCTTGATCGAGTCCATCTCATCATTGCCGATCACATGCACGTCCGGGTGATTGCCTGAAGCGATCTTACGACAGGCTGCACATTCACCACAAGCAGTTTGGCTTTCACAATTGACCAATTGAGCCAGACTTAAAGCTGTTTGGGTCTTGCCGGAGTCCTGCGGCCCTACCAACAAATAGGCATGCGCCAAACGATGATTGGCATTAAGGCGGCTAAAGCGTTGCATCACAGAAGCATTGATCTGTGCTGAATTTATCATAATAGGGCATCAATGTAAGGTTTAACTTTTTTAGAGATATCTTCGACGCCTGCGTCCACTTTAATGACCTTGATACGCGCAGGATATTGCTTGCTCAATTCCAAATAACCATTACGGACGCGCTTATGATAGTCTAAAGACCGCGATTCAATACGGTCTTTTTTATCGCCGGCACGGCTTAAACCTTTTTCAGGCTGAATATCAAAAAGGATCGTCAGATCAGGGACAAGGCCTTTGGTGGCAAATAAGCCTAATTGCTCGATGGTTTTAATATCGATCCCGTTGCCGAAACCCTGATATGCAATGGTGGAATCTAAAAAACGATCACACAGAATGATCTTCCCGGCTTTTAATTGAGGCTCTAAAACTTCCTTGACCATTTGAGCGCGCGCGGCCATATAAAGCAGGGTTTCGCATTCATCCCCCATACCGGCACTGTTCAAATCGAGCAAAAGTTTGCGGATACTTTCCGAGATCTTGACCCCGCCCGGCTCGCGTAAAAGCACCACCGGGACCTTCTTGGATTTTAAATACTCAAGCACCAACGCCGCCTGCGTACTTTTGCCAGAGCCTTCTGAACCTTCAAATGTAATGAATTTGCCGCTCACTAGATCCATCTCCAGGTCTGCCCGTTCTTGCCATCTTCGACCGTCACGCCTTTTTCTTTTAATAGTACGCGCAATTCATCTGAGCGTTTAAAATTCTTTAATTCCCGAGCCTGGGCACGTTCATCCAGAAGGGCTTTTAGTTCATCTGACAATTCCTTGTCTTTCTCCTGCAGGAATAAACTGAATATATTCCGCGCCAGATTCTCCAATATATCAACCGCGTGATAAATAACGCCCAAATAATTGGGGTCATCACTGTTTTGGTCGATGTAGATATTGGTATCATTGATCAAATTAAACAGCGTTGCCAGGGCCTTGGGTGTATTGAAATCATCATCCATGGCCTCAATGAATTCCTTCTTGTACTTGCTGATAAAACCTGCTTGCACAGGTTCGATATTCTTATCCTTCAAAAGGCCTGAAGCCCTGTAAAAAAGTACATCGAATTTACCCAGCGCTTTGCGGGCCTCGAGGATCTTCTCCTCGGAAAAATCAATATTGCTGGCATAATGCGAGAACAGAAAGAACATTTTGATCTCGTCCGTGCTGTATTTGGCCAAGGCCTGCTGGATGGTGACAAAATTACCTGATGATTTGGACATTTTCTGGCCGTTGATGGTCAGCAGTCCATGATGGATCCAATATTTTGAGAACGGCAGGCCTGTTAAAGCTTCAGATTGGGCGATCTCATTTTCATGATGCGGGAATATCAGGTCACGGCCACCGGCATGGATATCCAAGGTTTGTGTATGCAAATGTTTCATGCTCATGCACGAACATTCAATATGCCAACCAGGACGGCCTGGCCCCCAAGGACTGTCCCAAACAGGTTCACCGGGTTTGGAAGATTTCCATAGAACAAAATCCAACGGGTCTTTCTTCTTGGAATCTTTCTCGATACGCACAGCCTCATGCATTTTATCAATGCTCTGGCCGGAAAGTTTGCCATAATCTTTGAACGCGCGCACGTCAAAATATACATCACCGCCGGGGATCGAATACGCAAAACCCTTTTCGATCAGCCCCTGGATATGAGTGATCATTTCCGCGATATTATCGGTGGCCTTAGGCTCCACGTCCCCTGGATCAACACCTAAGGCTTTAAGGTCCTCTTGATAAAACCGGATCTGCTCTTCACTGACTTGCGTGGCCGTGCGTTTGGTCTCGAGCGCCCGATCGATGATCTTGTCATCGATATCCGTGATATTACGGACGAATTTGACATTAAACCCGCGAAATTTCAAATAACGGCGGATCACATCAAAGACATACAAGCTGCGCGCATGCCCGATATGAGAACGGTCATACACCGTGATGCCGCAAGTGTACATCCTGACGTCATTACCCGAAATAGGAATAAACTCTTCTTTTTTACCGCTTAAAGAATTATAGATCTGTATGGACATAGATGCTAAATAGTAAAATCAATGTCGCTCTCGCCTAAAGGCGCTTCGCAACCGGTTTTCTTTTCCAATGATTTGATGCGTCCAAGTAATCTTGACATTTGTTCCATGACCGGATCGCTGACATGCATATGATCTAGATCCATATCGATCTTACGGCCTTCTTGCTTAGTGATGCGTCCCGGGATACCGACGACAGTAGAGTTAGGCGGCACATTTTTGATCACCACCGCATTGGCCCCGATATAAGAATTATCCCCAATGGTGATATTGCCCAGGATCTTTGCTCCGGCTCCCACCACCACATTATTGCCCAAGGTCGGATGGCGCTTGCCTGTTTCTTTGCCTGTACCGCCTAAGGTTGTGCCCTGATAAAGAAGGACGTTGTCCCCCACAATGGCTGTCTCTCCGATCACAACGCCCATCCCATGGTCAATAAAGAAGCTCTTGCCGATCTGTGCCCCGGGATGGATCTCAACTCCCGTTAAAGAACGCGCTGTTTGCGAAAGCCAACGAGGGACAAGAGGGATCTTCCATTCCCACAATTGATGGCTGATGCGATACAAGACCAAGGCATGCAGGCCAGGATAAAGCAAAAGCACTTCCAGGGCGCTTTTGGCTGCCGGATCACGGCCTTTGACCGTCTTGATCTCGTCAGCGAAAATGATATAGATCGCCATGAAAATAATGACTATAATTAATAAACCAATCATAAATCTCTCCCATTTTTCAACAGCACAACCGCATAAGCGGCGATCGCCTCTTGGGCGCCGATATATCCCAGTCCTTCATTGGTACCGGCCTTGATATTGACCTGAGACTGGTCAATATTCAACTCAAGAGCAATATGATACTTCATTTTGGGCTTAAATTCCTGTAATTTCGGTTCCTGGGCCAAGATCATCACATCCACATTTTCAACGGCCCATCCCGCATTTTTGATCTTTGTATTAACATCTTTTAAAAAAATAGAACTGGAAATCCCCTCGTATTTGGCATCAGTATTGGGAAAATGCTCCCCGATATCCCCCATGCCCGCAGCGCCTAACATGGCATCACAAACAGCATGCAAGACCACATCCGCGTCAGAATGACCATCAAGCCCATGGGAGTGAGGTATTTCAATGCCGCCAAGTATCAGCTTGCGGCCAACAATCAACTGATGTACATCATGTCCTATGCCTACTCTGTAACTCATCTGAGATTCCTCGCTAAGATCATGTCTTCCGGTGTTGTCACTTTGATATTGCGATAATCCCCCATGACCATCTTGACCTTGCCCCCCATGCATTCGACCAGGATCGCATCATCCGTGGCTTCTTCTTTAAACTTTGCTGCATGCGCTTTGACTAAAATATCCTTATGAAATCCCTGCGGTGTTTGGGCTTCCCATAATAGATCACGCGTCAGGGTCGCTTGAATATCTAAACTCTTGCGATCGACCCTCTTAACCGTACATTTAACCGGCACGCCGACAATGGCTGCTTTATTCTTCTTGAGTGCAAGGATCAATCGGTCGATCATCGCACGATCAACAAAAGGCCTAGCCGCATCATGCACCAAAACTATCTTCGTATCGGACGAAAGCGCGTCAAGACCGCACTTGACCGAATCCGAACGCAAAACCCCTCCTGCCACCACTGCACGTACCTTCTTAAAATTCTTTATCAGCCGTATGAATTGAGACAAAAACCCTTGCGCCCCCACAACCACTACCCCGTCAATACCCGGATGACTTTCAAAAGCCTTCAAAGAATAAGCGATCAACGGCTTACCCTTAAGTAAAACCAAAGCTTTAGGAATCTTCGCATTCAATCGCTTGCCTAAACCCGCAGCGACGATAATAACTTCAGTTCTCACAACCTCTCCATCTTGGCAAAGATCATCCGACCGGCTTGGGTTTGCAGGGCTGAGGTCACATACACGCTGACGGTCTGGCCCAAGGCCCTTCGCCCATCGCTAACAACGACCATGGTCCCGTCTTCCAAATAGCCGATGGCCTGATTGGCCTCCTTGCCTTCCTTCAAAAGTTTGATCTCTAACTCTTCCCCCGTAAATACCACCGGCTTGACTGAATTGACCAGATCATTAATATTAAGCATCTCAATACCCTGGATCGAGGCCATACGGCTTAAATTAAAATCCGTCGTGCAAATCCGGGCATCCATGATCTTGGCGAGCTTGACCAATTTGAGATCCACCGCTTCAGGACCCGTAAAATCATCTTCATGGATACGTACATCGGCGGCAGGATCTTTTTGCATCGTTTTTAAGATCTCCATGCCGCGACGCCCGCGCTGGCGCTTGATATCATCTTCAGAATCGGCCAGACGCTGTAATTCATGCAAAACAATGCGAGGCACCACCAAACGTCCGCCCAAAAAACCGGTCTTAAAAATATCCGCCACCCGCCCGTCGATAATGGCCGATGTGTCCAAAAGAACAACTCCATCTTTCAGGTCCTGGCGTTTAAAACGAACATACGGGATGATAAGATTGAACTCATCCTTGCCGCGCAGCGCCATCACTGCGCCCAGATAAGAGAAGACCAGGGTCAAGACTACCCTCAAAATAGGCTTGATCACTTCACCCAAGGGCATCAATGAAAGGATATCGGATACTAAATTCGCCATGAAGATCCCCAGCAATAAACCAAACACCATGCTGGAAAGGCCCCGGACCGATACCTGCTTTAAATTGGCCTCAATAAGGATAAGCAAGGCCCCGCCCAAAACGCAGGAAGCAACACCCACCACCGGCTGCTGATTGATGACCCCGATCTGGTAACCAACAATGCCGCTAATAATGATGAAAAAAATACGGACGAATAATAACGTCATGAAATCCCCTCCCCTTACCCCTCCCACCAGGGGAGGGGAATAACTTTCTTTATAGCTTATCTAAAGCTTCCCTGACCGTTGATACCGGGACCAACTGGATATTCGACGGTTTAAAATCATTTTTATTCTTCAAATTATTCTTAGGAACAATGCAACGGGTAAACCCTAGCTTCTGTGCTTCATTGACCCGAGCGGCGATCTGGGCTACACTGCGCACCTCCGCGGACAAACCCACCTCTCCTAAAATAGCCGTATCATGAGGGACCACCTTATCCAATAAGGCGGAGGCAACCGCCAGGATGACACCCAAATCCGCGGCAGGGTCCATCACCTTAACGCCGCCGACGACATTTAGAAAAATATCTTTGTCCCCCAGGTTCAATCCCAGCCTTTTTTCCAATACCGCGGCCAATAAAGCCAAGCGATTGGCATCAAAGCCTTGGGTTTTCTGGCGCACCATGCCAAAGGCACTGCGGGAAACCAAGCCCTGGATCTCCACTAAAAAAGGCCTGGTCCCCTCAAGGATCGGGACCACCACCGACCCGGAAGAATTGTCGGGCCGCTCACAAAGAAAGATCTCAGAGGGATTGAGAACTTCCTGCAATCCCGCAGATGTCATCTCAAAGACCCCGATCTCGTTAGTAGAACCGAAACGGTTCTTGTTGGCCCTTAAAACGCGATAGGACGAATACCGTTCACCCTCAAAGTATAACACAGTATCAACCATGTGCTCCAACACCCGAGGCCCTGCCAGCATCCCTTCCTTGGTGACATGTCCGATAAGAAAAAGAGCTATTCCCCTCGTTTTAGCCACCTGTGTTAAAACCGCCGCCGATTCCCTGACCTGGGCAACACTGCCTGGCGAAGAAGAAAGTTCTGCTAAATGCACCACTTGGATCGAATCAATGATGACCACTTGTGGAGACAATTCATGGATCAATCCCACGATCGTCTGAACATCGATCTCATTGACGATAAAAAAATTCTCGTTCGCGCTTTGGGCAACCCTGTCCGCACGCATCTTGGCCTGCTTGACAGACTCTTCACCACTAATGTACAAAATTTTTAAACCTGTAGCCGCCAAGGCGCATCCAACCTGCAAGATGATCGTTGATTTGCCGATGCCAGGGTCTCCGCCGATCAAGGTGACAGACCCGGGAACAATGCCTCCGCCCATGACCCGATCAAATTCTCCGATAGCGGTCAGGTAACGCTTGTCCTGAACAATATCCACTTCTTTTAAAAGAACAGGGGCGCTCGCTGCTTCTGCCGCAATCTGAGTGCGCATGCTTTGCCCTTCACTGCGGGCAACTAAGGCTTCCTCAACATACGAATTCCACTCCTCGCAATTGGGGCATTTACCCACCCAACGCGCGGATTGTGAACCACAATTCTGACAGACGAATACTGTTTTGGTTTTCATTCCTTAGGTTTGGGCCGGTAGAGCAGTTTCCAGGGATTGCCTTTTAGATCCGTAGTCAGGTCATCAAGATTATCATAGATAGACTCGTCGGTAAGCAATTTGCCCAAGGTCCCGCGCCCCTCTTTTAGATCCGTACCCAATGCTCCTAATCCTTCCAAGGCATCTTCCAGGGACTTCTTATTCTTATCAGTCAAAATCCCGTTATTGATACTATCAATAGTAATTTCCAGCTTGCCCATCATGGTATCGACCCGTTCAGTGATCTTTTCGATCGGTACAGGGTCATGCCCAACGAGAACAGCATTATCCTTGATCAGGTCACTGGAATGTCCAGGCATGATCTCAAGATACTTCTCCCCCAAGATCCCCAATTGATTGATCGTGATATCGGAATCCGAGGGGATCGCGATATCATCCTTGATCCAGGCGATCACCCGGACCTTGGTTTTCCCGCCGTCAGTCTCGTCCGCAAAGACCTGCAATTTTTTAACCAAACCCACTTCCACCCCTGCCAGGCGCACAGGAGCTGCCTCACGTAAGCCGCTGGCAAAACCAAAAACAACTTGAAGGTGACGGCCTTTTTCAAATATGGAAAGATCGCTGACGGAAATGATAAAGAAAGTCAATGCCAAGAACGCCATCATCACAAATAAGCCAACCTTCAATTCCAGCCCGTTATCTCGAGACATAGTTAGTTCTCCGTTAAGATCCTTCGCCAATTGGCTCAGGATGACACCGGCATTACACCGGCGTCATTTGACATGGCCAAAAATTAAACTCTCGTCATCCGTGATGGGGCCGTGAGCATCGCCGTGAATGAACTGCTGGACCACCGGATGTTTGGACTTGCGGATCTCATCCGGAGTGCCGTCGGCAATGACCTGGCCTTTATAAAACATCGCGATCGAATCCGCCACCTGATAGGCGGAATTCATATCATGGGTCACCACAATGGAGGTGACCTTTAGTTTATCTCGCAATTCAATGATCAAGTGATTGATCGCGGCCGCGGTGATCGGGTCAATTTCACTGGTCGGCTCGTCATATAAAATAATATGCGGCTCCATGCATAGCACCCGCGCCAAGCTCACACGCTTTTTCATACCGCCGGAAAGCTGGGAGGGCATCAAGCCTTCCACATCTTTTAAACCCACCATCTCCAAGGCATCGCGCACCCGGGCTTGAACTGTCTTGGGATCCAAACTCATGAATTCATTGAGGACAAAACCGACATTTTCACCGACGTTCATGGAATCAAACAAGGCCCCGTTTTGGAACACCATCCCGATCTCCATGCGCACGCGGTCATATTCTTTGTCATTGAGATCAGTGACTTCCACCCCATTGATCTTGATCGAACCGCTATCGGGATGGACCAGACCCACAATACTTTTTAAAAGAACACTTTTGCCCACCCCTGAACGGCCGATGATCGCCTTGGTTTCACCACGGCGCACGTTCAAGCTCAGATTATTGAGCACCATTTGCGAGCCAAAAACTTTATATAAATTACGTATCTCGATCATATTCCCATGGATTCCCGAAGCAACTGCGAATGTCCGGCATGAGGACCTTTCGCAGGAATGACATTCTTTTTAACTAAAAATGCAGCAAGAAATAAAACACGAACGTGATGAAACAGTCCGTCATGATGATCAAAATGAACGAACGCACCACCGCTGTGGTGGTGGCCTTGCCGACACCATCGGCTCCGCCTTTGACGGTGAGGCCTTGATGACATCCGACAATGGCAATGATAATACCGAAGACAACCGTCTTGATCAGCCCCGTCGAAATATCCTTCATGCTTAGCGCCCTGAAGGTCATCTTCCAGAACATCTCATGGCTGATATGCAATTTAAACACACAGATCACATACCCGCCCCAGATACCGATAACATCCGATAACATGGTCAAGACCGGCAGCATCAGGATAAGTCCTAAAAACCGCGGGACCACCAGATACTTGACCGGATTAACGGCAAAGGCCCTCAAAGCATCTACCTGTTCAGTGACCACCATGGAGCCGATCTCGGCGGCAATGCCGGCGCCGATGCGGCCGGCCACGATCAAGGCTGTAAGAACAGGTGTCAATTCGCGGGTCAGGGACACGGCGATGACGTTGGGGATATAAAGCTCGGCAGAAAGCTGTACCATCTGATAAGCCATCTGCAAAGCAATGATCATCCCCACGAAAAAAGCTACCATGGCTGAGATGATAAAACTACCCGGCCCGATACGCTGGGCCTGTGTCAATGAACGAATGCCTTTAAACGGAGGCGTAAAAATACACACGACCGTTTGGGACAATAATAACGACAGCTGCCCGAGATAGCGGATCCATGCCTTGGCAGAAGCGCCGATCCTGGAAGCAAAAATATCCATGGTTTAGGTTAGCACCAAATTATCATCTCGACGGACAACAGTGACCTTGCTGCCTTCTTTAAAACGTCCGGAAATAATCTCTTCGGAAAGCATGTCTTCCACGTAACGCTGAATGGTCCTTTTTAAAGGACGCGCCCCGTACATCGGGTCAAAGCCTTTTTCCATCAAGAATTCCATGGCTTCAGAAGACAGACTAATATCGATCCCCCTGCCGCGAAGCCGCTCTATGACTTCATTGATTTCCAATTTGATGATCTCTGTCAGGTCTGCCCTGGTCAAATTCCTGAACACAATGATATCGTCGATACGATTCAGGAATTCCGGCTTGAACGCTTTTTTGACCTCACTGAGCAGACGGTCTTTGACGGCATTGTAGGAAGTGTCCTCAGCCTGGGCCACAAACCCGAGCGACCCGGCGCTGCGGATCATCTCTGCGCCCACATTCGAGGTCATGATAATGATGGTGTTACGAAAATCCACCTTGCGCCCCAAACTGTCGGTCAATTGCCCGTCTTCAAAGACCTGTAAAAGTAAATTAAAAACATCCGGATGGGCCTTTTCGATCTCATCTAATAGGATCACCGAATAAGGACGACGACGCACTTTTTCAGTCAGCTGACCACCTTCTTCGTAGCCAACATATCCCGGAGGAGCACCGATCAGGCGCGACACATTGAACTTGTCCATATATTCGGACATGTCGATCTGGATCAAGGCATCCCGGTCGCCGAACATGAATTCTGATAATATACGGGCCAAAAGGCTTTTACCAACACCCGTGGGCCCAAGAAAAATAAATGAACCAATTGGCCGACGAGGATTTTTGATCCCGGCCCTTGAACGGCGCACCGCGCGTGAAATAGCTGAGACCGCTTCATCCTGGCCGATCACCGCTTTTTTCATCTGGTCTTCCATCTTAAGCAGGCGATCGCTTTCTTTCTGCTCTAAACGGATAAGCGGGATCTTGGTCCACTGAGAGACCACGCGGGCGATATCATCGTCGGTGATGGTCAAAGAGACATCATCGCGCTTTTGCATCCATTCCGCGCGTTTGCGTTCCAATTGCTCACGTACCTCACGCTCTTGATCGCGCATTTTGGCGGCGCGTTCAAAATCCTGGATCTTGATATAGGATTCCTTCTCTTTTTTTAATTGCTCGATCTTTTCCTCAAGCTCCTTGATATCATCAGGAACGACCATGGCCAACAAACGGGCCTTGGCCCCGGCCTCATCCAGGATATCCACGGCTTTATCCGGCAGGAAACGATTGGAAATATAACGGTCTGACAAACGGGCCGCGGCTTCCAGAGATTCATCAGAATATTTGACCCTATGATGGGCTTCATATCTGTCACGCAGCCCTTTGAGGATCTGGATCGTTTCATCCACTGAGGGCGGTTCCACGATGATCGTCTGAAAACGGCGCTCTAAGGCCGCGTCTTTTTCAATATTCTTGCGATACTCATCCATGGTCGTGGCCCCAATGCACTGGATCTCTCCACGGGCCAAGGCTGGCTTTAAAATATTGGCGGCATCAATGGCCCCTTCAGCAGCCCCCGCGCCAACCAGTGTATGGATCTCATCGATAAAAAGCACCAGTTTTCCCGAACGCTTAAGCTCATCCATCACCGCTTTGATGCGTTCTTCGAATTGACCACGGTATTTGGTGCCCGCGATCATCATGGCCAAGTCCAAGACAACGATCGTCTTATCACGCAAAAGTTCAGGCACATCCCCGGAAACGATCAGCTGGGCCAATCCTTCGACGATGGCGGTCTTACCGATACCGGCCTCGCCTAAAAGTACCGGATTATTCTTTGTACGCCGCGAAAGGATCTGGATCACACGTTCAATTTCATTTTTGCGGCCGATCACCGGGTCAAGCTTGCCTTCCCTGGCTAATTTATTTAAATTGCGGCCATACGCGTCAATGGCTGGGGTCTTGCCGGCTTTAACAGTTTCCGGCTGCTGGCCGTAGCCAGGAATACCGGAACCCAATAATTCCATGACCTCATTGCGTAATTTGCCAAGGTCCAAACCTAAATTTAACAGCACGCGGTAGGCCATGCCTTCGCCTTCTTTGACCAAACCCAAAAGCAAATGCTCGGTACCGATATAATTATGTCCCAGGGCACGGGCTTCCTCGGCGGAAAGCTCAAGCGCTTTTTTAGAACGCGGAGTAAAAGGAATATCCCCTACCACTTGGGTGGCAGGCCCGGCTTGCACTAATTTCTCAACCTCAAGCCTGATGGTCTCCAGGTCCAGTCCCAGCTTTTGCAAAACAGCCGCGGCCACCCCTTCACCCTCACGGATCAAGCCCAGTAATAAATGTTCGGTACCAATGTAATCATGATTAAAACGCCTGGCTTCTTCCTTGGCGTAGACGATAACTTTACGTGCACGTTCTGTAAATCGATTAAACATCTTTCCCTCCTAACTTCTGACGGATAACAGCCGCCCTTTTAGTGTCGCGTTCAAATGCGTTTAACTTCTTACCTTCGATCTTCTGTAAATGTGCCGGTTGGATCATGATAAATAACTCATTGAGTGCCTTGTGATCGACATGCTTGAGAATGCCCATATCCAATCCCAAACGCACCATGGAAAAAAGTTCAATGGCTTCCTGGCTTGAAATAATGCGCGCGGTCCGAAGCAAACCCCATGAACGGCAGACCTTGTCCTCGAGCATCGGCTTGTTCTGCAAAAGCAAGGCCTGACGGGCTTGCTCTTCCTGCTCAATGACCTGACGGATCAAGCCATTGATATTTTGAATGATGTCCAATTCGCTGTGTCCCAAAGCCACTTGATTGGAGATCTGATAAAAATTTCCCGACGCCTGTGTGCCTTCACCATAAAATCCGCGGCTGGCAAAACTTAATTTGGAGATCGCTGCCAACACCTTATTGATCTGCTTGGTCATGACCAGAGCCGGCAAATGCATCATGACACTGCCCCGCATAGCCGTTCCTGTGTTGGTCGGGCACGCGGTCAAGAAACCCCAACTTGGCAAAAAGGCAAAGGCCAGTTCGCGCGCCAAGGCATCGTCAATGGCATTGATGATCTCCCAGGCTTCACTTAAATTCAGACCGGAGCGCATCACCTGAATGCGCAAATGGTCTTCTTCATTGACCATGATGGAAACCACTTCTTCGGCGGTGACCAAAAGCCCCTTGCCTTCAGGATTAGAGGCATGCTCGTGGCTCATCAAATGCCGTTCAACCAATAATTGACGATCCACCTGATCGATCTCGGTCATCTGAAACAGCGTCGATCCTTTCAAGGCCCCGATCCGATTGACCGCTTCTCCAAAAGCTTTTAAAACCGCGTCTAGATCTTTCTTGCCGGATTTCCCGGGAAAAGTCCAAGCTTCCAAATTGCGTGCCAGACGCACCCGTGAACTCATCACAATGTGAGCTGACGGGCCTGTGCCTCTGAGCCATTCTCCGGTATGATTTAATAATTCTTCAATACGCATAAATTTTATTCATCCTTCTGCTCTAAATCCTTGATCCTGTCCCTCACAATGGCCGCTTTCTCAAAATCTTCCGCCGCGATGGCTGCATGCAACTGTTTTTTTAGATCTTCCAATGTTTCGGGCGGCACCAGCGCAATGGCCCCACCTTCTGATACAGCATCCTTTTGATGTTCCTTATAGGTCGCCGGTGTCTTGCCTAAATATTTATTTGAGCCATGGATCTTGCGCAAAAGCCCGGCTAAATGTTCCTTAAAAGATGTATAGCATTCCCCACAGCCTAAACGTCCGAATTTACGAAAATCCTCATAAGGCAACGCACAGCGAGAACATTTAAGGACACTCGCTTTATCGCTATCCTTGGAAGCAGCGGTCTTGCTAGGATCTGAAAGACCAGCCAATAGATCTCCCAGGCCGAATTGCTGCTCCATCTGAGAGCTTTTCTGACGGGCGCACTCTTCACAAAGATGCATCTCCGACATTTGCTCATCGACGATCTCGGTCAAATGCACGGTCGCTTTTTTCTTGCCGCAATTATCACAGGTCATATTTGACGCCATCTTTTTTAACTAGTTGATGAAAAGCATCCAAAAGTTTCTTGGTCACAGGCCCTGGCACACCATTGCCGATAGCGCGACCATCCACCTTCACCACCGGTATCAATTCTGCCGCGGTGCCCGTCAAGAAACACTCATCGGCATTATACACCTCATGACGGGTGATGTAACCTTCAAACACCTTGATCTTCATCTTAATGGCCAATTCCAGGATAGCCTCACACGTGATACCCTTTAAACGCCCCAGATGCGGTGTTGATAGCACTCCGTTCTTATAAATGAATACATTGTCCCCGGTACACTCGCCGACATAACCATTAGCCTCCAACATGATCGCCTCATTGTAACCGCTCAGGTTGGCCTCGATCTTGGCTAAAATATTGTTTAGATAATTAAGCGACTTAAGCTGCGGATTAAGCGCATTGGGAAGATTTTTGGAAGTTGCCACCGTGATGATCTCCATGCCCTTTTGATAAAGCTCCGCCGGATATAAGGTGATCTTATCCGCGATGATGATCACGTTAGGTTTACCATGGCATTTACGCGGATCAAGCCCCAGATCTCCTTCGCCGCGGCTGACGATCGCTCGGATATAGCCATCCTTGATCTTATTAGTGCGCAAGGTCAGGACCATCGCGTCGATCATTTGTTTCTTGGTCAGGCGAGGGTCGATCATGAGCGTATGCATGGTTTCATATAAACGGTCAATATGTTCTTTAAGGCGAAATACACGGGAATTATACGTACGAACCCCTTCAAAGGCCCCGTCGCCATAAAGAAAGCCATGATCGAACACCGACACCTTGGCATCGGCCTTATCCACTAATTTTCCGTTTAAGTAAATCTTCATAGTATCCCTTCCTTTGGTAAACTTATTTTACAACCAACGGATGTTCCAATAATCCATCCTTCATCGCAATGATTCGCCCGGTGCGGCTAGCGATCTTGTCGTCGTGGGTCACAATGACAACTGTTGCCTTATGGGTCTTGTTGAGACGCAGCAGCGTGTCCATCACCGCATCCCCGCTGACTGAATCCAGATTACCAGTTGGCTCATCGCAAAATACTACCTTGGGACCATTCATCAACGCCCGCGCAATAGCCACCCTCTGCTGTTCACCGCCTGAAAGCTGATTAGGTCTATGGGCGGCTCGGGGTGAAAGCCCCAACTGCTCGAGCAATTTTAACCCAGCAAACTCAATTGTGCTTGTTTTTCCTGAATTTTCTTTGATCATGGCCGGCAAGATCACATTTTCCAAAGCGGTCAATTCCGGCAACAAATGATACGATTGAAAAACAAATCCCATCTCGCTGTTACGCACCTGGGCACGCTTGAGATCGCTTAAACCATACAGGTCCTTACCATTAAAAAGCACCTGGCCTTCTTTGGGCGCATCCAAACCGCCTAAGATATGCAATAAAGTCGATTTTCCTGCACCTGACGGGCCTTGGATGGCCACCACTTCACCGGCTTCAATACTTATGTCCACGCCTTTAAGTACCTGCAAAGGACCTGGATAGACTTTTTGTATATTTGTAGCTTCTATTAACAAGATTCCCTGTTCCTTTCTTTAGCAAAGCTCGCTTTAATCGTTCGCTTTCATTCGTATCTTAAAGCTTCCACAGGCTCAAGATTGGCGGCCTTGATCGCTGGATAAATGGTCGCCGCATAGGTGATCAGCATGGCGGCCCCTACGATCAAGCCTACATCAGAGGCCTGAATAACGACCGGTAAATGGTCGATATAATAAATATCCTGCGGCAGTTTGATAAACTGATATTTCTTCAGCAAAAGAATAACCGCCACACCGCCTAAAAATCCCCAAAATACGCCCATCGCTCCCACGGCCAAGCCTTGCCAGGTAAAGATACGATGAATGCAGGCCCTTGAGGCTCCGATAGATTTAAGTATCCCGATATCCTTGACCTTGCTTGTCACCGTCACGATCAAGGTGCTGATGATATTAAAAGACGCTACCAGCACGATCAGGGTCAAGATAACAAACATGGCGAATTTCTCCAAAGCCAAGGCCGCAAAGAAATTGGCATTTGATTCCATCCAGGTACGGACCAGATAACTAAAGCCTATGGCATCATAAATTTCTTTTTTTACGACGGGCGCTTGGTCCGGGTCTTTTAATTTTAGGCCAACACCCGTGACCGATTGGCCGATATCAAAGATCTGCTGGGCCTTGGTCAGGGTGATCAAAACCAGATTCATGTCGTAATCATACATCCCTGAATTAAAGATGCCTGCCACCTTCAACTTATAACGCCAGCCGTTACCGGCAATTCCTGACGCTGGAGATATCAGTGTCACGGTATCTCCCACTTGATAGCCATAATAGGAGGCCAACTGGGAGCCGATCAGGATGCCATTATCTTTCAGGTCCGAGACCTTGCCCTGAGAGAGATAACTATTGATACGTGTTACTCCTCCTTCGGTCGAAGGCTCTACCCCGCGCAAGATCAAACTCGCTGCCTTGGTGCCGGACTCAAGGAAAACATTGCCGTGAATATACGGAGTGCTGGCAATGACCCCGGGCAAAGATCTTAAGCGTTCATTTAATTGCATATAATTCTTAACGCCGGTCTCGCGTTCGACAAAAATATGCGCATTGGCCCCCACGATCTTTTCACGCAGGTCATGGTCAAAACCCGTCATCACGCCGATGACAATGATCAAGGCCATGACACCGATAGCGATACCGGCAATGGCCACAAAATTGATCACCGAAAGGAACTTGTCCTTTTTAGCTGTTAGATACCTTAGCGTCAACCACCATTCGAAATTCATAAATTTATTGCTCCGCTTTCAATATTCCCTGTTCCTTGGTCGTCAAGCCTCGGGCTTCATCAGCGGAAACAGGATCACGTCTCTAATTGACGCTGAATCTGTCAAAAGCATGACTAACCGGTCAATACCGATACCCAAACCGCCGGCCGGCGGCATACCATATTCCAGGGCCCTGACAAAGTCCTCATCGATCACACGATTGCCGGTCTCGACATCATCATCCAGATCCGCAACCAGGCGTTTATACTGTTCCTGGGGATCATTAAGCTCGGAATAGGCATTGCCCACTTCCATGCCCGCGATAAAAAATTCAAAACGCTGGGCCACAGCTGGATTATCCAGTTTGGCCTTGGCCAGCGGGGATAGAAAGGTAAAATAATCAAGCATGAAGACCGGATTGGCTGATTGCTTCTCATCGAGGACATCCTCGACGATCTTCATGATCGCTGAACGTGTAAGCTTATCGAGCTTCACATGCCCTGATTTTTTGGCCTTCACCTTTTCCAGCATGGCTTCTGCTATATCTTCAGGATTGATATCAAAATGATCCTTAACCACCTTGGCAAAAGAACGGCGTTCCCAGGGCGTTGTAAAATCAATGTCCTGGCCTTGATACTTGATCTTATACGTGCCGTACAATTTATACACCAGGGAACTGATAAGCTCCTCGGTGATCTGCATCATGTCCTCAAAATTCCCATAGGACTGATAAACCTCAAGCATGGTGAATTCCGGATTATGCCGGGTTGAGATCCCTTCGTTACGAAAATTACGGTTGATCTCATAAACCCTTTCAAGACCTCCGACAAGCAAACGCTTCAAATAAAGTTCAGGCGCGATGCGCAGATACACATCCATATCCAGGGCATTGTGTTTTGATTTAAAAGGCTTGCCGCGCGCTCCACCTGCCATGGGCTGAAGCATCGGGGTTTCCACTTCCAAAAAGTTCTTGCCGTCGAGAAATGAGCGTATATAAGAAACGATATGGCTGCGTTTGATGAACACATCCCTCACATCTGGATTGGCGATCAGATCCACATAACGCTGACGGTAACGGATATCCACATCTTTTAGGCCATGCCATTTCTCAGGCATAGTCTGCAATGATTTGGCCAGCACCTGATATTTAGAAACACGGATGCTATTCTGGCCTGTTTTGGTGGTGAAAGTCTCGCCTTCAACGCCAATGATATCGCCAAGGTCCAGGAGCTTCAGCATCTCATAAGCATCAGCCCCGATATTATCGCCTTTGATAAAAAGCTGCATACGGCCGGTCTGGTCCATCAGGTCCATAAAATGCACCTTACCCTGGTCCCGATTTGCCATAATGCGCCCCGCCGTAACAACTTTCACGCCTTCTTTAAAATCTTTCAAGATCTCGGCCACTGAATGTGAACGAATAAAGCGCTGGGCATAGACATCAATACCCTTGGCCCTTAAAGCATCCAGTTTCTTTATCCTAACAGCTTTATTTTCATCGATTTCCATAGAAACCCGACCACCTTCCATCACATGTTAACTACTTTATAAAGACAGAAATTTACAAATTTAAATACAATTATAGGAGGTTATTATATAGAACTACGAGATGAGTGTCAACCAGCAACCCTTCTGCCAGGCGGCAAGGTCAAAGGAAGCAAGGAAACGGTCGGTAGGCTTCTTTATGATGAAAAAGACACCTTAAGATTCTTATGAAAAGCTCGCGCGATTTTTGTCAATGTTCTAATGTTAAAACTCTTATATTCGCCGCTCTCATATCGTGCAATCGCCGTTCTGCTTGTATTGACCTTCTTAGCAAGTTCCAATTGGCTCATTTTCGCCTTATGTCTTAATTCAGCGATTTGCTCACCAATATCCATATTGTCGGAGATCTCATCATAAATGGCCTTAAATTTAGGATTTTCCATTTCCTTATCAAATATTGATTTTCTCATCTTGATCTCTCCTTATTGATATTGCTCTTTTATGCGTATAGCCCTTTCAAGTTCTCTACGATCAAGCTTTTGTTTCTTTTTAGAATAACCTGAAGTAATAATGACCTTCTTACCTATAAAAAAGAAACAGAAGAACCGTTCATTTCTTGGTTTAAAGCAATATATTTTATGCTGCTTATCCTCGATACGAAACTTGGTTTCATCATAGATCCGCCCTGTATCAGAAATTCTTTTTACCAATTTTAATAAACTTGCCCGCGTTGCGTCATCACAATCCTTATAATAATCATGTACGCTAGAGAACTCATTGGATTCAGCATGAAAGAACACTGAATAACATTCCCCTGAATACACAAGAAATTGTTCACTAAGCATTTCAATTTCCTATTTAAAATGTATCATATTTGATACATTTTGTCAAACTCATCAAATGGATTATTAAACAGAAGCGGCAGGATGAAACGGTCGGTATGCTTCTTAAATTGAATACTTCCCCAAGTCGCCGAATAGTTTGGACAAATACTTCAGCCGGATTTCATCGATATAAAACATAAAACCCCTTTCGCTTGAAACCATCAGCGAAAGTAGCATAGGAGAAGCTACGGCAATAGGATGGCATTAGAATATTTAAATGGCACGTTTGGGGAAAACGTGTTTAGTGAATAAATTATATCAAGCCAAGGTGTTTTGTCAAGTTAGGCGCTTGACCCGGGTTTTGTTAGCCGGTACCAGTAGCGGTATTTTCTTTTTTTCATTTTGATGTGCTTAAACCAGCAGTTATATAACTGACGGACCGTACTCTTGAATTCTTTCTCCGTCATATCCCCTTTCATCTCATTGACCAACGCGCTGGTAATAACGATCTTGCGTGGGTCACCGGGGATAACACGATCAAATTCCAAAAAATAGGCACTGCTTTTGACGAAAACATCGAGATCATCTTGGGTGTAATAACAGACATAACCATGCTTACGAACATACCTCCAAAGATCCTCCCGGATCGCAGGCGAAAACCGCTCATCCGACATCCGCGCGCTAAAATGAGAACATGTACGGCAATAGATAGATTTAATGGAAAAAACCGGCTTGTCGCAGATGCAACATTTTTTGACCAATTTACGAGCCATCATGAGTCCTTAGAAATTAAGTTGTGTGGCACCATAATTTGTGGCACCATAATTCTGGGGATAGATTTATTTTTAACTCCTTCTCCACTGACAATTTGTTTCAACCTTAAAATCATCTCGTTGAGATTTTCCGCTTGGCTTGAAAGTTCTTCTGCTGCCGCGGCACTCTCCTCAGCACTTGCCGCATTTTGCTGCGTTACCTGATCCATCTGACTAATAGCATCCGTGACCTGCTTGATACCTTCAGCCTGTTCTTTACTGGCCAAGGCAATTTCATTAACAACAT
>Ga0302320_10007220_pt1 | contig 24496 bp, 16 predicted proteins | sample Bog_T0_3_FD_202130 | JGI IMG/M metagenome (GOLD analysis project Ga0302320, IMG submission 202130) | Peat permafrost microbial communities from Stordalen Mire near Abisko, Sweden - Bog_T0_3 | ecosystem: Environmental > Terrestrial > Soil > Wetlands > Peat | place: Sweden: Abisko, Stordalen Mire...
TGCCGCACCTTGCGCTTTCCAGCATGACCAACTCGCGCATTCAGGGCGAGCACCGGCACTCATTCTGGAATGAAATTTACGAAACGATTCTATCGCCCTACATCCTGCTGCCGACCATGATGGCGCTGGTGAATCCGAAGCTGGGCAAATTCAACGTGACGGCCAAGGGCGGCGCGGTCAAGCGCACTTACTTTGACGCCCGCATCGCGCAGCCATTTCTCATCATGCTGATGTTCAATATTCTCGGGCTTCTCGTTGCCATACCGCGCTTTTTCATCTGGGATCGCGACCGGCCCGGCACCGTCCTCATGAATGCCGGCTGGAGCTTCTTCAACGTCATCATTCTTGGCGTTTGCACCGCGGTTGCGCGCGAAATGAAGCAGGTCCGTACCGCCGTCCGCATCAGCATCGTGACCCCCATTGTGGCGCTAACACCCGACGGACGCTTCATCGCAGGCGAGACCATCGACATGTCTTCCGGAGGCAGCAGCATCCGTTTCTCCGAGACCGTGGACATCGAACCGCTCACCAGGATTCGGCTAACCTTCCCGCAGCCGTCCGTGACCAGGGAACTGCCCGCCACCGTGGTCTCGTCGGAAGGATCGGTGTTGCGCGTAGAATTCCAGGATCTGACCATTGCCGAACAGGAAGCACTTACCATGGTGCTCTATTCCCGCGCCGACTCGTGGCTGGGATGGGGCGAGTCACGCGAGCCCGACAATGTGATCCGCAGCCTGGGCCGCATCTTCAAGATCTCGATGCGCGGACTTCTGCAGACCTTTCGAAGCCTCACCGGCGGCGACAACGAGTCCCGCAAGAAGCCAGCGCTTTCCGTGGCTCGTTCCGCTGTCCTCTTCATTCTCGCCTCTGCTCTGGTGGGCTTTACGCTCAACCTCAATGCGCAAAAGCATGGCCGCGCCGTCGGAGTTCCGGCTCCGACTTCCATCGACACAGCTACCACGCCTGGTGCGCAAAATGGCCCTGCCGACACGGCCCCTCCGGTGCCGGTCGGCCAGTATCGCGACCTATTCACCCTCAAAGACGCCGGTTCGCCGCAGATTGAACTGCGCGGCATCGACAGCCGCCACGATGTCCACTTCACGCTGCCGCAGGCGCACGTTGTCCGCACCGCGAAGATTCACGTCAACTATGCCTTTTCTCCCAGCCTTCTGCCGCAACTGAGCCATTTGAAACTCATAATGAACGGCGCGTTGTTCGCGACCGTGCAGCCCACTCCGGGCCAGCTTGGCGGCTCCGACAGCCACGATGCCGAAGCGGAGTTCACCATTCCTCCGGAACTGCTGGTGCACAACAACACGCTCACCATTCAATTCATCGGCCACTACACCATGGTGTGCGAGGACCCAGCGAATACCACGCTCTGGTCCCGCGTCCTTCGCAGCACTTTCTTTGACATTGAAGGCGATGTGCTGCCGCTGGCCGACGATTTGAAGCAGCTGCCGATGCCGTTTCTCGAGCCCGCCGCCATTCAGCCACTCAGCATTCCCATCGTCTTTGCGTCCGCGCCCAGCTTCAAAGCCATTCAGGCCGCGGGTGTTGTCTCCAGCTATTTCGGCATGATCTCAGAGAACCGCCCGGTACGTTTTCCCGTACACATCGGGCAGATTCCGGCGGGCAATGCGATTGTCGTTGCAGACGGTTCCGGCAATCTTCCGCAGGGCCTGAATCTGGCCGGCGTAAGTGCGCCGACTGTGGCCATGCGCACCAATCCGAACGATCCTTACAGCAAGGTGCTGGTCATCGCCGGCGCCACTGCGGACCAGGCATTGATCGCTGCGCAGGCGGTCGCCTTGCACAGCGATATGCTCAGCGGTGCGGATACGGCGATCGACAATTTCAAGTTGCAGGATCGGCGCCAGCCCGACGATGCGCCGCGCTGGGCGCGCACCGACCAATTCATCGCACTCTCGGATTACGCCACCGCAGACCAGTTGCAGGGAGACGGATCGACTCCGCTGAAGGTCGATTTCCGCGTTCCGCCAGACATCTTCTACACCGAACGGCCCAACGCCAAGCTAGTTCTCGCTTATCGCTATAATTCGATTCCCATCGGGCCCATCTCCAGTCTTCAGGTACGCATCAACAATGCATTCCTCGGTTCCGTTCCGCTTGTTCCAGCCCACGAAGCCTCCCACGAGATGAAGGCCGAAGTGCCGGTCCCGGTGGAGAATCTGCGGCCGTTTTCCAATTCGCTTTCGTTCGATTTCACCTTCCAGGCGCTCAAGAAAGATGGCTGCGAGGACACCACACCGATCAACATGCAAGGGGCCATCCTCAAAGACACATATCTCGATCTCCGCGGCTATCCGCACTACGCGCCGCTGCCCAACCTTGAGACCTTTGCAAACGCCGGCTTCCCGTTCACGCGCCTGGCCGACCTGGCTGAGACCACCGTTGTGCTGCCTGCCGCGCCCACCGAGCAGGAGATTGAGACCTTTGTCACGCTAATGGGCCACTTCAGCCGCCAGACTGGTTTTCCCGCATTGCGTGTAACCGTGGCCGGCGCAGACGCATTGCAAAACGGCTCCCACATGGACTTTCTCATCATCGGTACAGGCGACGACCAGCCCGCCTTCGACAAGCTCAACAACCAATTGCCTGTTGCCCTGCACAGCGGGTCCATTCAGGCTCGCGACACACAAGGCTTCTTCGCTCCTGTGTTGCACAAAGCATGGTGGAAGCTCGGATCCGATGCGCCCTCCGAAAGCGGCAACCTCACCGCCGGCGGCACGCCCGACGCAATCATCGAAGGAATCAAGTCTCCCTACGACTCGGGAAACGACCGCAGCATAGTAGCCATTCACCTGAAGGACGCAGTCTCATTCGAGCCCTTCATCGCCACGTTCTTAAAGGTGCAACAGTCGAGCGAGGTTGGGCAGTCGGTGTCCGTGTTGCACGGAACGCATTTCCAGTCTTTTCGCATCGGGGCAGACGTTTACCATGTGGGTGTCTTACCGTGGTGGAGGCAAACTGCAATGTGGTTCAGCGAGTACCCGTACGCAGTCTCAATCGCGATGTTTATCCTGGCTCTCTTGCTGGCCGTCTGGGTTCGATCGTGGTTGCGCGCCAAGGCCAGAGCACGCCTGAGAATGACGAAGGACTAGGAACAGGGACTAGGGACCAGGGACTAGGGAATAGCGGACAGGGCACCTTCTTCACAGCGCCCGGCAAATGTTGGAGAACTGCTGCAATGGCCCAACGGACAAATCGGCCGGGCAAGCATTGGTTGCTGATCGCATTCCTCTTGACGCTCTGCCCGACAGGCGGCTGCAAGCAAAACTCGTGGCCTCTGTGGAACGCCTACTCCGCGCGCTTCATCGACGTCCAGGGCCGCGTCATCGATCACTCAGCCGCCGATCGCACTACCTCCGAAGGCCAGGCTTACGCGATGTTCTTCGCTCTGGCCGGCAATGACCGCCCCAGCTTTGACCGCTTGCTCAATTGGACGCAGGCCAACCTCGCCGGCGGCGACCTGCAAACGCATTTGCCCGCGTGGCTGTGGGGCAAAGCAAGCGACGGGCAGTGGAAGACTCTCGACGCCCATTGCGCCTCCGACGCCGATGTATGGATGGCCTACACGCTGATTGAAGCTGGCCGCCTGTGGAACTTATCCGACTACGCCACAACGGGCCGCGCCATGATGGCCCAGATTGCCAAAACCGATGTGGCGAATCTCCCCGGCTTCGGTCCCACGCTGTTGCCCGGCCCCACCGGTTTCCAGCACAACCAGACCACGACACTCAATCCCAGCTACATGCCGCTCTTTCTTTTTCAGCGATTTGCCAAGGTGGACCCAGCAGGCCCGTGGCTACAGATCGCCGAGGGCATTCCACGCATGCTGGAGGGCAGCGCTCGCCATGGCTTTGCGATGGACTGGGTCGACTACATTCCCGGCGACGGTTTCTATCCTTCCACGGCCATGCAAACCGGCAACAAAGAGAGCGATGTGTCCGGTGGCAGTTACGACGCCGTGCGCGTTTATCTGTGGGCCGGCATGATCGACCGCTCCAGCCCCCTTCGTGCTCAGGTGCTCAGCGCCATCCCAGCCATGAGCGCGTACCTTGCCTCTCATGATGCCCCCCCTGAAAAGGTAACTGCCCAAGGCATTCCTTTGGCGCAAGATGGACCTGTAGGGTTCTCGGCTGCCTTGCTGCCCTATCTGAGGGCTTTTCCCGACCTTTCCGATTCAAGGTCCAGCGCGCAGCAGACGGTCCGCGTAGCTCGCATGCGGGATGCGTCCACGGGATTGTATGGAAAGGACTTGGCATATTACGATCAGAATCTTGCCCTGTTTTCAACCGGCTTTATCGACGGTCGATTTCGCTTTGGTCCGGGCGGGGAACTGAACGTAGAATGGAATCGCTGATGAGGGTTGGCTTCGGGGTGTTGTGCAAGGGGGCGAAGGTTGCGTGCTGCCTGTTTTTGGCGCTGCAGCCAAGGCTCGTCCAAATCGACGCCCAAAATTCCACGCGCAAGGCCGTCGATTCGCCCGGCGCCACCCGCTCCATGATGATCGAAAAGGGTCATGTCCTCGAAGCGCGAGGACGTCCCGATCTTGCCGTTCAGGTCTGGCAGCAGGTTCTGCTCTCCGATCCCAAAAACACTGAGGCGCTCGCCGGCCTCGCCCGCGACCAGAAGCTGACTGGGTCCGAAAAAGCCATCGACGCTCCCGACCGTTTGCGCAAGGCAAGCCCCAGCGATTCGAATATTGCCAGGATTCAAGGCTCCACCACCACCGGTGCTGAGAAGGCGCAGCCTCGCCAGACCCAGGTTTCGGCGACTGCCAAGCCCGCTCCTTCCGGTAAATCGCGTACGCCTGTTAAAGGGCGTGCGCAAGTCGCAAAAACCGCTCCACCCCGCAAGACGCCCACCGTCGAAGATGCGCAGGCCCCTTCGCAATTTGGGTCCGTGATGAACGAAGCCAAGCAGGCTTTCAATCAGAATCAATTCGATGTAGCCGCAACCAAATACCGTGAAGCCCTCACAATGAACCCGCAATCCCCCGAAGCGCTCAACGGCCTTGCAAGTTCGTTGACGAAGCAACAGCAATTCGCCAGCGCAGCGCTCATCTACGACCAGTTGACCAAGGTGCAGCCCAATTCGATCGATGCCTGGCGCGGCCTGTTCTTCTCTTACGCGCGCGACAGCCAGAATCAGAACGTGATCGCCGTCGAAGCCCGCATCCCGGCTTCAGTCAAAGCCGCGTTGGCCGCTGACCCCGAGTACCTGCATTCCTTGATAGCCATCTACCAGGCAGAGAACCGCCCCGCAGATGTACAACGCGTCGTTGCGGAAGCCATGTCGCTGCCTTTCCCCGACAATGGCACAAGTCTCAAACCCGAAACCAAGCTCGACTACGCCGCAATCCTGATAGCCGCCCGGCGCTACGATCAGGCCGTCGCGCTCTACGCACAGGTGCTCGCCGACGACCCCGGCAACCTCTCCGCCTGGGAAGGCCTGATCGGCGCGCATCACGCAATGGAGCTAGACACGACCGCCATTGACGATATCAAGAAGATGCAGCCGTCCGTGTACGAAGCTGCGATTGCCGATCCGTCCTTTCTGACCGTCCTCGGCTCCATATATGAGCAGGCCAGCCAGTACGAAGTGGCCCAGAGTCTGCTTGAGCGTGCCGTCAAACTCCAGGTCGACGCCGGCAATCAGCCCAGCGTCGCGCTCCAGCTCGAACTAGCCGGCATTTATCTTCTCCGCGATGACCCCGCCCACGCCTACGACCTCTATCATCAGGTGTTGCAAAATATTCCCGACCGCGCCGAAGCTTGGAAAGGCCTGATCGCCGCGCTGCTGGCCACCAATCGCGATATTGAGGCTCTTCAGCAACTCGTTCTCATCCCCAGGGCGATCCGCAAAAATCTCGAGGCCGACATTGAATTTGTGCAGACCGAGGCCAGCCTCTACGCCGCCACCGGCGACATCGCCCGCGCCATTGAATTCATGAATCGCGTTCAGGCTCACTACGCCAGGCTGCACACGGACCCGCCCGCGGCAATCGAGATTCAGAACGCATGGTTGCTCTTCAATACCCGCAACGACCGCGCCCTCTATCCCGTACTCATGCGTCTCAACAGCCGTCCCGGCCTGACCGTTGCACAGCGCGAAACGACTCAGGACATCTGGGCCAACTGGAGCGTGCGCCGCGCCTCTGACCTGATAGACAACGGCAACGTGCAACAGGCTGTCGATATTCTGGACGCCGCATTCCAGGCCTTCCCCGACAACCTCTCCGTGCGCAAGGCCTTCGCCGGCGGATACGTGCTCGCAGGCCGCGCCAAAGAGTCGCTGGCACTCTATAAGACCATCTCCATGCAGGACGCCACAGCGGCCGACTTTCAGGGAGCTGTCGGCGCAGCCCTCGCTGCCAACGACAAAAATCAGGCCGAGCTTTGGCTGCGTCAGGCGCTTGAGCATTTCCCACGCGACCCTGCGATCCTGTCGCTTGCCGGTCACTATGAGCAGGCCCGTGGCGACAATCAGCGCGCCGCCGCCTACTATCGCGCCTCGCTCGCCGCCATGCCCCCGGCCTCGCCAACAGAGAAGCTCGCCCGCGTGCTTGTCTATCCCGATCGGGACACCAGGGCCCACTGCGCTGTTACCGCGGCCGATCTCGAGCGGCTGCTCGACCCCAACAACGAGCCCTTTCGCAAGACCACCAAGCTGCCGCCCCTTCCCGCGTATGGGGTAGACCCCTACAACGGCTCAGCCCCGCAGCAATCGCCTATTCGGCAAATTCCATCCACCAATCAGAGTGAGGTTCCAACCCAGCCGATCTATGTTCCGCAGTCCTACTCGCGCCCGAGCAAGCAAACCGCCAGCGACCAGCTTCACCGCCAGCGGAGCGCAACTCCGATCCTGGTCCGCAATCCTCTCCCCATTAAGCGTGCATGCACCCGCCCGCACCTGATGTATGCCACCTTCCAGATCAATCCCCGGCACAGCATCGACCCCATTTTGATTCGCACGAACTGGGTGCCCCAGGTCTCGCATTTGAGACCTGGGAGACCGCCAATCCACAGGTCGATCATCAGCGCAGCACTCACCGCATCGCAGACTCTCCAAAAAACCAGCACCCAACCCGCGCCCAACACCCAGGTCTCCGACGCCTGGAAGAACCTCATCCGTTCGCTATTGGCCGACAACCAAAACGCCGAAGCCATGCGGGATCTATCCAGAGTCCCTCCCGACATCCGCCTCCAGTTGGAATCCGACGTCGAATTCGTCCAGTCCGAAGCAGATTTATACCTCTCCGTGGGCGACATCGCCCATGCCGCCGAAGTCCTCAACCACGAGGAAAAACTCTACCGGGCGCGCCATGCCGCCGTGCCCGCCGCCGTCGAGCTGAAGCACGCCTTTCTGCTCGATAATCTGACAGACGACCCCGCCCTCCGCCCGCTTCTCCAGCGCCTCGATGCCCGCGCCGATCTCAACCCCTCCCAGCGGCGTCAGATCGAAGGCTTGTGGTCTCACTATGCCGCGCGCCAGCCCGCTGCTCAGGCACAACTCGGCGTCAAAGCAAATCCGTCCGCCAATCTGGCTCCATACATGGGTAAGATGAACGTCCCGCCCGCTGAAGAGACCGTCGATACCACCGCGCCCGTCTCCAGCAGCGCATCATCGCAGTTCCCGCGCCGGCCTCCCGTTCGGAAGCCCGGCGCTGCCATCGGTGCACCTGATCCAGCGCCGTCCTTGCGCATCGCATCGCAGCCCATGGGCCCCGTAGCCGCCCAGGCGCAAGCTCTGTTCGCGGATCAGACCGACAGCCAGCTAACGCAGGGTTCCGCCGCGGTCATCCACAACCTTGCCAACGCCCCTGTCAACTCGATGCCGACCCCGCCCGGCAGCAGCCAATACAACGTCGCCCAATACACCCCCTCAGCGCAGGATGCAGTGACAGGCGCCTATTCAGCGCCCAGGCGGAAACAGCCGCAGCCCACCCCGCCGCCGGCCAGCACTCGGCCGCTGTCCACACCGCCATCCCCCAAACCCTCCGCCGCGCAGTCTTCAACCAAGAAGAGAGCCAAAGCCGCCGCCGCCACCACTTCCGTCCAGGTCAGCCAGAACCGAGCTCCTACCCTTGGCCAGGCAACGGAGCAGGGAAGCGGAAGCACCCGGCAGGTTCAATCTCCCCCACAGCAGGCCCCGGTTCCATCGGATATTCAATTGCCCACCCCGCCGCCCACAACCGACACCGGCCTTTCCGACGAGGAGCTCCAGCAGCGCAATCTGCCCCCGCTGCGCGGCCCCTGGGTCCGCATCCAGCGCCAGCCCAACCTCGTAAGCCCTCGCGAAGAAGCCGAGATGCAGCTCCACTCCATCGAGGCCGGCTACAGCCCCTGGCTCGGCGGCACAGGCCTCGTCAACTACCGGCCTGGAAGTTTGGGCTACGACCATCTGGCAGCGCTCGAGGCTCCCTTTGAAGTCTCCATGCCGCTCGGCTTGAACACCCGCGTCAGCATCGTCGCCAAGCCCGTTTTCCTCGATTCCGGACAAGCCGACGGCACCAGCGTCATGACTGTTCAGGAATCGACCACGTCCGGCACCACGCTTGTCAGCATCCCACAGCCGATCGGCACCCTGACCGACCCTGCAACGACGATTCCCGTGCAGCAGAATGCATCCGGAGTTGGCGGCGAAGTGCAGCTCGCCTTCCCCCATCTGGCCCTCGCAGGCGGGTACACACCCGAGGGTCTGCTAGTAGCCACATTCACAGGCCGTGCCTATTGGAAGCCGGCAAACGGCCCGTTTACTCTTAACTTCAGCCGCGACCCGGTCCGCGATACGCAGCTTTCTTACGCCGGATTGCGCGACCCCGGCGGCAACACACACAGCAATCTGGGACAGATCTGGGGCGGCGTCGTCGCTAACCAGGGCCAGGTTCGGTTCTCCCACGCCAATGCGGAGTCGGGCTTCTATCTCGGCGCGGGTGGCCAATATCTCAGCGGACACCAGGTCCAGATCAACACCCGCATCGACGGCTCCGGCGGTGCCTACTGGCATCTGAAGACCATCCCCGAATACGGCGACCTCAGTGTTGGCGCCGCTTTCTTCAGCATGCACTACGAGCACAATGAAGACGCCTTTACGCACGGGATGGGCGGCTATTTCAGTCCCCAGACCTACTTCCTGGCCAACGTGCCCTTCACCTGGGTCGGCCACTATGGCACTTACTGGCACTACAACATTCTCGGTGGCCTTGGCGTGCAGGCCTTCCAGCAAGACCTCACTCCGCTCTGGCCCCTGGCCGTCGACAAGCCGCTGGAGACGACTCTGAACAACGCCATGCTTCCGGCCAAAACCAGCGTCGGGCCTAACTACGATGTGCGCAGCCAGGTGTCTTATCAGTTCGGTCCTCACTGGTTCGCCGACGGATTCATCGGCGCCAACAACTCCCGCAACTATTCAGCGGTGAACGCCGGCTTCTCCATTCACTACATGTTCCGCATCCAACCCTCAACGGCCACCGGCCCCACCGGCATCTTCCCCACCGACGGCGTGCGGCCTTTCACGGTGCCGTAAAACCTGGTATCGAGTTATCATTAGCTGTATGGGAACGGTGCGCATCTCGGAAGACGAAGCAGCCCGCGATTTTGCAGGCCTGATGGCCTATGTGAGAGCAGGGACCGAGGTTGTCATTGAAAGCGGTGCATGCACGGTTGCCGTGCTCCATTCGCCAGCGCCGCTACGCCGCACCATCGAAGAGTGCATGGCCTTATTGCCGGCCGACTCGGCCGCGACCATTGACGAGGACTTCGCCAGCGATGTTCGCGCAGCAGTTGCCGCCCATCCCGAGCCATTAAATCCTCCGGCATGGGATTAATTCCGTGGGATTGATACTCGACTCCAGCGTTCTTATTGCAGCGGAGCGCCAGGGTCGGAATGCTCGGCAGACGCTTGCCGATATCGCCGTTCATGCTGCGGGTGAAGATGTCGCCGTTTCAGTCATTACACTCGTCGAATTGGCACACGGTGTGACCCGCGCAAACACACCGGCGCGGATGGCCACACGGCGGCAGTTTCTCAATGAACTCATTTCAGCTTTGCCAGTGCATCCAATTACGGTCTCCGTAGCTCTCAGGGCAGGACAGATCGACGGCGAGATTACTGCTCAGGGCATCCGACTGGCACTCTCGGACCTTCTCATTGGCGTCACCGCGCTGGAACTTGGATACAGGGTGGCGACCGCAAATGTACGACACTTCAACAGGGTTCCAGGGCTCGGAATCGTATCCCTCTAATCGGCCCGAAAACTCGCACCTCTGCGCTAACTGTGCAGGTGGATTGTCCGTGCGAGTAACGCCGCCCTAGCCCAATTCCTGCTCCGCGCATATTCTCTGAGCCAGGCTCCGCATGCAGGTCCTGTTCCTTCCCATGCGTTTGGCCTCATAAAGCGCGCGGTCGGCGACATCGATCAGAGCGGCTGGGTTCGTGCCCACTTCCGCTTCGCCCACACCGATGCCAATCGTCACGGTCAGGAGTCCGCCAAACGGAGAAGCCTTATTTGCAGCATGCAAGCGATGGATCGCAGCGTGCAAATGCTCCGCGACTTTCATGGCCCCCTTGGCGTCTGTATCAGGCAAGAGCAGGGCAAACTCGTCTCCTCCATAACGCGCCAGCAGATCGTCAGGACGCCCAGCCTCCAGCAACAGGGCGCCGGCGACCGACACAAGGCATTCGTCGCCATAGGTGTGGCCGTGGAGATCGTTGATCCCTTTGAACAAATCTACGTCGATGATCAGAACGGCGATGGGCGTTCGCTTGCGAATGGCGCGTCGCCAAGCCTCCTCGAAGGCCGCATCCAACCGGCGTCGATTGGCGATGCCGGTCAGAGGGTCGAGCATTGAAAGCCGCTCCATGGCGACGTTAGCATTCTCAAGTTCCTGCTCTCGCACCAGCAGAAGACGCTGCACGGTCAAGTAATTCAGTTGCACCACACCCGCATGAAAACACTGAATCACCAGCAGCAGAAAAATAGCCGACAGGCCAAGCACCGGATGCACGGTGGTCACCGAAGCCGCCAGCGCGAAGATTGCCGCCATCATGAGCAGAGGACAAATGCCCTCGATCAACAACCGGCCGGCGCTGGGCTCTTTGCGCGGTTTTTGCAGTGTCTCCGTTGTCGGCAAATGCAGAGCCTGCCAGCCCGCGTAAACAAATGGAACACTCCAAAGCAGATCGAAGATGGTTCCCGCATGCAGGTTCCAGTGGCTTGAGGCGTAGTTCATTCCCAGATCGATTGGGAGAAACAGCCACACGCTCTTGCCTACCAAATGGATGCGCCTCCGCTCTTCCAAAGTGGCCCATGTCGCCAGCCTTAGAACCGCCGACACGGCAAGCAGTGCAGTTTCCGTGATGTAGATGGCTGCCAATACGGTTGCCGCCGTCTTGGGCGTCAGAGACATGCGATAGAGCAGCACGTATGCAAGAATCGCCGCCAGCACTGTCTGTGCGCTGTCCAGGTAGAAGACGTTTCGAATCGACTCGGTTCTGCGCGTGTTCGATAAAGCCAGCAGCATCGGAAATGCCGCGATGACGTTGAAGAAATCCGATGCATCAGTCGCAAGATTGAGCGCCGACGAGGATTGACCTATCAACGCTTCGATCGCCTGCCCAATCGCCCAGAGCGCCAGCGATGCGCTTAACAATCGCGACGGCAGCCCCTCCCGGATCGGAACCTTTTGCGCACGCCAAAGGCCGCATTGCGCGGCCAGCAGGGGTGCGGCAGCGGTTGCCAGCCGCGATAAAGGAATTGGGTGCGGAAGAACAAGCAATATCGCGTGCAACGGCAGAATCGCGAAAAGGGCATACCCCAGGAGCGGCTGTATTTGCCTACTTCGTGTCCGGCGTATCCCTGTTGCCGTACCTACCATCGGAGCAAAACTCCTCAGCTACACTGATTCCACTGCCGGCGTCCAGAAACCCAGTAAAGGTTCGGAATCGGAGGCAATCACCGCCCGGAACCCTCTTCAACGGGCTCTCTTCTGTCGTCCTGATCGGAACAAGCGGCTCTTCAAGTTTACCTTTCTACTATCGGCCAGGTAACTCCTGCTTCGGTGCAAACTGTGCAGATACCGATGATCCCTTCGTGCTATACCTTCCGCGCACAACCCATGCTAGCGTCATGCACAGGAGATCCATGTGAGCCTCATCAGCTTCCTGTCCAAGCAGTTCATCAGCGTCATCGAGTGGGACGAGCCGCAAGACGGCATCCTTGCCTATCGCTACCCCATGCAGGACCTCGAGATTCAGAACGGCGGCCAGCTCACCGTCAACGAATCGCAGGCAGCCGCCTTCGTCAACGAAGGCAAGATCGCCGACATCTTCGGCCCCGGCCTGCACACGCTCTCGACGCGCAATCTCCCCATCCTCACCAACCTGATGAACTGGAGCAAGGACTTCGAGTCGCCGTTCAAATCCGAGGTCTACTTCTTCTCCATGCGCCAGCAGATCGACCAAAAGTGGGGCACCGCAACGCCGATCACCGTGCGCGACAAGGACTACGGCGCCATTCGCCTGCGCTGCTTCGGCATCTACAGCTACCGCATCGCCGACCCCAAGGTGTTCTTCAACCAGGTCAGTGGCACCAGGGAGTGCTATCAAGCTGCCGACCTTGAAGGCCAGTTGCGCGACACAATCCTCGCCCGCATTACCGAGACGTTTGCCGCGAGCGGCCTGCCCTTCCTCGACCTGGCCGCCAACCAGAACACGCTCGCCGCAAAGATCGTTGAACAGGTGAAGCCTGCGTTCGCCGCGCTCGGTCTGGAGATAACACAGCTTGCCGTCGAAAACGTCTCCCTGCCCGACGAACTCGCCAAGATGCTCGACCAGAGTATTGGTATGAAGATGGTGGGCGACCTGGGGCGCTACACGCAGTTCGCTGCAGCGGAGTCGCTGGACCTGGCGGCCGCCAATAGCGGCGGGGGCGGTGGCATGGGTAGCGGAATGGGCGCCGGTGCAGGCATGGGCATGGGGCTTGGCGCCGGTGCAGCCGTGGCGCAGGTCTTCGCGAACTCGTTCAAGGCGCCCAGCGCCGGGCCGGTTGCAACACCGGCCGTCGCCGAAACCGTTGCTACCGCTACCGCAGCCAAGTTCTGCGCGGATTGCGGGAAATCCATCACCGCCAGCGCCAAATTCTGCTCGGAGTGCGGAAAGCCGCAATGATCTGTCCCGCCTGCGGCGCTCCGATCACGCTCAAGCCGGACACGCAGGGCTTCAAATGCGATTATTGCCTCGCCGTCTTCTATCCCGGCGAGGAAGACGACGGCGTTCAGGTTTCTTCGGATCTGGATGATTCCAACCAGGCCTGCCCGCTCTGCCACATGCCGCTGGTCAAAGCCAGCATTACGAAAGTCCAGGTTCTATACTGTCCTGAATGTCACGGCCTGCTGCTGCGCATGGGGGCTCTTTCAGACCTGATCGATGCCCTCCGCGCCCAGCTGGACAAGCCTGCTGTCCAGACCCCTCCAGACCACGGTGACTTGAAGCGCAGCATTCAATGCCCCCAATGCCACCGCCGCATGGATACCCATTTCTACGCCGGCCCCGGCAACGTCATCGTCGACTCCTGCGGTGACTGCTACCTTATCTGGCTCGACCGCGGCGCACTGATGCGCATCGTCCACGCGCCCGACGAAGGCGACAAAACAGATTCCGACTGGTAATCCCGTCCCCAAGCCGTGCAATCTAAGTCCGCCCATGCTCTAGCTGACTTGCTATGCCCGCGCAAGCGGGCGCTAACTTGCTGAATCCCTTTCAACCCCAGCTTTTCTCTGCCAACAAGTCAAAGCCGGGGGTCAACAACTTAAATAAATCAATAATTACTCTTGCAAGTATTAAGAATATTGAGTAATATTCTTCTTGTACTTGAGAAACGAGAACCCGTCGTCCATGGATTCCAACCCCAAACCCGCTTCCGACTGGCAGGAACTGCTCCGCATTGCCCAGGGCAGCAGGCTGATTATCGAGCGTGTCCGCATCGCGGAGAAGCAGATTGCGGTCGAGGGCCAGTTCACCCTTCCGGAGCTTGCCCGGCTCACCCTTGAGGACCAGGTTTTCATCGTAGCGTTCCTCCGCTCCCACGGTTCCATCAAGGAGATGGAGCAGACCTTCGGCGTCAGCTACCCCACGATCAAGGCCCGACTCAACCGCATCAGCGGCCAGCTCCAATTCATTGAAACCGACCCGTCGCCCTCGCGCGCAGAGATCCTGGCCCGCCTCAAGGCCGGCGAAATCACTGCCGAAGAAGCAATCAAAAACCTGGAGGCCCTGAAATGACTCCAAACTTCGCCGTCATAGGCATTGAAACGCCACACTGGCACACGCCGCGGCTCTGGCTGCCGCTGTTCCTGCTATGGATTCCAGTCACCCTGCTCTCGCCATTGATCTTCTTAGTCATGGTGGCCATGGCGATTGCCTGCCGCATGACCATCTGGCGCATCATCGCCATCTTCTGGGGCATCCTGAGCGGCCTGCCCGGCACCCACGTCCACGTTCGCGCGGACGGCAACCAGGTCCTGGTCCGCATTCTCTAAAGCGGATGTCAGGAGCTGCACAAAATCTGGGCGGGAAACCTCGAATCTCAAACCGAACACAGCTTGTAGGGAGGGATAATATGAACGAGAATCGCCGTCAAATCCTGGAAATGCTGGCTGCCGGCAAGATCACCGCCGACGAAGCCGAACGCCTGATCGCCGCCCTTGAATCGGGACCGGCCACAACCGTGGGAGAACATTCAAGTTCCACAGCCGGCGCCAACGGAAGCATGGGCGCCACCGTGAAAACCCGCGCCAAATACCTGCGCGTCCTCGTCGAAGCCGACCAGGAGATGACCGGCCTCAACGGACCGACCTCGGTGAACGTCCGCGTGCCCATGCAATTGCTGCGCGCCGGCGTACGCCTGGCGAGCCTCATTCCGGCACAGGCACACAACCAATTCGACGAAGCGTTGAATCGCCACGGTGTTCCGCTGACGTTATCGCAAATCAAGCCTGAGAACCTTGAAGAACTGATCGACCATCTCGACGACTTGACCGTTGACGTGAATGGAAGCGACTGCAACAAAACCAAGGTCCGCGTCTTTTGCGAGTAAGCGCGAACGCTGTTCCTCAAGTTCGAATCACAACAGAGTTGTCAACCTGTCTATGACGAAGTGACGCGCGAGTCGAGCCGCAGCTCAGCCTTTTCGCTGCAGCGGCTTGTGCATCGGCACCACCTGCACCGTGACGTCGCGCACCTCGGACAGAAACCGGTTCAGCACACTCCCGCGCAGCAGAATATCCCACCGCGACCGTACCGGCTGCCCAAACACCACGTGCGAAATATTTTCCTGCTGCGCAAACCGAATCAACGCGTCCGAAACATTCCTGTCCGTCAACGACACCACCTGCGCACCCAGATCGCGGGCCATGCGCTGGTATTCTTCCAGCCGGTGGTAAGCCTCCGGATCGCCATGTCCCTTGTCGTCGTCCGGCCGCGTCACATAGACCGCGTACCAGTTGCTCGCCAGCCGGCCCGCTATGCGAGCGCCCACACGCAGCAGCCGCTCCGTTCCCGGCCGCGTGCTCAGGCACACCATCACCTTCTCCGGAATCGGCGCCTGCTCCAGCCCTTGGATGCGTCTATATTCGGCGGCCCGGTTGCCCACCTGCTCCGCGGTGGTGCGCAGCGAGAGCTCGCGCAGCATATTCAGATTGCCCTTGCGGAAGAAGTTGGCCAGCGACTGCTCCACCTTTTCCGGCGCATAAATCTTGCCCGCGCGCAGACGAGTCCGCAGCTCGTCCACGGTCACGTCAACGTTAACCACTTCGTCGGCGCGCTTCAAAAAGCTGTCGGGAACGGTCTCGCGAATCACAGTATTGGCCGAGCGGTTGACAGCGTCATTCAGCGTTTCAAGGTGCTGAATATTTACCGCCGTCATCACGTTAATGCCGGCATCCAGCAGTTCCAGCACATCTTCGTAGCGCTTGCGATTCCTGCAGCCCGGCACGTTGGTATGCGCCAGCTCATCCACCACAACGGTGTCCGGATGCCGCGCCAGAATGGCATCCACATCCATCTCTTTCAGGTTCACGCCGTGATAGGGAATTACGCGCTGGGGAATAATCTCAAGGTCGCGAATGCGCGCCTCAGTGTCCGCGCGCCCGTGCGTTTCCACCAGGCCGATCACCACGTCCACATTCTGCTGGTGCTTCATCAGGTGGGCGTCGTTGAGCATGTGGTAGGTCTTGCCCACGCCCGGCGCAGCGCCAATGTAGATGCGCAGCTTGGCGGGCTCGGTCTGTTTTTCGAGGACGATCTCAGCCATCGCTTAACCCACCTCCACTGGGCGGCGGGTTGCTTCAACCGCCGCCACAGGAAGGGCAAAGCGAAACGTGGTTCCGTGGCCCAGCCGGCTCTCCACGGCAATCTGTCCGCCCAACTGCTCCACAAGCCTCCGCACCAGCGCCAGGCCCAGCCCCGAGCCTGCGTCCGACATCGGATTGAAGCGATCGAAGATCGTGCCCAGCCGCTCCGCTTCAATGCCACGGCCCGTATCGCGCACCGTGAACTGGACAAACTCCTTGACCTCTTCGGCAGCCAGCAGGACTTCTCCTTCTTCCGGCGTATAGCGCAGCGCATTGGCCAGCAGGTTGTCCAGAATCGTGCGCAACGCCCTGCGATCCGCCTGCACTCTGGACAGGTCGGCGTAGGCGCGCACGTCAACCCGGATGCGCTTGCGCGCAGCGTCCTCGCAATAGCGGTCCCGCGCGTTTGTCAGCGCTTCAAGCGGGCGCACCGGTTCCAGTCTCAGCTCGCGCTTGCCCGCGTCCAACTCCGCCACTTCGATCAGGTCGCCCATCAGCTCGTCCAGCTTCTCCGATTCACTGCTGGCCGCGGCCACAAGCTCCGTCTGCAGCGGCTCCAGCTCCCCGCCAAAGCCCTGGCTCAGTGCATAGAGCCCACGCCGCAAACGCAACAGCGGATCGCGCAGCTTGCGGCTCGCCACATTGAGGAAGCGCGTCTTGAAGCGGTCCGTGTCCTGCAGGCTGGTCACGTCTTCGAGCGTGGTCACCGTTCCCAGCAAGCGCCCTTCGGAGTCGCGCATGGGCGTCGTGCGCAACCGGTAGCTGCGTTCCTGCTTGCCGATGCGCATGGGCAGCATCGACGCCTCATCCTCCGCGGCCACCGCCTTCTGCATCGAAACCGCATCGCGAATCGCGCTCAGAATCTTGTCGCCGCCCGGCGTATTGGCCAGCGCCATGCGATCGGACGCCGCCGTACCCAGCAACTCCGATGCGGCCTGGTTCACTTTGAGGATGTGCCCCTTGCCGTCGGTCACGATGATGGGCTCGAAGATCGATTGCAGAACCGCGTCGGAAAGCTGAAACTCCATCTGCCTGCGTCCGGCCTCGGAATCGTGCAGATCGCGGAGCCGCACCGCCAGCCGGTTCAACTCCGCCGCAATTACGCCAAAGTCATCACGGCTCTTCCATGGAGTGCGATGGTCCAGGTTGCCTTGAGCAATTTTATGCGCATCCCGAGCCAGCCTGCGGATAGGGGCCAGCACAAAATAGATCGTTCCCAGCGCCACCAGCAGCGCTGCTGCGACGATCGCCCAGGCCAATCCCAGCTGTCCAGACGCCTGCAGCGCATGGCGCGCCCCGGCGAGCAGCCCCAGGGTAAGCGCCGCAAGCAGGACACAGCCGAGAATCAGTCGCTGGGCAAGGTTGAGCATGGCCCGGCCTCCGCGCCGGAACTGGGTTGTATTGAATCTATCAAGTGTAGCCGGGGCCAGCGGTCAATGAAAAGGCCCAGCGCCCAGTGCATCTATTCTTACCCTAGTCGAATCAGCCCAAGGCAGCAACCTATCCGGGGCAAACGCCTCAAGCTGACCACCATGCTTTATGACTTGGCAATTCAGCGTGAATCCAGAAATACTCCCATTGGCATCGGTCTCTATGGAGAGTAATCCTTTAAATTGCGCGTAACCGAGGCTCAATGAGCGCATTGGCGGAGATCGCCGGCCAATCTCGTTTCGAACGCCTACTCTCTGAGGTTCGAAGCGCGTAGTCTCGGTTCTATGAGCAGAACATCATCATTGATCAATCTTGGAGCCATTGCCGTTGGCGCTGCGGGCATCTGGGCAGGTTTTGTGCATGACATGGCAAGGGCGCGCGGCCGCCTAACTGGGCGCAGCGAAAGGGCGGAAACGTCGTTCGGCACGTTGGAGTACGCGGTGGTGGGACAAGGTGAGCCGATGCTGATTGTCCACGGTGCGGGCGGCGGCTTCGATCAAGGCATTGACATGACCGGCGCACTGGCCGGGCACGGATATCAGCTCATCGCTCCGTCCCGTTTTGGCTATCTTCGTTCGAGCATGCCGGCCAATCTTACCACCGCCATGCAAGCCGATGCGTATGCCCAGCTTCTGGATCATCTCGGCATCGACAAGGTGGTGGTGGTCGGCATATCCGCCGGCGCGTGGTCATCCTTGCAGTTCGCCATCCGCCATCCGGAACGCCTCCGAGCGCTGATCCTGCTGGTCCCGGCCAACTACCTGCCCGCGGGAATGTCGATGCGGGGTGGTGTTGCAGCTAGAGCGATTCTCAAATCCGATTTCCTAGCCTGGGCGGCCGTGAAACTGGGGCCTGTGACGCCGGGCGGGATGACACGGATGATGCTCGGCACCGAACCTGCCGTTGTGCGCGCGGCTGCATCGAGCGAGAAGGCGCGCGTGCGGCAAGTGATCGAACATCTTCTCCCGGTCAGTGCGCGTACTGAAGGAATGCAATTCGACGTCAAGACTGCTGCCACGCACGAGCCGTATGCAATCGCGCTTATCGCCTGCCCAGTGCTGACGATCAGCGCCGAAGACGATATCTTTGGCACTGCCACCCGAGCAAAGACCATTGCGGCTGGTGTGCCTAACGGGAAAGCGATCATCTTTCCAAGCGGCGGTCATGCGTTGGTGGGCCACTATGACGACACCTTGAGCCAAAGCACAGCGTTTCTTCAGGCCATTCGTCCTTGAAGGTGATGTTGACGCGGTTTTAGAAGCTCACAGAGGTCGATCGAAGAAGGGAACAGGCCAATTCATCAAAATACCCTCTCTCCTCACCCGAAAGTTGTAGACAGGGGTGGACTTTAGTACTTTGGAATCATATATTTACATTCTATTCTAAAGGCGAAATGGAAATTCCTGAGCGAAAATATGCAACAAGTTGCACACTTGCTCACGAATGCTCGCGTAAATTGCTGATAATAATAGAGAAAGTTTGGCGGTCAAGCTGCATTACAAGAGGGCAAGGCAGGTTGTCGTATGCGGAAGGTCGATCCCGGTCTTCAGGCGTAACTCGGCTGGTTTTGCCTGGACAAAGGCCCAGGTATACACGAACCCCGTCGAACCGGCGTTGCTCAAGCTAATTCTCTGGAGGATGTATGAAGCGTTTTGCTCTTCTCTCGGTTGCTGCTCTGGCGTTCGGCCTGGTTGGCGCGACCCCGTCCGTTGCTGGTCCAATTAATCTAGTTACGAACGGGACCTTCAACACCCCCTCGCCTTTGAATGGCGGCTGGGGGCTCTACTCGAATGGTCAAATAGATGGTTGGAGCACCAACCCTGGCGGTGTAATTGAAATCGACACTGCCGGCCCAATTGGTCCTGGAACGAATCCATTCAGCACGAATAGCCTGGAAGTGAATGCATATAACCCCGAGACCGTGTCGCAGACAATCACGGGCCTGGTCGACGGACAGCAGTATACGCTCACTTGGGAATATGGCGGCCGCCCTGGTGCCGGCGGCGAGGAGTCGATGAACGTGTTGCTCGGCGGCAACCAAATCGCCACCGATTCTTCCGGAATTGTCTCCCAACTGACGTGGTCCGGAAACTCCTATACCTTCGTCGCAGGGCCCGGCGGGACGGAGACTTTGAGTTTTGTCGGTCTGGCTCCCGGGCCCGGCGGCAATACCTCCTATGGCAACGAAGTTACCGATGTGGCGCTCGTTGCCACCCCCGAGCCTTCGACTTGGCTGCTCCTGTTCTCCGGCCTCTGTTTGCTCGGCTACGCAGTTCGACGCCAGCAGCACGGTCTGTCTTTTTCCAACGCCCTCTAACACAGACGCAGGACAATATCGTTAAACAGATGCGGCGATTCCCAGGTCTCGCAATCGGGATTTGGTAGCCGCCGCAAGCTCGTGACAGCGTAAAACTCCTCCAGCATCAATTAACTCATTCCCTCTTCTATGGAACCTGGCAGACAGTGAGAGCCTGATTGTGCCATCGGCAGGTTAGCCCTGGCGGTTGCGGATACGGCACCAGCACCCAGTCCACGCCAAACTGCGCCTTCAGCCGCTCAAAATCCGCAAGCTCAAACCGCGGCCAACCCGCCTGCGCCACTTGCTGCTCGTGCCAGACAGGCGCGAGGCTGGGCACCTGCATCACCACAGCGGTGTCTTTGATGCCATCGGCAAGCTGGCTCCGTTCCGCAAGTGCGCGGAAGCTGTGAAAGCCCTCGCCCGGCGCGGCCAGATAGCGGGGGTCCAGGGCAAAATAGGCGTCCGTCGGCGTGTTCTGCCGAATCCAGTCAAACGCCTGCAACCAGGGATTGGCAGTGACCATCCTGGGCAGTTCAAGGTGAGCTCCGTCGTCGATCAGTTCCCACTCGACCAGGAACATGCTGCCGTTGAAGACAAGCAAGTAAATTGCCCACCGCCAGATCTTCGTCTTCAGCACGAACCGCCCCAGCAACCCGCCCGCCGCCAAAGCCATGAACAGATAAACCAATTGCAGGTACCGCATCGGTTGCAGCGGGGTAAGCCGCACCAGCGACTCCGGAGCGAGCAGAGCCATGGCCACGACCTGCTGAAAAACGCCATAAGCAAACACCGCAAGCGCGAAACGGCTGAGCCTGGACCGGACTGGATCGTGCGCTACGCAGCCGCGCTTTTCCGCCACGCGCCACAGCAGCCAGAAAAGAAACAGCGGCGCCAGTGCGCCCAGCCATTCATACCAGCTCCAGCGGTAAATAGAGTAATAGGTGCGCGAAGCCAGCGCCTCACGCCAACTGGGACTGTCCGGAGCGAAAATCCAGCCCAGCGGAGCAACGGCAGCCACCGACCTCTGAGTAACCCGCAGCCTAAACGGCGCCGGCTCAAGCAAAGCCAGCGCCAGAAACCCGCAAAACGACACGCCCAGCGCCGCCATGATGGGATGTAAAAGGAACGACCCAATCAGCAGCGGCACAGCCTGCCAGCGCCTGCCCTCCAGAATTCGCGAGACGGCAATCAGGATCAGCGCCGTAGCCAGGTTGCGCGGATGGAGATGCTGGTCGGCAATATTCAGCGCCGTCCCCGCCACGGGCAGCGTAAACATCGCCGCCACCATGGCCACGGCTGACCATTGCTCCCATACCTGCGTAAATACCTGCGCGGCAATCCTGCGGCATGCCCACAGAATCAGGAAAAGTGCCGCAAACTGCCACAGCAGCTCTGCCCATGCCACCGGAATTCCCGTCCAGCGGACAAAGTGGGCCATCGCGCCGTCAAATACAGAGGCTTGCATCTGCAGCCTGAAAAAGTCCGCATCGTGAGGAAAGAGTGCAGGATTGAGTTCCGCTTTGACGGCAGTGAGATAAACGCCATCGTCCTCAAAGCCCGGATGGTAGCCCATCACAAGAAAGCCGAGCCCGGTGAACAGCAAAAGAGGCAAAGCTTCCAGAATTAAGCGTTTACGCCACAAATAGAAATTCCTCGCACGTCGCAGTCCTTGCTGTTCCCCGGGGGAACTTTGCATTCCATAATAACTTTCCAGGGCAGCGGCAGGATCAGCAAAAATTTTGAATGCAAAGTGGTTCCGTTCCGCCGGTTCACCCTGCAGAGGGGTTCTCATGCAATTTCGATGCTGCAACCAGTGACCGCAGAAGGCGAGAAATCGTCAAAACATTGGGGGGACGCGGACTATTTACTCCATATACACTAAGAAAGCATGCCGTCAACCGTGATTGGATTAACAGCCTTGCCGGTCAACGCCGCGGTGGATTCCGAGCCGCCGTTGCAAACTCCCTCTGACCGCTCGCTGGAAAAGCTGGCGCTTGTCATTCCCACGCTCTGTGAGGAGGGAAACATCGGCGGGCTGCTCAACCACGTCCGCAGCGTGTTGGATCCTCTCCATGTCCCATACGAAATCCTGGTTGTCGACGACGACAGCCCCGATGGGACCGCAGCCGTGGTTTCCGCCGTCGCTCAGGAAGACCCCCGCGTGCGCCTGCTGGTCCGCAAGGGCGAGCGAGGATTGTCCGGAGCAATTCTCTATGGCTGGCAGCACACAGATGCCACAGTGCTTGGCGTCATGGACGCAGATCTCCAGCATCCACCGGAGTTGCTGCCGCAACTGCTTTCCGCGATTCAGAATGGCGGCGACCTGGTCATCGGCAGCCGTTACACGCCGGGTGGCGACCTGGGTGAGTGGAACCCCGTGAGAAAGCTGTTGTCCACCGCTGCCGTCTGGGTTACATGGCCGCTGCAAAAGCGGCGTCTCCGCGCCAAGGACCCCATGAGCGGATACTTTATGGTGCGCCGCCGGTGCCTCCCGCAAGGGGAGTTCCAGAAGTCCGGCTTCAAGCTGCTGTTGGAGATACTGGTCCGCGGCAGGATCGAGTCGGTCAAGGAAGTCCCGTTTGCCTTCGGTCTCCGCTATCGCGGCGCAAGCAAAGCCAACTTCAAGGTCGCCTGGGACTACGGCCTGCTGTTAGCCAGGCTCTACGTAGGCAAACTCGGCTTCGGAACAACCAACTGAAGCTATCTTCACTTATTCACTTCTTCACCGCCCTACATCGCCGGCAACAGCAACCGCAGCAGCAAGAACCCACCCACGCCCGCAAAAAACACCAGCGCCATGCGTATTCCCGGCTCGCGATTCACCTCCGGCACCAGGTCGGTAGCCGCCACATAGAGCGCCACACCCGCCGAAATCGGCAATCCGTAAGGTAGCCAACTCGGCACCAACTCAATCACCAGCACGCCGGCCAGAGTAGCCGCTGCCAGGGCCACCGCTGAATAAAATGCCATCGCCCGGCTGCGTCCGCTGGCCAGCATCACCGACGCCATAGTGAACCCCTCCGGCGCCTTGTGCAGCAGGATCGCCAGAAAAATCAGCACGCCCAGCCCGGTTGAGACCACAAAGCCCGAGCCAATGGCAACGCCGTCAAACAGCGCGTGCACGCTCAATCCCGCCATCACGGAATTGCTTGTATGCCGGGAAACAAACTCGCCGTGGTGCGTCTCTTCGCCAAAGTGAAAATGCGCGTTGATGGTGTGTTCGAGCAGGTGAACGACGCAGTATCCGGCCATGATCAGAATCGGCCCCAGCCGCGGGCTCAACTTCAGGCTCTCCGGCGCCATCTCAATGACCGCGGTCGCCATCAGAAAGCCGGCGCCCAAAGCCACAAAGTAGCGCAGGTAGCGCTCCACGCCCTTTGCCCGCACCAGCACCAGCCCACCAGCCACATCGGCCAGCGCGGCAATCGTGCCCAACAGGAGGGAAAGCTTCAGCATAAACTCCTTTTGACCCACGAAGAGTTTGTGATCCTCGAAGCGCGGTGTCTGAACGGTACGGGCCTGAGCGCTTACGTTGGCCTGCATTGGTTGAAGGGTACGGGCTTCAGCCCGTACATTGGCTCACCAAGAAATGCCGGGCTTCAGCCCCCGAGGGAATTGGGTCTTCGCACAAGCAGACCTATCGAGCCCAGCCTACCCGCTATGCCGGATGTGCATCACATCCCCATCCTGCACCACGTATTCCTTGCCTTCCAGCCGCAGCGTTCCCCGGCCGCGCGCCGCCGCCTCCGACCCGGCATCCAGCAGCGCGTCCCAGCGAATCGTTTCCGCGCGGATGAAATGGTGCTCCAAATCGGAATGGATCGCCCCCGCCCCTTGCGGCGCCTTCGAGCCCAGCGGAATGGTCCACGCGCGGCACTCGTCATCGCCTGCGGTGAAGAAGCTGATCAGTCCCAGCAGCTCGTAGCTCTTGCGAATCAGCCGCACCAGCCCGCTCTCGCGCAGCCCATAGCTGCCCAGAAACTCCGCCGCTTCCTCGTCGTCCATCTCCGCCAGTTCGGCCTCTACCTTGCCGCAGATCGCCGTCGCTCCGGCGTTGGGCCTGCTAGACACTTCATTCAACTTAAAAGCGCCAACGGCGCCCTCAAGGTCGTCGCCCAGCGTAGTGCTCTCGCCAATGTTGACCACGTAGAGAATGGGTTTTTGCGACAGAAACATGAAGCCCTTGATCAGCTTCTTCTCCTCGTTGGTCATCTCCAGTTCGCGCAGCGGCTGCTCTTTTTCAAGCGCATCTTTTGAACGAAGGAGCAGCGCCTGTTCGCGTTCCAGATCGCTGGTGCGGCCCTTCTTGAGGTCTTTCTCCAAACGCTCCAGCCGCTTCTCCACCTGGGTCAGATCGCTGATCATCAGGTCAAATTCAACGTTCTTA
>Ga0302320_10007221_pt1 | contig 24496 bp, 25 predicted proteins | sample Bog_T0_3_FD_202130 | JGI IMG/M metagenome (GOLD analysis project Ga0302320, IMG submission 202130) | Peat permafrost microbial communities from Stordalen Mire near Abisko, Sweden - Bog_T0_3 | ecosystem: Environmental > Terrestrial > Soil > Wetlands > Peat | place: Sweden: Abisko, Stordalen Mire...
CTTTCCAAGTGCCATGCGTTTACAGACTCTTTGCGCAGTCGTCAGGTCGCAGAAATTTGTGAGTTTATTAACGGGCTGCTAGAATGAATTCCAATCGTGACCACTCATCCTGAAGAGGTGCAAGCTGTTCATCAGTCAGATTGGTGGACTGCAAAAGCTCCCAAGTCGCCGAAGCGGCAATCTGTGCAACGGCAATGCGCACGAGCTGGGATATGGCCGTTCGTTCGTCGCCCGTCCCATTCACAAGCGCGAGCATTGTTTGCACCTGTTTTATCGCCGATGTTGTGTCGCCCGCATGTAGATCATAAATCGCACTTGCGGACAACCTTTGTGCGGCCCTCTTCTCCGACATTAAATGCATGAGGCGCATTTCAAAGCGCTTCGTATATTGCAGATTAAAATCAAAGATGGAATTGTTTGTGATCTGGCCGAGCAGTCGCAGCGTTTCATTGTCTTGGGCAAGCGCGCTTTTAATCTCATCCCAGGAATTGGTTCCATCCTTGCTGTGGATGTCCGGCTGCGCCCAGCCAACCATTGCCTTTCCCGGCGCAACTTCATGCATCGCAGGAGGCGGATTGCTGAACAAGACACCGTCATAATCATTGGTCGAAAGAAGCGATACTGCCTTCAAAAATAGCGGCGCGCTGTTTTTCTCTTGAGGCACTGGTGTTGGAATCACCTGCGCCAAGTCCATCGGTTCGCCTTTGGCCTTGAGTTCAGCAATGTAGGCTTCAGTTGCCGCGCGGAGTTGATAGTGATGAACGACTGGAATGAGAATCGCCAAGCCAAGCATCACGCCAAGAGCAATCAGGATTTTCCGGCGGCAATTCATGTTTCGACGGTATTTCGGCGTCAGGTTCCTGTCCAGCGCCAATTGAAATCAGGGAAGGTAGGGCAGGGCAGTCCTCTGCCCGCCGTGGCGCGCACGGAGTGAAGCGCCCTACCAGCACAAGAATGTTTGGCCGGACTTGGCAGGGTGGCATTGATGGCAGGTCCGGCTCGGACCAACCCTGGGCTGATTGATGGAATTCTTTTGGGATTACTTTGAATCTGTTCCGTTCATCAAATAACCCTGCATCTCAACTGACTTCCGGAACGTCGGATTCAGTTCAACCGCCTTTTTGAAGTCAGCTTGTGCGCCATTTGTGTCGCCGTTGGAATTCTTGAATGTGCCACGATTAAAATATCCGACAGCATTATCGGGCTTGATCTCAATGATTTTGTTGAAATCGGCCAGTGCGCCGTTCGTGTCGCCCTTGCCTTGTTTCATCAAAGCGCGAAGGCTATAGGCATCAATTGCATCTGGTTCGAGTGCGATCGCCTTGTTGCAATCAGCCAGCGCACCGGCCAAATCATTTTTGGTTCCCTTGATTCTGGCACGATTGACGTAGCCCGCAGCGTTTGCCGGCTGCAATTCAATGACTTTGTTGTAATCCGCAAGTGCGGCATCCCAATTGGTTTTGAATGATTCCATCAGGCCTCGAGTGTCGTAAGCATCGGCATACCGGGGATCGATTGCAATGGCTTTGGTGCAATCGGCGACCGCTCCGTCGAAGTCGTTCATGCTTCCCTTCACCGAGCCGCGCGCGGCATAGGCGTAACAATCGTTGGTATCCAGTGCAATAGCCTTGGTGAAATCGGCTAGTGCGCCAGTCGAATCTCCTTTGATAGATTTTGCATAGCCGCTGTCATCATAACTTTTGGCATCATCGCCAAACGCAGGGGATGCAACAAAAAAATAAAACCGCCAGCAAGGACAGTATTCTCATTGAAGGTTTCATGAATAAAGATGTGAAATTTTATGAACCGGTGCTCCAGCCGCAACTCTCGCACAAGACATCATCGGTATCAGCATCTGGTTTGTAAATTGCGCCAACGCGTAAAGATCCACAACGTGGACAGCGATCTAAAGTTTTGCGCCCATTTCGAATCCATGCTGCTCCAAATGAATATAGAACTTCATAAGTTCCGTGCAGAGCAACTTTACCATCGTAAACAACTGCATTTGACGCGTGTGTCAGCCACGAAACAAGTTGCCAGGCAGAGCGGGCAATGCTCTTCAGATAGCTGCGAATCTCTTGGTTGCTTGAGCCAGAGGCTATTGAATTAGCAATGAGTTCTGACCAATGGATGAAATCACCAGCCTTCGGAACTTCATGCCCCTTCGGCACCATGGAAGGGCTGGCGATGGATCGGGCCAAAGTAAGAAGGCATTCGCGGCAACGCATTCCGACTGCTTGAATTTCCTCAGATTCTTCACTGCGATCAAGTGCTTCAGCGGCTTGTTCCCAACGGCGGAATGCACCTGCCAAACGATCTGCAAGACGGTCATCGTCGATGCCTTTGCGCTGTGCCTGCACTCGGGTTGTCAATCCAATGTGAAACGAAAGAGTGTAATCAAGACTAGGAAACAATTTTTGTGAATAAAGATTGGTTGGATTAGTAATGACCCAGTAGCGTTCTTTGTTTGTGCGAACATTCCAACCGTCGTAGCGAGTGCTAAAGACATGTTCGGTCATCACCCTTTCGAGATACGTCACGCGTTCTTTATCTTTGGAACATTGCCGTTCGACATAATCAGAAATACGGTCAGACTCATTTTCATTGCGACCAAGTGTAAAGTTATTTAAGGCTTCATCCGCGACTCGTGGTGGAATAACACATTTGCTATTTCCTTTGCGTTTTTTCTCCTTACCGGCAGCCTTTAATTTTCTTGGCATATTTTATGACGAAATTACAACTTCAAATCCATATCCGTCACCGCTCCAAATGACGCGCTCGTAACGTGCGCTGCATATTTGGCCAACACGCCTCGGGTGTAACGGGGCGCGGGCTTTTTCCACGCCTGCTTGTGCTTATGCAATTCAAAATGGCGCCGCCAGCCCATAAATCCGTTGAAAGAGTTGACGCTTCAATTCATCCGGGGAAAGCCCCGTGGGCAGCGAAGCCAGCACGACCACGCGAGCGGCGTCGAACATCCGCGCGCCCATGACAAAACGTTCCGACCCCGAGCGGGCCATCAGCTTTTGCCGGACAAGCTCGGCAATCTCTGGCGATGTGTCATTCATGTGAAACTTCCTCCCATAATTTAGCGACATCGAGTTCCCGCGTCCACCGCTCAATGTAGTCCCGGTCGCAGCCGGTCGAGACCAGGTTTTTCACATCGCGGAGCTGGAGTTCGGAATGGGAATCCTTCGCCCAAAATAGTTTGGAGAGGATGAGGTCTTCCTTGCTCACGATCCACGTCTCGAAGTTTTCAATCTTGATGCGCTGGCGACGGTTGAATTCCGCCAGGCGATATTCATTCTGCTTGCGCACGATGCAATCCACCTTGATGACACTCTCATTGTGGATGAGGTTGAATAACGATTGGTGCGCGATGGAACTGTCCACGACTTCGCGCGAGACGTAGTAGTCCGCGCTGAACAGTTGAACCACCTGCGCCGCATCCGCCGGTCGCAAGGCAACAACCACGTCAATGTCGCGAGTCATGCGCGGCTGGGCGTAATAATTCATCGCCATCGAACCGGTGAGCATATAGCCGATGCCCGCTGAATCGAGTTTCGCAGAAACGTCGCGGACGATGTCTAGTTCGTTTTGCATCTATGAACCTTACAGTTTCAAATCTTTATCCGTCACGGCACCGAATGAGGCGCTGGTGACGTGCGCTGCGTATTTGGCCAGCACGCCGCGGGTGTATCGGGGCGCGGGCTTTTTCCATGCCTTGCGACGGGCGGCCATTTCCTTGCCGGTTATTTCCAGCGTCAGCTCCCGTTTCTCGGCGTCAATGGTGATGGTGTCGCCGTTCTTCACAAGGCCGATCGCCCCGCCGGCGTAGGCTTCGGGCGTGATGTGGCCGACCACAAAGCCGTGGCTGCCGCCGGAGAACCGGCCGTCGGTGATGAGCGCCACGTCCTTGCCGAGTCCCTTGCCCATGATGGCGGAGGTGGGCGAGAGCATTTCCCTCATGCCCGGCCCGCCGCGCGGCCCTTCATAGCGGATGACGATGACGTCGCCCTTCACGATGGAGCCGTCGAGGATTTTCTCCAGCGCGGCTACCTCGGAATTGAACACGCGGGCCTTGCCGGAGAATTTCAATCCTTCCTTGCCGGAGATTTTGGCCACGGCGCCTTCGCTGGCGAGATTGCCGCGCAGGATGACGAGGTGGCTGTCCTTTTTGATGGGCTTGTCGAACGGCTGGATGATTGTTTGATGCGCCGGATAGGGTTTCACGCCGGATAGGGTTTGAGCCATGGTCTCGCCGGTGACGGTGAGGGCGTCGCCGTGGAGCAGTCCCTTGTCGAGCAGGGTCTTCATGAGCGGGCGGATACCGCCGATGGCGACGAGTTCGGACATCAAATGCTTTCCGCTGGGCTTGAGGTCGGCCAGCACGGGCACGCGTTTGCCGACGCGGGTGAAGTCATCGAGGGTAAGCTTCACCTTGGCGGCGTGGGCGATGGCGAGCAGGTGCAGCACGGCGTTGGTGGAGCCGCCGAGCGCGATGACGACGGTGATGGCGTTCTCGAAGGCTTTCTTGGTGAGGATGTCGAGCGGGCGGATGCCTTTTTTCAACATGTCGATCACGCAGGCGCCGGCGCGGCGGCAATCGTCCATCTTGGCGGGGGAGATGGCGTTTTGGGCGGAGCTGTTGGGCAGGCTCATGCCAAGGGCTTCGATGGCGCTGGCCATGGTGTTGGCGGTGTACATGCCGCCGCAGGAGCCGGGCCCGGGAATGGCGCATTGCTCGACGGCCTGAAACTCGGCGTTGGATATCTTGTGATTCGCGTGCGCGCCGATGGCTTCGAAGACGGACACGATGTCGAGCTTGCGCGTGTCGCCGGTGATGCAGCCGGGCAGGATGGTTCCGCCATAGACGAAGACGGCGGGGCGGTTGAGTCGCGCCATGGCGATGATGGAGCCGGGCATGTTCTTGTCGCAACCGCCGATGGCCACAAAGCCGTCCATGCCCGCGCAGCCCACGACGGTTTCGATGGAGTCGGCGATGACTTCGCGGGAGACGAGGGAATATTTCATGCCTTCGCTGCCCATCGAGATGCCGTCGGAGATGGTGATGGTGTTGAAAATGATGGCCTTGCCGCCGGCGGCGTTCGCACCTTTCTCGGATTCGAGCGCGAGCTTGTCAATGTGCATGTTGCACGGGGTGACGTTGCTCCAGGTGGAGGCGATGCCGACGAGCGGTTTCTTGAAATCCTCGGCCTTGAAGCCGACGGGATAAAGCATGGCGCGGGCGGCGGCGCGTTCAGGGCCGTCGAGCAAAAGACTGGAATGCGGGCGGAGCGAGTTGGCGGATTTGGACTTTTTCATTGCGGACATGATGCCGGAAATGGGACATGTCGGCAAGGTGCTAGCGCACGGCCACCGTTTTGAATCGAAAATTTTACGGCATTACGGGATGAGGCGTATTGCCATTTGATTTATCTTTCAACTCCAAGGCCATATTCAGGTTGTTTTGCGCATCGGCGTAATCCGGTTTGATGCGGATGGCTTCCTGAAATTGGCTGATTGCCTTGTCAATTTGGCGTTTGTTGAACAAGGCGACACCAAGATTATTGTGGGCGTCGGCATCGTCTGGTTTCAAGCGGATGGCCTCCTGGAATTGGCTGATCGCCTCGTCAATCTGGCCTTTGTTGAGGAGAGCATTCGCGAGGTTGTAGCGGGCGTCAGCGTAATCCGGTTTGATGCGGACAGCTTCCCGATATTGGCTGATCGCGCCGTCGGTCTGGCCCAATTTGGCAAGCGTGATGCCAAGGCTGTAGCGGACCCCGGCATCGTCCGGATTGAGACGCACGGCTTCTTGAAACTGGCTGATTGCGTCATCAGTCTGGTCCTTATTGGCGAGCGCCAGGCCAAGATTGTGGTGGAAGTCAACGACGTCCGGGTTGAGACGTATGGCTTTCTGAAAATGGCCGATCGCTTCGCCGATTTGGCCTTTGGTGATGAGGGCAACACCGAGGTTATTATGCGCGCTTGCGTATGCCGGATTGAGACGGATGGCCTGCTCGTATTGACTGATCGCAGCGTTGGTCTGGCCCTGCTCGAGGAGGGCGAAGCCGAGGTAGTTGTGGGCTTCGGAATAATCCGGTTCCAAACGCACGGTTTCCTGATATTGCTCGATTGCTTTGCCGGTTTGGCCGTTTTTGCCAAGGGCGTTCGCGAGAAGGAAATGGGCCATGAAATTGTTCTCCGTGACATCGAGCGCATGCCGGGACAGGGTTTCACTGTCCTTCCAATATCCCAGTTGTTGCCGTGTCACCGCAATGCAGAGGAGTATGGCTGTTGAACCCGCCAACGCCAACGCGATGGCGTGATACCGCCAGCGTCGGGTTAGTTGATACGCGCCCCAAATGGTGAGGACCAGAACTCCCAAGGATGGGATATAGGAGTAACGATCCGCCATTGATTGTTTGCCGACCTGCACCAGACCGATGACTGGCATCAGCGTCCCCATAAACCACAGCCATCCCATCAGAAAAAACGGGGAACGACGTCGTGCTAAAAAGAATAGGACCGTAATGCAGCTTAAAAACGCGCCAGCCAACAGCACCTCTCCCAACGGCCAATACCCCGGGTGCGGATAGAAAACCGCCAGATCCGTCGGCCAGAACAGCTTCCCCAGATAACGGCAGTAGGAAATCAGGGCATTCCCGACGCGTGCGCCAATCGGGAAGACATCAATCGTCTTTACAGCGCCGTCATGTTTTTGCACCGCGAAGGTGATGGCACACACCGCCGCCGCCAGCACGACAAACGGGATCTTTTCGAGCAGCAACCTTGCGAAACTCCGGATTCTGGATTCTGAATCCCGAATTCTTTTGAGCGGCCAGTAATCCAGCAGCAGCAGGACACACGGCAGCGTCACCAGCATCGGCTTGCTCATCAAGCCGAAGGCGAAAAACAGCAGCGTCAATCCGTAAAAGAGTTTCGGCCTGCCCCCTTGAATGTCGGATTCCTCGGCAAAGCGGGTATAAGTCCACAATGCCAGCAACCCGAAAAAAGTGCTTAATACATCCTTGCGCTCCGCCACCCACGCCACCGATTCCACGTGCAACGGATGCACGCCGAACAACGCCGCCACCATTACGCTCCGCCAGAACGCCCCGGTCATCCTGCGAAGCAACAGGAAGACCAAACCCGTATTGAGCGCATGCAACAGGATGCTGGTCAGGTGATGCCCCCATGGCTCCAATCCAAAGAGCTGGCAGTCCAACATATGGGATAACATCGTCAAGGGATGCCAATTTGCGGACACAGGATTTGAGAAAGCCCATTTGATACCTTCCAAAGTCAGCCCGTTTTGAACTTGGACATTCGAGGTGACGTAATCATAGTCATCGTAGTTGACGAAGTCATCGCGCAGCGCCGGGCAGTAAAGGGCGATGGTCATCAGCGCCAGCAGGACAGATGGCACCCATGCTGGAAAGAGGAGCGGAGCTGCCGCCGGGGAAGTTGCCCCAGTTCCGGCAGGTTCGGGTTTCGCTTCGTGTTCGTTCATGGAACGCCAATCAAACTAACAAGAGGCAAGTTGGATGGGCACGTTCAATCTGATGCCGGGCGTTTCGGCGTGGTCTTTTCCATCGCGGCCATTTTGCCGGATATGGGGGGACAACAGCAACTGGCGGCCGATCGGACCCATGATTTTGTCTGGTTAATTAGTGTCATTAGGACGCATGAATCCTTGAATTGGAACATGAATAAACTTGCGTTTTCGTTTGGCTTGGGCAGGATGCCGTTATGGAGCCTAAAGACTGAATACCGAGGATTTTCAATCTGGGATGGGGGCATCCAAAACATGGTAAATCAGCGGGCAGGATCGGCAATCCTGTATTGAGGAAAAGGCAACATGAAGAAGATCGTTGCGGTGTTCGGGTTTATTTATGCGGTGATAGGGTCGGTTTACTTGCACGGGTCTGCGCCCGTGATCGCATCGTTCAGTCCCCAATCCGGAACTAACGGGACGGTCGTAACCATAGGCGGAACGAACTTTGATCCGAACCCCGGCAACAACACGGTTCGTTTTGGTGCTGTCCAGGCAGTGGTGAGTGCGGCGAGTGCGACGAATCTGACGGTGAGTGTGCCTGTCGGGGCGACTTATGCGCCGATCACGGAGACGGTCAATGGATTAACGGCCTATGCCAACGCCTACTTCCTGCCGACATTTTTGAGCAGCGGCGTGCTGACAAATTCTTCGTTGGGGCCGCAGATAACCCTCCCTACCGGCAACGGGCCGGGACAGGTGGTGATTGCTGACTTCGATGGGGATGGCAAACCGGACCTGGCCGTGAACAATGGTGGCGACCATAACATTTACATTTATCGAAACATCAGCACCAACGGCACATTAACCGCCGGGTCATTCGCCCCGCCAGTCATTTTGCCGCTGGGCACTGGAGGTGAAAACAAGATGGTGGCTGCTGATATAGACGGAGATGGGAGGCCGGACCTGGTGTTGGTGGACTACAACGGAAGCCAGGTGATGGTTCTCCAGAATCTCTGCACACCGGGAATCATCACCACCAACAGCTTTGGTCCCCGGGTGAGTTTTGCAGTTGGATCATATCCGCGGGGCGTCGCTGTCCGTGATTTGGATGGCGACGGGAAGCCGGATATTGTCGTGGCCAATTGGGGCAGCAATTCGATCTCGGTTTTGAGGAACATCCGCACGGTGGGCAGCATCACTACCAATTCCTTTGCTCCGGCGGTTCAATTTGCTTCCGGAGCCGACTGTCAAGACGTGGTCATCGCTGATCTTGATGGGGATGGCAAGCCGGATGTGATGACTGCCAACGAAACGAACAGCAACAATAGCGCTGTGTCGGTATTTCGAAATATAAGCACCCTGGGGAACATAGCCTTCGCTCCCAGATTGGATTTTCAGGGGCCTATATACAGTTACCAACTGGCGGTCGGCGATATGGACGGGGACGGCAAACTGGACGTGGTTTTTGTTTCCTTTGCGAACGGCCAGTCTGTTTCAGTGTATCGTAACACGAGCACGCCGGGTAGCATCACGTTCGCACCCCGGATAGATTTTGGGCTGGGCGGATGGGGCAATGGCGTGGCCCTCGGGGACCTGGACGGGGGCGGGAAACCGGACGTGGTGGCACCGACCCAGATTTCCAGCCAGCTTTCGTTGTTCAAAAATGTCAGCACGCCGGGCAGCTTTACCAACAGTTCACTTTCGTCACGGCTGGATTTTGGATCGGGATCAAATCCCATGGGTGTTGCCATCGAGGATTTGGATGGAGATGGTAGGCCCGATATCGTCTTCGCCAATGATTATGGCAATACTCTGTCAATCTACCAAAACTTGGTTCCGATTGGCGGGTCGCCGTTCATTGCTACTCAACCAACGAATCAAACGACCGCTTTGGGAAGCGCGGCAACTTTTAGTGTTGTTGCCGGCGGTTCAACGCCGCTGAATTACCAGTGGAATTTCAACGGGACGAATATCGTCGGTGCTACCAACATCACGCTGACATTGACCAACGTCCAACCGTCACAAGCAGGCAATTACGCGGTGCAGGTGGTGAACAGTTACGGTTCGACAAGTAGTCTTACGGCAACCCTCACGGTCAATGTACCGGTTTGTGACACACCGCCTTCTGGCTTGGTGGGTTGGTGGAAAGGGGATGGGAATGGGTATGACAGCGTGGGTGGAGACAACGCCACAGTGCCTCCAGGAGTGACCTATCTCCCGGGTGAAGTGGGGCTTGGTTTCAATCTAAATGGCAATACCAACCGGATTCTTGCGCCGGATGCGCCCCAGCTAGACTTCGGTCCAAACAAGGATTTTTCGATTGAAACCTGGATCCAGCCACTTTCCAATCCTGGTAATTATACCGATCTCTCTGGTGAAGTCATGACCGTGATCAGCAAGCGTTACGCCCCGAATTTCTATACCGCCGTGGGTTATGAAATGTATCTGGGTGGTGGAAGGTTGTGTTTCCAAATGATTGACTCGCTCGACAACGGGGGAAATTATTACAACCTTGGTGTGGAACCGGATTTGCGCGACGGCAAATTCCACCATGTGGCCGTGACAGTCCAAAGAAATTCAACAACCGGACTCCAGTTCTATGTGGATGGACAACTGATTGCGGCGTTTGATCCGACGGCCGTTACGGGAGACTTGTCGAACACGTCGCCACTGCGGATAGGGAACCATCCTACGCCCGGCGTTCAGGCCTTCTACCACGGCATCATTGACGAGGTGTCGGTTTACAATCGCGCTCTCTCGTCCAACGAAATCGCAGCGTTATACAATGCTGGCAGCGCTGGCAAATGTTTTACACCGGTGGCGCCGGTGGTCACGGCCCAGCCGGCGAACCTGACGGTGCTGGCTGGCGGAACGGTGAACTTCAACGTCACGGCCAGTGGAACGGGGCCGTTGGACTATCAATGGAATTTCAATGGCACGAATATCGCCGGTGCTACCAATACCACGCTGACACTAGCCAACGTCCAACTGTCACAATCAGGGAATTATTCTGTGCTAGTGGCCAATGCTGTCGGCTCAACCAACAGCGTCGCGGCAGTACTGACAGTCGTGTTGCCACCGATAATCACGCAGCAGCCGCAGGGTGAGTCAGTGGTGAGCTTCAACAACGCAAGCTTTACTGTGGCGGCAGCGGGGACCGGGCCATTGAACTATCAGTGGCGCAAGGGTGGGACCAACTTGGTGGATGGCGGCAACGTGTCCGGTTCAACCACGACGAATTTGATTCTGGCGAGTGTGAGCCTAAATGACCCCGGCAATTATGACGTGGTGGTGAGTAACCCCTACGCAGCGACAAACAGCGCCGTGGCAGTATTGACCGTGCCACAAACAGGGATGATGCTGGGTTCGGCCAGCGCGACGTCAGGCAACTCTGTGGTGGTGCCGGTCCTGATGAATGCCTTGGGCGTGGAAAACACTTTCCTGGCCAGCGTGGCATATGATCCGACCAAATTGGTTTTACAAAATGTGCAATTGGGTCAGGCCACCGCCGGTGCTTATTTGCAGGAAGTGGACACAAAGACCAATTCCGGTCTGGTGGGATTTGCCATTTTGATGGGCAGCGGTCCGACGTTGCCTGTTGGAACAAATGAGCAGGTGGCGTTGTTAAACTTCCAGGCCCTGCCTGTCACGAGCAACACGACCTTCAACCTGTTCTTCACCAACAGCCCGACTCTACAGCAGACCTATGACAACAGTTTCGATCTGCTGCCGATGACTTATTCGAACGCAGCGGTGACTTTGCTGCCAGCGGAATACGAGGCGGATGTTTACCCGCGAACCAACGGCGACCATCAGGCGAACGTGCAAGACTGGCTGGAGGAGGGAAGGATGGTGGCGGGCCTGGATGTGCCCACCAACAGCGATGAACTTTTGCGGGCCGATTGCGCGCCGCGCAATGCACCGGATGGCGTCCTTACGGTGGCGGACTGGGTGCAGGCAGGGCGCTATGCTTTGGGTTTGGATCCTTTGACCCCTGTGACGCCTCCGTCGTCGCCGAGCCTTGCGGTTCAGAAGGGCCTTAAGTTCACACCACTCGGCAGCCCGGCTCCCACGCGGACGTTGCAGATTGGTAACGTGGCTGCACAGCGCGGCCAGCCGGTAAGTGTGCCGGTGCAACTTGTTTGCACGACCAACGAAAATGCTGTCGGCTTGACAGTGAGCTTCAATACGAATCAGTTGAAATTAACCGGTGTCAGCATGGGCTCGGCTATGACTGTCTTTGGTAGGACAAATATCAACTATAAGTCGGGCAAGCTGGGCATGATTGTGGCGATGGCCCCCGGTGCGTCGCTTGCACCCGGAACAAATCAGCTGTTGGTATTACAATTTATGACCAGCACAAACGCGATCGGCCAGTCAGTGCTGTCCCTTGACAACAGTGTGGTGCAATTGCAGGTGGCGGACAAGACGGCGAATGTTTTGGCGGCGAACTATGTGAGCGGCGCGGTGATTTTGCCGCCGCAGCCGTCCGTGACAACTGCAAAGACAGGTGCGAATTTGCAATTGACCTGGCCGATTTCAACAGGAACTTTTCAGGTGCAATCGGCGAACAGTCCGACCGGCCCTTGGACCAATAAGGCTTTGACGATCACCACCAATGGTGCGAGTGCCGCCGTGACAGTGTCGGTCACTAACCAGCAACAATATTTCCGGCTGATAGGGCAGTAAGAAGTTCTCCAGCGCAGCCCGACCACCGAGACCAGAACCGTCAGCGAGATGGTTTTTCAAACGGTGTAGCAAGATCTAAAAAACAGCCATTTCCCACTGCGACCTCAATGCCTGTCTTTGATTCTTCCGAAATAATTTCAGCCGGATTTGGGATTCTGGCCGAAAAAAGAGAGCGCCGGCAAGCTGCCAGAGTTTTGAATTGAAAAGCCCCTGTGCATTGGAGAAACTGCCTCTTCTGCGTGGAGAGGTGGCAGAGTGGTTTAACGCGCACGCCTGGAAAGCGTGAGTGGGATTAAACCCACCGGGGGTTCGAATCCCCCCCTCTCCGCCAGTTTTTTACGGCTTTCAGGGAGATGTTTGCGCGGGTAGCGCGGCGACCTCGCCCCGGACTTTCAAACACACCACGGACGCAATCGCATCGGGAGCCTTGTCGGGCAATTGTATTGTCACACCTTGTGCCGTCTGTTGGAACTTCAGCGCGTGATGTCGTGGGTCGGCAAGCAGATAGGCTTTGGTGATTTTGCCCTTCACGCCGGGCAGGACGAATTGTTCGGACGGCCATTTGAAGATGTGGATGTAGATTTTTCCCGTCTTGGTCGTGCAACGCCAGTCCCACGCGGGAATAAATCTGGGATTCCCGCGCCGGTCTTTCTCCGTCGAGCTAAACGCTCCGGCCTCCGCGCCGAAAATCGTGGGGTTGGTGCCATAAATTGCCTCGCCGTTCACCTTCATCCACGCGCCGATTTCCGCCAGCCGATCCACTTCCGGCTGCGGAATCTCGCCGGCACTCGTCGGGCCGACATTCAGCAGATAATTCCCGCCCTTGCTGGCGATGTCGCACAGGTTGTGGATGAGAGTTTCGGTGGATTTGAAATTGGTGTCGTTGCTTTTGAATCCCCAGGTATCATTGATCGTCATGCAGGTTTCCCAATCGCGACCGGGATAACCTTTTGCAGGAATGGTTTGCTCTGGGGTTTCGGTATCGCCCTGGAAGCCACCGCCGAGCCGGTTGTTCATGATGATGTTCGGCCGCAACTTTTCCACCTCGTCGTAAAGTTTTTGGGCGCGGTTTGTGTTCATGTCAATTGACGTGTCCCACCAGAGGACGGCGGGAAACTCGCCGTAATTGGAAAGAATCTCTTTCACCTGCGGCACGGCGATGTGGTCAATGTAGTCGTCCATGTCGTGAATCTGGTTCGTGTCCCACTTGCCGCCGGAGGCGGAACCGCCGTTATTCCAGTCCTGCGCCTGCGAATAATAAAAGCCGAGCCTGATGCCTTCTTTTTTGCACGCGGCGGCGAGTTCCTTGAGCGGATCGCGGCCAAATGGCGTGGCCTTTACGATGTTCCAATCGCTGGCCTTTGAGTCGAACATCGCGAAGCCGTCGTGGTGTTTGCTTGTGATGACGATGTATTTCTGCCCGGCGTTCTTCGCGATTTTGACCCATTGTTCAGCGTCGAAATTCGTTGGGTCGAATTCTTTCGCGTAGCCTTGATAGGTGGCCATCGGAATTTTCCCCCGGTTCATGATCCATTCGCCGATGCCGGGAATCGGCTTGCCGTCGTAAAATCCGGCGGGCACCGAATAAACGCCCCAGTGGATGAACATGCCGAACTTCGCCTCGCGCCACCAAGCCATGCGTGCGTCGTGCTGGGCCTTGGTTTCCCCGGCGGAACAGAAACATGAGCTAAATGCGGTCGCAACGAGAATGCATGCCAGCAATTTGGATTTCATGGCTTCAATTTGCCAGAATGACAATCAAATGCCAACACGAAGCCGGCATCGTTTTCAAAGTAAAAAACCGTGCCGCACACTTGCACGACCCGTAATTGGATGGACCCCGGCTATTTCGCCGATGCCCCGGCGATGCTCAAGGTGAGTTCAATCGTGTCGGAAACCTTGTCCTTGTATTGGCCGGGATTGATGTTGAAGTCGCTGCGCTTGATGCTGAAGCCGGCGCGGATGACCAGTAAATCGCCTATCTGGCCCGGTACGCGGTCGCCGAGCTTGTCTTTCATGTAAGTCAGTTTCACCGGCACGGTGAGTTCCTTGGAAATGCCCTTGAGCGTGAAGGTGCCGGTCAAATCCGCCGTCGTGGTATCGCTGTCAGTCTTGACGTTTTTGAATTCCTTCGCTTCAAAGGAAATCTCCGGAAACTTCGTCGCGTCGAGCCATTTGTCGCTCAACATGTGCCCCCGCTGCATCGAATTCGGCACCATGAGCGAAGCGGTGTCCACGATGATTTTGCCTGTTGTCGCACCTGGATTCTCTGAATCAAAAGTGACCGTGCCGGAAACGCCGCTGGCGGTGCCGTTGATGGATTCAAGGGGCGCGTCGAGTTTGAACCCGGCGTTGTTGATGCCCTTGGGGTCCTTGAAGTCGAACGTCTGCGGCGCGGCAAGTGCAATGTCGGCCGACACGACAAATGCAAGAATGACGAGTTTCGTTTTCATGTTTTGCTTTCGTTCTGTGGATTACTTGATTTTGTCCGCAACAGCATGGAAATGCCAGCCAGAATCCCCGCACCGATCAAGGCGGCGCCCAGAAAATCCACGCCTGGCACAAAATGCTTCTCGTAAGTGACACCTTCTATGCCGGTGACTTGATCAACAGTGGTCTTGGGAACGCTTGTTTTCGTCCAGCCGCGATTTCCCCCCGCCGCCGCCCAAAAAGCAATTGAACCGGCAGCGAGAATTGCGGCGACGATACGAAGGACTTTCTTCATCTCAATTCAAATCGAACAACAAAACCTGCGCCGGGCCGGTTGCTTCGAGAATCAATTTGTTTTCGTCTGAAATCGCCGCGCCATCTCCGGCGCTCAAACCCACGCTGTTCAATTTGACTTCTCCCTCGGCCACGTGCAGCCAGGCATGACGTCCCGGCTTGAGTGCCTGACTGATTTTATCGCCTGCGACGAGTTTTCCGACGAAAACAGACACATCCTGATTGATGGGAATCGAGCCGTCTATTCCCGACTTTGACGCGGCGAGGTGCAATTTCCCCGGCGCCGCCTTGGCTAATGATTTTTCGGCATAAATCGGCTTCGCGCCCTTATGGTCGGGGAGCAGCCAGATTTGCAGCAGATGCACCGGCTCGCGCGGCGACGGATTGAATTCGCTGTGGGTCACGCCTGTGCCGGCGGCCATGTATTGAAATTCGCCGGGGCGTATGATTCGGCCATTGCCCATCGAATCCTTGTGTTCTAGCGCGCCACTCAAGACATACGTGATGATTTCCATGTCACGGTGGGGATGCTCTCCAAATCCGCCCCCGCCGGCGATGGTGTCGTCGTTGATGACGCGCAGCGCGCGGAAACCCATGTGCTGCGGATCGTGATAATCCGCGAAGGAAAATGTGAAATGCGTTTCCAGCCAGCCGTGATTGGCGTGGCCGCGTTCGTCAGCTTTGCGAATTTTAATCATATTTGCCTCACAATCTCTTTCGTGTCGTAACGGACTTTTGCCAGCTTGGCGTATTTGTCGTCAGGCGAACGATAGCCGAGCGCACACGCAACAACCGTCGCATAGCCGCTGCCGTTCAGGTTCAAAATGCGGTCGTATTCAGCGGGGATAATACCTTCCATCGGGCAGGCGTCCACGCCGAGGACCGCAGCGCAGGTCATCAAATTGCCGAGCGCGATGTAGGTCTGACGCGTCGCCCATTCGTGGGCGATTTTGCCGCGCGGGCCGTTCACCACATCCCCGAGCATCATGAAGCGATAGGTGCCCAGCGCTTCCGCCGCCGGCAGTTTGCGGATTTCCACCGTGCGCCGGATGAGCTTGTCCACGTCGGCCTCAGTCGTTTTGGTCTTGGCGGTGAAGACGACGAAATGCGAGGCGTCCACAACCTGTTTCTGCCCCCACGAATGCGGCAGCAATTCCGCGCGTTTCGCTGGGTCGTTGATGACCAGGAATTGATACGGCTGCAAACCGTAAGAAGTCGGCGTGAGAACCAGTGCCTGTTCCAGCGTCTGCCAGGTATCGGCGGGGATTTTTTTTGCCGGGTCAAAAACCTTTGTGGCGTAACGCCATTCGAGTGCTTTCGTGAGTTCAGTTGTATTCATATTGTTCCTCAATTATCAATTGCGCGTTGAAAGTGCCATAACCCGGCTGAAACGCAAATCGCTCTGGTCAAAAAAAGAGGTCCTCCGGCTGTTCACAATCCGGCCATTTCTTGCAGTTGCCATAGAAACCGGGGTGGCGCAGACTGCCGCCATGAATCATCAGCCGGGGCTTCGCGTTCGTCGCGCCACGCTGGACGACCTTGGCGTGCTGCGGAGTATATGGCTGTCCATGCGGTTGCCCGCCGATGGGTTGGAAAAACACCTCAAGGAATTTCAAGTCGTCGAAAATGTGGAGGGAAATGTTCTTGGCGCCGTCGGGATTCAGATTTCAAATCAATATGCGTTGCTTTATGGAGAGGGGTTCTCGGATTTTTCAGTCGCCGACGCGGCGCGGGAATTGTTTTGGGAGCGCATCCAGACTCTCGCCGCCAACCACGGTATTTTTCGGATTTGGACGCAGGAAACGTCGCCGTTCTGGACGCGCTGGGGATTTCAACCGGCCAGTATGGAAATCCTGTCGCGCGTGCCCGAAGAATGGAAGGCGTTCGAGGGCAAATGGCTCACGCTTGAGCTGAAAAACGAGGAAGCCGTCACTGCTGCCCTTGAAAATAAATTTGCCGGCTTTATCGAGGCCGAGAAGAATCAAACCGCGCACGTTTTTGAAAAAGCCCGGACCCTCAAAACCGTTATCACCGTTGTCGGTTTCACGATCGGAATTTTATGCATCGGCATCGCGATTTATCTGTTCATTCACCGGAATCCATTTGGCCAATAGGGCAGGGGGCCGCCCAGAACATCGAGTGGGAAGGCTTGTCCGGGCTTTGGAGATCAAGCTTCAGCTATTAACGGCGCGTTGAACTCATCGGCGTGATACGAACTGCGAACCATCGGACCGCTCGCCACGTGAACAAAGCCCATTTCCCGCGCGATGTTGCCAAAGGCGGCAAATTGGTCCGGCGAAACAAATTCAACCACCGGCAGGTGTTTCAGCGTCGGTTGCAGATACTGGCCCAGCGTGAGGATGTCGCAACCCGCTTGCCGCAAATCCTCCATCGCAACCATCACTTCCTCTTCCCGCTCGCCCAATCCAAGCATCATGCCGGATTTGGTGTAAATCGAGCTGCCGCGCTTCTCTTTCGCCTTTTTCAGAACGCTCAGGCTTCGGTCATAAGTCGCGCGATGCCGCACGCTCGGTGTGAGCCGCCGGACGGTTTCGAGGTTGTGATTGAAAATTTGCGGATTCGCGGACAGCACGTTTTCCACGGAAGAATCGGAATCGTTGAAATCCGGCACCAATACTTCGATGACAATTCCCGGATTCAATTTGCGCACCGCCTCGATCGTCTGCCTGAAATGTTCCGCGCCGCCGTCCTTCAAATCATCGCGCGCCACCGCCGTGATGACGATGTGGCGCAACCGCATCCGGCGCGTCGCCTCGGCCACGCGCATCGGTTCGTCGGCCTCCAGCGCGAGCGGTTTGGCGGTGCTCACCGCGCAAAAGCCGCAGGCGCGGGTGCAGCGGTCGCCGGCAATCATGAACGTCGCCGTGCCTTTGCTCCAGCATTCCCAATGGTTCGGGCATTTGGCGCTTTCGCAGACCGTGTGCAGCTTCAACTCGTCCAGCAGTGCGCGTGTGTGCGAGAAGTTGTCCGATGTGGGCAGCTTGATGCGCAGCCATTCCGGCAGGCGAGGGCGCGGTTTCAATTCAGTCGTTGTCATTCAAATTGCTTCCAGAATCTTGCCAGTTCCTCCGGCCCGAAGTCAGCAAGGATTTTCCCGTCCACGTCAATCACCGGTGCAAGTTCCTGGCCGGAGATGCGGATCATTTCGTCAAACGCCGCTTCATCCGCAATCACGTCAATCTTCTCGTATTGGATGTCGCGCTCATCCAGCCAGAGCATCGCCTTGTGACACCAACCGCAATACGGCTTGATGAATAAACGGATTTTCATCCGCCAATCTGCGCCTTGTATTGTTCCGGCGACAGGAGAGCGTTCAGTTCGGAGGGATTGCTCAATTTGATTTTGAAAAACCATCCTCCTGCGTATGGCTCGGTGTTCGCCAGGGCGGGATTGTCGGTGACTTGTTTGTTCAGTTCCACAATCTCGCCGCTGACGGGTGAATAAATGTCGCTGGCGGTCTTCACGGATTCCACCACGGCGCAGGCTTCGCCGGCCTTCACCTTGCGTCCCGCTTCGGGCAGTTCGACAAAAACGACATCGGTCAATTCAGCCTGCGCATGGTCGCTGATGCCGACGGTCGCGGTGTCGCCGTTGACGCGCACCCATTCGTGGGATTTCGTATATTTCAGGTCGGAAGGAATGTTGCTCATAAATTATAAAAAACTCGTCCGCAGATTACGCAGATTGCGCAGATTCTCAATTCAATTTTCGGAGGGGCGCCGTATCAGCGTCCCAAATTATAATAGGACAGCGCTACGCCGTCCCTCCCGGTTAATTTCTTTTGTAAATCGGTTTCTGAACAACGACGGCGGCGAAGCGTTTGCCGCGAATCTCGATTTCAATCTTCGTGTCCCGCTTCGCAAATTCCGGCGGGAGGTAACCCATGCCGATGCCGATGTTCATGGACGGGCTTTGCGTGCCGCTTGTGACGATGCCAACGCTCGCGCCGTTGGCCCAAATCGGATAATGCGGACGTGGTGGCGCTGATTTTTCAGTCATCTTGAACGCGACAAGTTTCTTTTTCACATCCCCGGCATTTTGTCCGGCGAGAACGGAGCGTCCGTTGAAATTTCCCTTGTCGAGCGAGACGAAAAATCCGACACCTGCTTCGATGGGCGTGGTCTCTTCGTCCAGTTCGTGGCCGTAAAGCGGGTAGCAAACTTCCGTACGCAACGTGTCGCGTGCACCGAGTCCGCAGGGCTTGATGCCGAACGGCGCGCCAACCGCGAGGGTTTTGTCCCAGATATGCCGGATGGCCTCATCGCTGCCGACGATTTCAAATCCATCCTCGCCAGTGTAGCCGGTGCGCGAGACCAGGACGCTTTGATTCTCAAATTTGAATCCGCCGATCTGGTTTTTCCTCAAGCCGGTCACGGCATTGACACGCATCGCCGAAATGGACGCCCCGGGAATCGTGGCATCGATGAATTCCTTTACGCACGGGCCTTGCACGGCCACGGCGGCGTAATTGTGCGAGGCGTCGGTCAAAGTTAATTCGCTGCGCCGCGGAAACTTAGCCGCCTGCGCCTGCATCCACGCGACGTCCGCCTCAATGCGGGAGGCGTTGATGATGAGGAAATAGACATCACCACAAAGACGGTAGGCATAAAGATCGTCAATCACAGTGCCACGTTCGTTACACATGAGCGTGTATTGACCAATGCCGGGCGTCAGCTTGCGGATGTCGTTCGTGAGAATGGAATTGAGAAAGTCTGCCGAGCCCGCGCCGCTGACGGTGACTTCACCCATGTGGGAAATGTCAAAAACTCCGGCCGCATTACGGACGGCGAGATGTTCGTCGGTGATGCTGGTGTATATCACCGGCATTTCCCAGCCGCCGAAATCGATTAATTTGGCGCCGAGCTTCTGGTGTGCGGAAAAAAGTGCGGTGCGTTTGAGCATGATTCATCCAACCACAGATGGACACGGACGAACATAACAGAAATCGCGTGGAACGGAATACCTAATCCGTGTTTATCAGTGACAATCCGTGGTTAATTTCAGCCCCATTTCTCCGTTTTCATCTGCTCTTTCCCCACGCCCATCCCATTCAAAACAACTTCTTCGGCAAATTCCACCAATTCATTTGGGCCACACGCGTAGAAAATCGTGTTGGGCAGGTCGTGGACGTGTTCCTTGACCCATTCCGGCGTCATGCGTCCGCGCCGCCCTTGCCACGGGTCGTTCTCGTCCAAGCGGGTGCAGGTCACGTAGAAGTTAAAATTGGGGTTTTCCAGTTCTAACTGGTGAAATTCCTCCTGGAAGATGATGCTGCGCGTCGTGCGCACGCTGTAAAGGACAGTGATCTTGGTATCGAGCTTCCGGCGTGTGGCCTCGCGCACAAACGCGCGAAACGGCGTCACGCCCGAACCGCCGGCGATGCAGACGAGATGCTTGTTCGGCGGGTCAAACACCGGCAGGAACTTCCCGACAGGCGGCACGACAAAAAACTTGTCGCCGAGCTTCGCCCAATCGACGATGCGTGTGCCCATCTTGCCGTCACGCTTGACGGTGACTTCATAGTAGCCGCGGTCGAGCACGCACGAAGACAGCGAGTAGGCGCGTTTGTAGGTCGGCGTGTCTGGCCACCACAGGGTGATGAACTGTCCGGTCTTGAAATCCGGGTTGTAGCCTTCCGGCCATTTGAGGCGGATGGTTTTTGTGTCGGGCAACTCCATCGTTGCCAGTTCCACGGGCATTTCGAGTATTTCTTTGGCCATAAAATCTTTTTCCGCGCGCGAAGTTAGTGAATTTCTGAAGCGACGGCAAGACGCTTCATTAAATGATTTTGTGCCTGCCGTCAGATTCGTTCATGCCCAGATTTTGCAACATCCGCCTTCGGTGGCTTGCCGGATTCTGCCAAATCTTAAACAATTCTTGTCTTGGCAATTAGACTGGATTTTGACCGTCCCTGTCAGGGTGCGCCCAGCCGGATGATGACTTCCTGTGCCAGCAGTTCATACGCTGCCGCGCCGGCGCTGTATTTGTCGTAGTGGATGATGGGCTTGCCGAAGCTCGGTGCCTCGGCGAGCTTGGTACTGCGAGGGATCATGGTCTCAAAAACCTTTGCGCCGAGCTGATTGCGGACTTCGCCGACGACTTCGTTGGACAGTTTCGTGCGCCCGTCAAACATCGTCATCACGACGCCGAAGATGTCGAGTCGCGGATTTAAGCCCGTCCCGCGCAACTGGCCAAGCACGCGGTTCATCATCGAAATGCCTTCGAGGGCATAATACTCGCATTGCAGCGGCACGAGCAGGCCGTCGCTGGCGGCAAAGGCGTTCAATGTGAGAACGCCGAGCGACGGCGGGCAATCAATCAATACCACGTCAAACCGGTTGCTGTCCAAAACGGGCTTAAGCGATTGCGAAACCCGCAACAGATGATTCTCCAGCCGGGCCAGTTCCAGATCGGCAGCGCACAAATCCACCTCGCTCGGCACCATTTCAAGCCGCTCGAAGGTCGTTGACTTGATTTTGTCGAGAAGACTTCCGTTGCCGAGCAGGACGCGATACGCGCTGGCACCCTCAACTTTTTCCAAACCGACACCGCTGGTGGCATTGGCTTGCGGGTCGAGGTCGAAGAGCAGCACCCGCTGGCCGATGGCGGCGAGGCAGGCGGCGAGGTTGACAGCGGTGGTGGTTTTGCCCACGCCGCCCTTTTGGTTCGCGACCGCGATGATTTTGGCTGGCACTCGCCTGATTAAACAAAAAAACGCATGGCATTTCAAGCGCACATGCGTTTCGACTTAAAATGTAATCAGAATCAATTTCCCGGCAGCATGAAGTTGACAGGCTGCACCGCCGCTCCTTGCGAAGCAAACCAGGAGTCGGATGACTGGGTGTTGAAAACCGGATTCGTGCTGGAAATGGGAATTAAAGCCGGCTGCTCCGCAGGAAGCGAACTCAATGCGACTGGCGCCGCCGCGGCCAAAGGACTGCCGAATTGCGCGGTTTGAAGCAGCGGCTGCGGCGCGACATCCGGACGTTCGGCAAAAACAATTCCAAAAACCAGAAGCATGCAAAGTGCGGAAGCAAAGGCGCCGGCGAATGCGGGCTTCGCCTCAAACGCGGATATCAACCGGACCAGCCACGGCAACTGGTCGGAAAGGCTTTCCATCCGTCCGGGATCGCCTGAGCGGATGCGCGCCCTCACTTCGGCGGAAAAATTTTCGAAATAGCCCGGCGGCGGTGTTTCATGCCGCTTCAGCGCCAGCAAGCGGTGCAACGACTCAAAATTATTCTCGTTCTCTTTCATGTTGGTTTTAGGTAATCGGCCAGGAAACCCTGCATCTGCTGCCGCGCATAAAACAAACGCGACCGCACCGTGCCGACGTTGCACTCCATTACTTTCGCAATCTCCTCATGCGATAAACCCTGTATATCATGCAACACGACGACCAATCTATGGTGTTCTGACAGCTTCAGCAATGCAGCGTTCAATTTTTCCTGCAATTCCGTCAAACCCGCCGCCCGCCGCGGTGTTTGGTCGGAAATCAGCGCCATCATGTCCGGGTCGTGCTCGGCATTGAAATCAATGTCATTCAGGCTCATATGCGTGCGGTTCTTCCGTTGCTTGAGGAAATTGATGGTTTTATTGACCGCAATCCGGTAAAGCCATGTGTAAAAGCTCGACCCGCCCTTGAAACTTTTCAACGCCTGAAACGCCTTGATGAACGCCTCCTGTGCCAGATCATTGGCGTCCTCGTGGTTCGATGTCATGTGGTAAATCGTCGCGTAGATGCGCTGCTGATAACGCTTTACAAGTTCGTCGTAGGCCGCCAAATCGCCTCCGCGTGCTCCGCGCACCAGTTCGTTCTCATCCACCGGCGCGGATGGCTCCGGTTCGCTGCTTGGAACTGGCTCAGCCATAATCATGTTGCTAGATACTAACCGCCAAAGTGTCCATTTGTTGCGCTAAAAAATCCGAAAGCCCCAAAAGCCCGGCGCGACCCACCGGTTCCGGCAGGACTTTCAATGCCCGACGCGCCGTCTCCAGATACTTTCCGATGACTGACAGCGATGGTTCCAATGTCTCGTATCGGGCCAGCAATTCGTTGACGGCAGGCAGGTTCCCCGGTTGCCAGTCGTCGATCATCTTTTCCAGAAGCGCCCTGTCGGCGGCACTCGCGCGCTCCCATGCCAGTAGCACCGGCCATGTCAGCTTGCCCTTGGCCAGATCCGTGCCGAGCGATTTGCCCGCCAACGCCTCCGTGCCGAACAAATCGACGCAATCATCATAAACCTGGTAGGCCGTGCCGAACGCCGCTCCAAATTCCCGCAGCGCCTCGCGCTGCTTCGCCGTTGCCACGCTCAAAAACGCCGCCAGATCGCATGACAGGGTGAACAGCTCCGCAGTCTTCATTTCTATCACCCGGAAATACTCGCGACGCGACGCAGTGAAATCCTGCCGGCTGCGCGTCTGCAAAATCTCGCCGGTGCAGACTGTGTTCGTGGCCGCCGCCACTGCGCGACACACTTCCGGTGTCGGGAAACCCGCCGCCAGTTTCACCGCCTGCGCGAACAGGCAGTCGCCGAACAGCACGGCAATCTCGTTTCCCCAGTTTGCCGCCAGAGTCGGCTGACCGCGCCGGATTTGCGCCTCATCCATCACGTCGTCATGTACCAGCGTGGCCAAATGCACCATCTCGATGATGACCGCTGCCGTGACGTGCGCTTCGTTCACCGGGCCGAGCGCGCGCGCCGCCATAGCAACCAGCGTGGGGCGCAGCCGTTTCCCGCTGCCGGCCAGGGCGTATTTGGCGTAGGGAACAATTTGAGGGTCGAAGCCGTGAACCTGAAGCATCAACTGTTCCGTGACTGTTTCAAGAAACGGCTCCACCGGTTCCACGAGTTGCTTCCAGGAACGGTTCGGATTGCTTTTGGGCGGGCTGGCCACTCCCTTGCCCGCCACCTTTGATTCAGCTGCCAGCATTCGCCTGAATCTACGTTCGCGGCGCAGTCGAGTCAAACCCGATGTAATTTTTATGTTAAAAAACAAAAGCGCGGACGGTTGCCCGCCCGCGCCATGAATCCAAATCGCAATTGTTACACCGGTACGGCTTCATTTTTCTCACCGGCCATTTCCTTGTCGCGGTCTTCCATCGCGGCCCGGCGAGAGAGGCGCACCCGGCCCTTTTCGTCCACGCCGAGGCATTTGACGGTGATGTCGTCGCCGATCTTGCAGATGTCTTCGGTCTTTTTGACCCGGAAGTTGGCAAGTTCGCTGATGTGAACAAGTCCGTCCTTGCCGGGCAGGAACTCGACAAACGCGCCGAATTCCTTGATGGTAACGACCTTGCCCCGGTAAATCTTTCCGATCTCGGCCTCGGCGGTCATGCCGCTGATGGCGTCCACGGCGATTTTCATGCCTTCGGGCGATACGGAGAAGATGTTAACGGTGCCGTCATCCTCGATGTTGATTTCGCAGCCGGATTCCTCGACGAGGCGCTTGATGTTCTTGCCGCCCGGCCCGATGAGTGCGCCGATCTTTTCCGGGTTGATCTTGATGACCTCGATGCGCGGGGCGTATTTGCTCATTTCCTTGCGCGGCTCGGCCAGGGTC
>Ga0302320_10007225_pt1 | contig 24491 bp, 20 predicted proteins | sample Bog_T0_3_FD_202130 | JGI IMG/M metagenome (GOLD analysis project Ga0302320, IMG submission 202130) | Peat permafrost microbial communities from Stordalen Mire near Abisko, Sweden - Bog_T0_3 | ecosystem: Environmental > Terrestrial > Soil > Wetlands > Peat | place: Sweden: Abisko, Stordalen Mire...
GGACCAGATTCTCGGAATGCCATTCAGCGGCAGCGCTCTGCCGACCTGCGCGGTTACCGTGCCGGCCTTTCCGCTCAGGAACTATTAGGAACGACGGCAGATTTGCGATCGCGGCGGAAGCAGCGGCGGGCAGGATAGAATTTTCAGCAGGCAGCGCGAGCTGCCGGGACGAAGGAAGCACATGAATCTGCATAAGATCAGAGCGGTTTCGCAGCACCCGAACCATGACGAGGATCGTCCAGTGCTGTTTTCCTTGAGGGAAAACAGCGCGAAGGCTTTCGGCTTCGCGAAGCGTCTGCTGCCAAACCGCTTTAGCCGTTTGGCGAAGGTCTCGATCGTGTCTCTCGCAGTGGCTCTCGGACTGACGTCCTGCAGCCTCGACTATGTCGCCGGGTACGTGTACATGACCACGGCCAAGACCAGTCCGGGTGTGATCGATCAGTACTCGGTCGACTTTCAGACCGGCGCTCTGGGGCCCATCGGCACGCCGGTCCAGGCTGGCAACAACCCGACCCGGCTGATTGCATCGCCTAGCGGCAAGTTCGTCTACGTGGTCAACACCGGAGACTCGACGGTGCAAGAGTTCGCGGTGCAGGGCGACGGGACGCTGGCCTCGAAGAACGTGTACAAGACGACCGGCACCGTGCCGACCGCGATCGCCATCGACCCCCAGGGCGCATTCCTATATGTCACCTGCACCTATCAGACCGGCTATTCGGCGACTACTCCCGGGCCGGGCGCCGTCACCATCTTCCCGGTGAATACGGACAACTCGCTGGGAACGGCTGCAAACGTGAACGTCGGCAACAATCCGGTGGGGGTCACGGTCAGCTATTTCAATCATTTTGTGTATGTGCTGGACCAGGAGACGACGAGCACTCCGCAGATACTGGGTTTCTCACAGAACGCGACGACGGGAGCGCTGACCCCGATTACCGGGACCACGATTGCGACCGTGAGCGGCAAGACGGTTGCCATCGGATATGCTGCCGGGGTGGTGCCCAGCGCAATTGCGGAGGAGCCGACCGCGCGGTTCGTCTACGTGACCGACCAAGCGGCCAATCAGTTGATCGCCTACACGGTGCTGCCTTCGGGCGCGCTGCTGCCCATGGTAGGCGGACCGTTCCCGACGGGATTATTTCCCATCAACCTGGTCATCGACCCGCAGGGTACGGTGATGTATGTCATCAATTACAACGCGAATACGGTGGAGGGTTTTGCCATCGACGAGGCCACGGGCTCACCGTCGGCCGCGGCGGGCGCCTATCAGACCGCGCTCGGCACGGGCCCGACCTGCGCGGCCATCGATCCCGCCCTGGGCGTCTACTTCTACGCCTCCAACAGCCTGGATAACACGATCAGCGCGGAGCGGCTGGACCCGAGCACGGGTGGGTTGGGCGGGGTGTCGAACTCTCCGTTCAGCGGGTCCGGGCAGCCGACCTGCATCGCCGTGGTGCCTAATGGGTCGCACGCTTCGCAGCTGATTCAGCCGTAGTCCAGATGGATGATGGCGATGGATTGGGTAAGGACGAGGCCCCCTGCGCTGGGGGCTTTCGTCGTTTGCGCGTGACCTTCCCGAGCTTCCGTCCGGGGAGATCGAGCAGGGCCGCCGCAGTTTTGGTACCCTTGTTGCGCTGGCGTTTCCTGAGACGGAGGCGTGCCATGAAAAACGCGATCTTGGTTCTGCTGCTCTGGGGCGCAACCTCGGCCGTCTGCCAATCCGCTGCGCCTAGCCCGTTCGAACTGAGACTGACTCCGCCAGTGTCCACTCAACCCTGGGTATGGTTGCACAAGCCTCCATCGAGTGGACAAATTGCGTTGAGTGGGCAAATTACGCTCCTGGTTCCGCGCAGCACCTTCGTTCTACCGAAGCTGACTCCGGAGCGCCGTTGGGACGGTGCCCAGATTGATCCGAAGATCATCGTTCATCCATCTCCCTCGAAGCTGGGCGCGCTACCGCCCGGCGCCTTGGTGGCGCGGAACGAGTTTTCCGGCCTTCGGTTGCTTCCCATTGGGTCGCCCAGCCCGAGGCCGAAAGCAGTCCCAACCCAATGGCCCGACTTCAATTTGCAGGCCATTCCTGCCCAGTGGCCCAAGTTCAACTTGCTGCCGGTCAACTCACTGCCCGTTCAAGGGGGCCCGCCGGCGCCGTCTCAACCTTCGGCGAAGTGATCTACTGATTGACTCAGTTCCGAGAATGCAGGGCGCGAGGTGGCACGCTTCCAGCTATTGGGCGGGCTGGGTTCGCCGCCGTAGGATGGCCAGCCGCGCAGGCTTCTCCACCAAGTTCATCGCCGCGATGGCGAGCAGAAGCGCTGCCGCATAGGAGATCCAGGGATCGAATGCAGCCACATGCATCCGCTCCGGCACGTGGTAGTGGCGGAGCAGGTTGATGAAGTTGAAGTGCAGCAGAAACAGGGCGTAGCTGGCCTGGCCCAGCCACTCGATCGGCTTCCAGGCGAAGGCCGCGGCGAAGATATTGCGCCCGCTCAGGCCGATCACGAGCGTGGCGAACAGCGGCACCAGCAGGCCGCCATGCATCAGGATGTACGGCACATGGGCGACCGCGGTGGCGAAGAAGACGGTGAGCGCGAGCAGGCTGGCGCCCGCGACCAGGGCGCGCTGACGCGGTGTCAGCGTAAGCCCGGTCTGAATTTTAGCCAGCACAATCCCGGCGAGGAAAATGCAGGCGTAGGCAAGCGGAGTGTATTTGAGCGTACGGATCCAAACCCCGGTGCTATAGCGGTCGGCCGGGGCAGGCAGGTGGTCGGGGTTCAGCCATAGATAGAGGGTGTGCGGGACCAGCCCCAGCGCCCATATCCCCAGCAGCAGCGCGATCAGGCGCGCTGGCTTCCGGGGCCAGGGCAGGCGAATCAGCCAGGGAAACGCGAGATAGAAAGCAGCCTCGCAGGAGAGCGTCCAGGCGACGGTATTCCAGAAGGTGGCGAGGGCCGGACTCCAACCTTGCAGCAGCAGCGGAGCCAGGACCACCCCTGCCCAGAACTGGCCGTGCGAGCGCGCGTGCCATTCGTCGCGCAGCATCACAAACGAGATGGCAAGCGAGAGCAGATAGATGGGATAGAGCCGGGCGAAGCGGGCGCGCCAGAAGTCGCGCTTCACCAGCGGCGTGGGCCGGTCGGCATAGTTGTAGGCAAGGATGAAGCCGGACATCAGAAAGAAGAATCCGGGGAAGACGTAAGCGTTGTCGATGACGGGGTAGAGAAACCCCATGTGCGGCGGGGTAAAGTGGAACAGCATGATGCTGACCGCAAGCAGGGTGCGGACGCCGGTCAGCGCAGGCAGCGGCGGCTTGCGCGGCGCGGAGATGGGTTGCACGAAGACGGGTGCCGGGGCGTCGGGCGTAAGCAGGGCGTCGGTCACTGTGTCCAGTTTAGATGAGGTTTCGGCGTTGCGGTTGCACGCGGAGACCGGCTACGGCGTGACCAGGGAGCCCAGCGGCTCACCCTGGATGACGCGCACGATGTTGCCCGGCTCCTTCATGCTGAAGACCATCATGGGCATGTTGTTGTCGCGGCACAGCGAGACGGCGGCAGCGTCCATCACCTTCAGGTTCAGGCGAAGGATGTCGGAGTAGGATATCTGCTGGAATTTGCTGGCATTGGGGTGCAGCTTGGGGTCGGCGGTGTAGATGCCGTCGACCGAGGTGGCCTTCAGCAGGATGTCGGCCTTGATCTCCATGGCGCGCAGCGAGGCGGCGGTATCGGTGGAGAAGAAGGGATTTCCGGTGCCCGCGGCGAAGATGATGACGCGCCCTTTCTCCAGGTGGCGGATGGCGCGGCGGCGGATGTAGGGCTCGGCCACCTGGCGAATCTCAATCGCCGACATCACCCGGCAGAACAGCCCCAGCTTCTCCACCGCGTCCTGCAGGGCAATGGCATTGATGACGGTGGAGAGCATGCCCATGTGGTCGGCGGCGACGCGGTCCATGTCGATGGCCTGCTGGGCGACGCCGCGAAAGAAGTTCCCGCCCCCGACGACGATGCCAATCTCGCACCCCAGAGCGTGGATCGAGGCAATCTCGGCGGCAACTTTGTGGATGAAGATGGCGTCGATGCCGAAGCCGGTGCCTGCTGCGAGGGCTTCTCCGGAGAGCTTGAGGAGGACTCTTTTGTACATGTCAGCAGTAAGTATCGCACGGGGTTGCGGGCCTGTCTGCACGGCCGCGCCAGGTGGGGCGCCGGACAACGCTGGCGGAGTGCCCGGTGAGAGTAAATCGCCCGGCCGGAAATGAGCCAGCCTTCCAATTAGCAATTAAAGGATTAGCAATTTAAAAACTGCGGGCCCGCCGGATATCGGCGGGCCCGCACCAGTTTGCGCTGCCTTTGTGGCTTACTTCTTGGGCAGTACGTTGCCTACCGTAACTTGGTCCGGACCAAATATCTTGATGTCGTCCCGGTTGGCCTTGAGGTCGAGACGCAATTGCTTGCCGGGGGCGGCTGGAGCGTTCACCGTCAGGATCGCTTCGCTCTCCAGTGTTGAGTAGAGCCGGTTAAGCAGAGGAGTCAGCGAGCCGGGGGCGAAAATACCCTCGTAGAGCGCTGCGCCACCAGTGTCCGCGACCAGTTGAGAGAAGTTGGTTTGTCCCTCGAGCTGTCCCCCTGGGGCCCGGTTTGGGTCCGCAACGATGGGGTCCATCCAGAAGAACGGGTAGGGAACGATCCCGGCCCGCTCCAGCAACTGGGAGGCGCCCGCGACATCGGGATTCAACTGATCGTTCGCCTGCGCCTGGCCATTGCCGCGCGTAATCCCATCGGTGAACATCAGCACGGCGCGCAGTTTGCCCGGATCCCCGTCCGGCCAGTGGGCGGCAAGGTTGCGCAGGCACTGGTACGGGTTGCCATTGTCGTTCTTCGGGTTCGCCGCTTCTTCCCTGGCCTTCGCGATCAGCGCCTTGCCGGCGAGGTCGCGGTCGGTGGTAAATGGCTGCACCACCTTCACATTGCCTTGCAGCAGCCAGCCCACGCCAATCTCCACATTCGGCGGCATGTCAGCGAAGAACTTCTTGATCTCGTCAAATTGACCAGCCGCGCCGAGCATCTCCTCGGAGTCGAGGATCACCATCAGCTGGAGCACATGAGGCCCCTTCAAAACCGGCTGAAAGTCGGTCATCTCGACCGTCTTTCCGCCCAGCTTGATCTCTCCGACGTCGGTTTTGGTCAGCGGTGGCAGGGCCTGCGCCGTCTCGCCCTTCTTCAGCTTCGCGGGCAGGGCCCGCACCACGATCAGCGTCGGGGTCTGCGCGATGGCAAATGGCGCGAGCGCGGAGAAGAGCAGCACAGCGCAGGCCGTCGCGGCCAACATGCGGGCGGGGCCAAGCCAACGCGATATGGATTTGCATTGCAATTTGCTGGTGAGTTTCGGGGTCATGGCAGGCTCTCCTGTAGCCTTACGCTTCTCGCAGACGAGCGCACCGAGCGGCTCAAGAAGCGTCGAAGCGTGCCAGTCCACTATACCGACCGCGGCAAATCGATGGCAAACCGTGGGTGTAAACGCTTGCGGAGCGAAGTCACCGGTGAGCGCGGCATTGGCGATGGTATAGTTCTGCGGTGAACGTCGTGTCTGAGCAGGCTGGACGAAGCCGGCGTGGGGCGTTGCGGGGCGGTGCGCTTTCGGTCGCTCCGGCCTGCGTCGTGCTGTACCTGGCTGTGGTGCTCGCTCTGTTGCTTGCGATCCTGCACCGCGACGGCGGCGTGTTCACGTACACCCTCGACGACCCCTACATCCACCTCGCGCTTGCCGGGAATCTTGCCGATGGCCACTACGGTATCAACCCCGGCGAGGCCTCGTCGCCGTCGTCAAGCATCGTCTGGCCCTTTCTTTTGGTGCCGGCCGCGGGCAGCGGGTGGGGGATGTTTCTGCCGCTGGCCTGGAACGTGCTGTTCTGCGCCATCGCCGCGTGGCTGCTCGGCCGCATGGTCGATGGTTGGGCACAGCAGATGCAGGGCCGGCCGGCGCAGGGCAATGCCGCGAACTGGAGCTGGCTGGCAAGGTTCGCGGTTGCCGTGGGGCTGATGCTGGTGGCAAACCTGGCAGGGCTGACCTTCGTTGGCATGGAGCACGGCTTGCAGGTGCTGCTTGCGATTACATGCGCAGCGGGCATAATGGAGGCGTTTGCCGGCCGGAGGATTTCCGCGTGGTGTCTGTGTGCCGCGGTGCTGGGCCCGATGGTGCGGTATGAGAACTTCGCGCTGGTGTTGGCGGTCGCGGTCGCGCTCTATGGGCAGGGACGCTGGCAGGCGGCGGCGCGCGTGGTGGCCCTCAGCCTGGTCGGGCCGGCGCTGTTTTCCATCTTTCTGGTCTCTCGTGGCCTGCCCGCGCTGCCCAGCTCCATGCTGGTGAAGGCCAGGGTGTATTCGTTCGCCGGCGGTGGGGCGATCTCCGTTCTGCGGAGCATGTATTGGGGTGAGGCGGTTGGGACAATGCGCGAACCCGCGTGGTGGGCCTTGCTGGCGGTCGCGGTCCTGCTTGGCGTTCTTGCCGCGCGGGAGCGGCAGCGAGCCCGGCGGTTTGTGCTGGTTGGCGCGCTGCTGGCCGCGGCGCTGCAGTTGGCGGTTGGCCGATTCAACTGGTTCCACCGCTATGAGGTTTACGCGCTCGTCTTCGCCGTGCTGATCGCCTCCCAAGCGCTGTTGGAGTCGACCCGGCTGCATTGGCGGACCCTCGCGATCGCGCTGTTCGCCATCGCGTGGCCCTATGAACTGGCGCTCTGGGAGACGCCCGCGGCCGCCGCCAATGTCTACCAGCAGCAGTATCAGATGCACCGCTTCGAGGCGGACTTCTACCGCGGCAACGTCGCGGTCAACGACCTTGGATGGGTGAGCTACCGTCGTCCCGCGGGCGCGTACGTGCTCGACCTGTGGGGGCTGGCGTCGCCCGAGGCGTCGCGCCAGGTCAACAAAGACGCCGACTGGCTGGACACGATCACGCGCGAGCACGGCGCCGGACTGGCCATGATCTATCCCAACTGGTACGCCGAAGGGGCGCCCGACGACTGGCAACCGCTGGCGACCATGTGCGTCACCAGCCCGCGCCCGTCGGCCGGCCTTCCGTGCGTGGTCTTCTACAGCACCGGGGTGGGAGACGCCGGGCTGCTGACTACCGAGATCGCAGCCTTCGCCCGCACCCTGCCCGCCGGCGTGAAGATGACGCTGGGCAGGGATTCCACCGACGACGACGAATGAGCAGGAATTGGCTTACGCGATGTGCTGTTCTTCGGCGGCGCGCTTGGCCTTTCTGCGGCTCAGCACAGAGCTGCGCCGCGTGCGTGCGCGCTCGCTGGCGTGGTCGATCTTCTTCCAGAACCCCACAAAATAATCGGTCGCCGAGATGATCGATACGATGGTCATCCAATAGATCGCCCACAGGGCAATCATGTGTACCGCAATGATGAACCCGCCCCAGCTCCAATAGTCCCAGCGATGGGACAGGATCGCCGCCACCACCGAGACGATCTGGATCACCGTCTTCAGCTTACCGATGTCCGATGCCTCGATGGTGAAGCCTTCGGACGCGGCAATCGACCTCAGACCGGAGACCAGGAACTCCCGGCCAATGATGATCACAGCGATCCACGGAGGCACGATGCGCGGGGTATACGCGACCAGGATGATGTAGGCCGCGGTGACCATCAGCTTGTCGGCCAGCGGGTCCAGCAGCATGCCCAGCGTGGTGATCTGATGGCGCTTGCGCGCCAGGTAGCCGTCCAGGCCGTCGGTGATGGAGGCCAGGATGAAGACCGCCGAGGCGAGCAACTCCTGCCGCCCGCCCAGCAGGCCGTGGGCCGCCGGGTTCGCCGGAAAGGCCGGCGACAGAATCCAGATCAGCAGCGGCACGCTGGCGATGCGGCTGACGGTAATGGAGTTGGGCAGATTCATGGGCCTCGGAACTTGGGCGCCGGGCGATTGCGGCGCTGCGGTCTGCCTGGCGGAATCCGGGCGGCGCGTCTGAGTGAGCGGAGGGCGCGAAACAAACACAGGCAGACACTAACAATTCTCCCACACCCGGAGCGCGAAGGCTCGAAAAGACTGGCGGGTCCAGGTTTCGTGTAGGTACCTCCAACCCGTACGGGGATGGGATTCCGCCCCCCCCCCGGATCACCGAATGCGCCGGAACAACACATAGTTGCCGATATAGCCCACCGGTGTCCAGTTCTCGGCGATCTCGTTATTGAGCAAGGCATGCGAATAGACAACATGGAGGGCGCGATAATGGGTGCTCACGCTTAACAGCTCATCCAAGTTGGGGCTGATCTGGTCGAGATGGGGGAATCCCGGCGGGAGGAGCGCCCACTGAACGCGGCGCAGCTCGGCGATTTTTTTTTGTTCCGCCTCGTCGTCCCAAAGAGCGATCGTTCCGGACCAATAGCTGGGAGCGAAATCCGGTAACTGCGGCAGCTGCTCCTCGAGGACTTCCGGCATAGGGAACGGGGTCGCGAACGGGGCATCGCCGATGGCCGCATGCAGTGCGGCAACGTCAAGCGGCTGCCCGACACTGGGCAATTTCCGCTCGAATGCCGGAAGAATGTCGGGATAAAAGCGGGGGCTAGCGTCGAAGCACCATCGAGCCGCCATGAGCAGGTAGGTGGTGGTTACGGTGGTTGTCCAGAGCCACCGGACGGGCAACTTCCATTCCCCTACGGCGACGAGTGAGAGCAAGAACAAGACTGCGCTGTTCCCGGTGATATGGACGATATCGGAACAGCCCAGCGACGCCGGCAGAAGGCCCAACCCCAGCGCATAAAGACCAAGCAGCATTGGAGCCTCCGCCGTGTCGCGGCAGATATGACGCGCAACCAGTCGCGGGACCAGCCAAACAGTCGCGATGAGGAGTGTCACGACTTCCAGGGATATTTGCGGCACCAGATTGTTCGAGCCCCCCGACATATGCTTGAGTGCGGAAAGTACAGCTGGATCGACGGAGACAAGATAGAGTGCCGCGCCACAAGCTGTTCCCGCGATGGGTCCCAACCAGAGGAGAGTTCGTTGCCGCCAGACCCGATAGCAGCAATAGACCGCTATGGCAAACCCCAGGGCGAAGGCCTCCTCTGGCGAATCAAGCCACATCAATATCTCCGCTAGAGCCGCGGCCCCTGCCGCCGCGGCGGGCCGCTCAATCCGCGAGAAAAGGAGGAACGAGATGATACCCAGCATGTAGCGCAGCAGCGCGTAATTCGGCCCAAGGGGGGGCGTAACGCTGAACATGGTGATAGATGCAAACGCCGCCGTTCGCACAGCCCGGGGAATGGGTAGCCGGTTTACCACGAAGTACAGCATCCCTACACCTAGAAAATGGTGAAACATCAACGCGATGTAGTAAGAGGCGCGCAGGGAGGTGTGGAACGGGGCCAGGAGCGAGTGTATCCAGAGTGGCGGGTAGAACAGCAACTGGCCATAGGGAAATTCGAGATCCCGATACAAATGAAGATGCCGATAGTAGAACTTCTCCAACTGAGGCAGGAAGTAGAAGTCTTCGACGGCGTAGTTGCGAGCCTCAAAGACAAGCCAGGAAAGGCCACCATTCCAGGCCGCCACCAGCATCAGAGCACCGATTAGCCATCGCCTGGATACCGACGGCTCGTCGCCGAACTTCGCCGGAGTGAGCCAATTCTCGCGAAGACTGAGGAGGGCGACCAGAATACTGATCAGAATCACCGACACCAGCGCCACCCGGTTGTTGTAACCGGCGACGTAAGACTGGCTTGGAATTGGCCGGGATGGCGGGAAGAGGAAGGGAAGAATGAAAACGCCCAGCAGTCCTGCGCCTAGCGAAAATGGGAACAGGTATCTGGCCCGTACTGAAAACCTATCTAGCTTCAAGAGGCCGATCCTGACAGCATGGCTTGGATGATTGGCACTTCGCGACAGTATAAACCCGTCCGCCTAGCATGCTTCCAACTCCGAATCGCCTCGTAAGTCGTGGGTCGCGCGTGGTAGATTTGCAGATGCACGCGAACCCCTTCGCGGCCGGCCGGTACCCCCATGTCGCTCTCCAGTCGCTCTCTGCGGCGCTCGGTTTTCCTCAGTCTCTTCCTGCTCTCCGGCCTGTGCGTCGCGCAGCAGTCGACGCCGCAGTTCAACGTGCCTGAGGTGGAGCAGACCTACGGCCGGGTCAGCAGCTTTCTGGTCGGCAGCTTCCAGCCGTCGGGAGCGTCGGCCGACATCTTCTACATCGACGCGGCCTCGGTCAGCGGCACAAGCTCTTCGGTCACCGTGGGTGAGTTGCTCAACGACCAGGGCTTCACCAACTTCAACTTCGACCGGATTACCTTCACCAACGTCTCCAACGTCGTCGCCGCGCTGGCCGACTTCAATGGCGACGGACACACCGACTACGCCTTCGCGCTCTCGCCCTCAGGTTCAGCCCAGACCAATCTGTGCGTCTACTATGGCACCGGCTTTGGGTTTAGCGGCTCCTCCTACAGCGGAGGATCCGCCTACCCGCCTGCCGGCGGAGAAAGCGGCTGCATGACCTTTCAGACCGCCGGAAGTCTCACGCCGGTCTTCTCCTATATCGCAGCCGCGTCGATTGTGAAAGGCCAGCCACCGGGGTTGATCCTTGGAGACAGCGCCAACAATGTCATCTATGTCTTCTCCAACAATGGAGCCACCGGAAGCGCCGGCACCCTGACCGGATTCATCCTGGTGCGGACGTTTGTACTCAACCAGACCGGAATTGGCCCGATCTACATTGGCGATTTCTACCGCGACGGCAATGCCGACTTCATTGTGAACTGCCAGCTTGACAACTCCGCGTATGTCTTTCTTGGCAATGGGGCCGGCAACTTTACGCCGTCCGGACACTTTAACTTCTCCCACAACGTCCACTCGCTGCTGATGCAGGATATGGACGGCGACGGCATTCCCGACATGGTGGTCGAGGGCGACAACGGCGTCATCGAGATTCACAAGGGCAATGGCGACGGTACCTTTGTGGCGGCCAGCGAAGGCGGCACCGCAGCCGGCGCCAACGGCTTTACCGGGACCGGCGGCCACCTCGCCATCATCGATCCCACGACGCTCAACATCCTCACCACCACGCCTATCGGACTCAGCGTGCTTGAACGCCAGGGAGGCGGCCTTAACTACACGCTGAAGGGCATCTACGACATTGGCCCCGGACGCTCCTCGTTCGCGCTGGCGGACATCCTGGGCAGCGGCAGCCTCGATCTCGCCGTCGACTCGCCCGAAGGCGTGGCCATTGCACCGGGAGACGGCAACGGCGGATTCGTGACCTCGAAGGCATTTTCCGCCTTGCTGCCGGCGCTCGGCGCGACCGTCGGAAAATTCAGAAACCAGAGCAACCCCAACGGCTATCTCGACGTGGTAGCTGCGACCGGCTCGACCCAGGGCCAGTTGCTCACCGGCAACGGCGACGGGACGTTCAACACGTATCCCGGCGTGACCAACAATAGCGGCGGGCCGAGTGGCATTCCCGCCAACATGTGGTCCAACATTCTCTCCGGCGACTTCAACGGCGACGGCAAGCTCGACATCCTCTACTCCCTGACCGGCTTGCCCCAGCCTCCGCCCAGCTCGCCTCCCATTGTCATTTACAGCCAGAGCGGCAACGGAGATGGGACTTTTGGGACCGGGCTGACCTACATCTATCAGAACTCTACGGGCAACAACGACAACAGCTATGTTGAAAGTGCCGTGGGTGACTTCAACGGCGACGGGATCACCGACTTTGCCTTCAGCAATGCCGTCATCGATCAGACAGAACTGAGCCAGAGCAACTTCAGTATCCTTCTGGGCCTTGGGCACTCCGACAGCAACAACACGCAATTCAGCCAGGTCGCAACGGGATTCTTCAAGAGTGGTCGCACCAACCAGCAGGACCTCGTCTTCCAGGAAGGCGCGAGTTTTATCCCGTTCAAGAACGCCCAGGACGGGACAGGAAAGAACTTCACGGCAATGCCCAAGCTCACTGGGGCTGCCGCGCCGTTGTATCCCGCTACCGTCCTGCTCGCCGACGTCGATGGCGATGGCAACGGCGACCTGGTGGTGGTCTACTACAACTCCGCCTACAACCCAGCCAGTGCAAGTCCGGTCGCGCCCAACGATCTGTATATCTGGTGGGGCAACGGAGACGGGACCTTCAACCCCACTCCGCTGGTGCGCACCCTCGACCGCAATTACTACCTGGGCGCGGTGGCCGACATGAACGGCGACAAGCTGCCAGACTTAGTCCTCAGCGATGGCTCGTTGGTCGGCATTCTTTATAACGTGGGCGGCCGCAGCTTTGCCCCCGAAGAGCACTTCCTCGCCGGGCAAGGCATCAACTCGCTCTCGATCCAGGACGTCAGCGGCGATGGCAAGCCCGACTTGATCGTCTCCAACGGCGGCGCGACCATCTCGAACGCAGTCGCGCTCGGCGGCAGGACGGCGTCTTCCCTCAGCCTCGCGGCCAACCCCGACGTGAACACCGGCGGCATCACCGTGCTGCTGAATAACATCAGCTCCAAGCCGATCACGGGAACGCTGCTGGCATCGCCGGAGCCGAGCATCTATCCCACCAGCTTCACCCTGACCGCGACCCTGACCCCAAGCCCCGCAGTGCCGCTGCCCACGGGTACCGTATACTTCTCCATCGATGGCGCCCTGGTTGGCTCCAGCCAGCTTGTGTTTGGCTCGACCACCAGCTCCGCAACCTCGGTCGTCCCAGCAGGAAACTCTTACGCCACCGGCACGCAGCACACGCTGACGGCGAACTATCAGGGCGACACCTACAATTCGCCGATCACCCTCTTCGGCACCCACAACATCGTGGGCGGCCCGACCACCACCACGCTCTATCTCTGCATCGGCCCCACAGCGAGCTGCCCGGCGACCGGTGTCATCACGCCGCCTCCACCTCCCTATCCGTCCAATCTGACCATGTACTACGGCCAGGACTGGAACGGCGTGGAATCGGTGGTCGCCACCGATGGCGGCCCGCTTCCCGGCAACACGGTCCTGGACGACGACTACAACGGCGTCTCGACGGCGCTGTGTACGCTGCCGACCGCAAACGCCGGCGCTTCCTGCCCGGCCAGCGTTGGGACGACCGTAGGCACTTCGGTGGGGACAAATGTCTTCACGTCGGTCTACGTGCCTGGCGCGGGCGATACCCACACCGGCTCGACCTCGAACCCGGTCACCATTACCGTGCTGCCGGATACCACTGTGGCGACCCTGACCGGCACGCCCCCCACCTCGCCTGCGGGTCAGCCTGTCACCTTCACCGCAACCGTGACGGGTAACATCCTGCCGCCCACCGGCCCGGTCGCCTTCACCTACGGGACCACGGTGCTTTGCGCAGCGGTGAATCTGGTTCCCAACGCAACCGGACTCACTAGCACCGCCGCATGCACCACTTCGATCCTGCCGGTGGGGACCGATTCCATCACGGCCAGCTATGCCGCGACCCTGGACTTCGCCGCCTCCAGCGCCTCATTCACCGAGATCATCACTCCGCTGGGCGCGGTCGGCTTTACCATCGCCGTCACGCCCAACCCGGTCACCGTGGGCACGGGATCTGGCGTGGTCCTGACGGTGACGGTCGCTCCGCAGAATGGGTTCGCCCAGGGCGTGAATCTGGCGTGCAGCAATCTGCCGACCGAGGCGACGTGTAGCTTCGCCACGCCGGCCCTCGCTGCCGCCGGCGGCTCCACCACGCTAATCCTGAATACCGCCGCGCCGCATAGCTGCGGCACCACCCAGCCCTACTTCAACAGCGCGGGTAAAAGTACCCGGTTCGGACAGGGCATGGCACCATTCGCTCTGCCTGCGCTGGCGGGCCTGTTCATGATGTTCCTTCCCGGCAGGCGGCGCTGGCTGCGCGCGCTGCTGGCCGTCCTGGTGGCTGCGGGAGCCATCCAGATCGTCGGATGCGGCAACTGCACCGACCTGGGCACGCGCCCCGCAACCTACACAATCCAAGTCACCGGCACCGCTGCCTCGGGTCCCTCCGCAGTGCAGTCCCAGCCCGTGACCCTCAACGTCACGCTCTAGTTGTCCGTTGCAGGCTGCCAGTTGTCAGTTGAGGGCACCCGGGCCAAGAGATCGGCTGTTTGTCTCCAACCTGCAACTAACAACCTGCAACCAACAACTGCTTTTACGCATACATCCCCCGCTGCCTGGCCGTATACGCCACGCGATCGATGGCCAGCATATACGCTGCAATCCGGTTGTTGACGTTGTGCGTCTGCGCGTAGCTGATCACGTCATGGAAGCTCTCCGTCATGATCAGGTCGAGCCGGCGATTGACCTCGGCCTCGTTCCAGAAGTAGCCCATGCGGTCCTGCACCCACTCAAAGTAGCTCACCGTAACCCCGCCCGCGTTGGCCAGGATGTCCGGCAGCACAAAGATGTTCTTGCCCGCGAGGATCTCATCGGCCACCAAGGTCGTCGGCCCGTTCGCGCCCTCGCACAGGATGCGGCACTTCAGGTCTGCCGCGTTGCGGCTGGTAATCACGTTCTCGGTGGCCGCGGGAATCAGGATCTCGCACTCCCGCGTCAGCAGCCCGGCCGGATCGGCCGCCTCCGCCCCTGCGAACCCAACCACCGTCCCCCGCAATGCGCGGTGCTTCAGCAGCGCATCGATGTCGATGCCGGCCGCGTTGTACAGGCCGCCGTCGAACTCCGCGATGCCGATGATGCGATAGCCCTTCTCATGCAGCAGCCTGGCTGCGTTCGATCCCACATTGCCGAAGCCCTGCACGATGACACGGCAGCCCTTGACCTCCATGTCCAGGTGCCGCAGCGCGTGATCGCACACCATCTGGATGCCGCGGCCGGTCGCCTCCAGCCGTCCTCGCGACCCACCCAGATTCACCGGCTTGCCCGTCACCACGCTGGTCACCGTCTGCCTCTGGTGCATGGAGTAGGTATCCATCATCCACGCCATGGTCTGCTCGTTGGTGCCTGCGTCGGGAGCGGGCACATCCTTCTCCGGCCCGATAAACTCCATCAGCTCGGCGGTATAGCGGCGGGTCATCCGCTCCAGCTCGCCCTGCGACATGCTATGCGGATCGCAGATAATCCCGCCCTTGGCCCCGCCAAACGGAATGTTGACCACGGCGCACTTCCAGGTCATCCAACTGGCCAGCGCGCGCACCTCATCCAGCGACACGTCGGGCGCATAGCGAACCCCGCCCTTGCACGGCCCCCGCGAGATCGAGTGCTGCACCCGGTAGCCGGTAAACACCTCAATGCGCCCATCGTCCATGCCCACCGGGATATGCACGATCAGTTCGCGCGTGGGCAGGCGCAATACCTTCCACATGCCTTCGTCCAGGTTCAGCTTCTTCGCCGCAAAGTCGAACCGCGCCTCCTGGGCCAGCCAGGGGTTCGTCTCTTCTTCGAATGAAATCACGGGTCGGAACCCGGTGGTCTTTCTCCGCTCGGCCGCTTCTTTGCGTTCGGTTGCCGGTATCAACGATTCAACTGCCATCACTGCTCCAATCGGTTGCTCACACACTTCGCCCAAACCTGTGGAGTATAGGCCTTTCCATCCGGCCCAAACAAGCGGCAGGCCAGCTGGGTTGCCCCTTCGGTTACACCGCCATTGGATGCCCCGGGGTTGTATTCGGCCACCTAAAAACCACCTGGCGCCCGGTACCTTGAGCCTCGAACCTAGTACCATGAAAAACACGCCATGGCCGCCCCATCGCAAGCCTTTCCATCCTCCCGCGAATTCCTCCGCCTCAGCCACGAGCACTCCCTCGTCCCCGTCTATCGCACCGTCACCGCGGATCTGGAGACGCCGGTCTCGGCCTTCCTGCGCATCGCGGCAGAGGAGCCGGAAGCCTTCCTGCTCGAGTCGGTCGAGGGCGGCGAGCATGTCGGCCGCTACACCTTCATCGGCATCGAGCCCTACAAGAAGATCGTCTCCCGCGGAACAACCATCAGCGTCGAGGAAGGTGGCGAACGCACGACCTTCGAGGGCGACATCTTCGCCGAACTGAAGTCCGCGCTCAGCGGCCACACCCCGGCGCGCCTCCCCGGACTGCCTCCGTTCACCGCCGGTGCGGTGGGATTCTTCTCCTACGACGTCGTCCGCCAGATCGAGCGCCTGCCCTCGCTCGCGGTGGATGAGCTGGGCGTCCCCGACGCCTGCCTGATGTTCTTCGACCAGGTGCTCGCCTTCGACCACGTCAAGAAGGAGATTCACCTCATCGTCACCGCCGATGTTGCCGCCGGGAAGGCTGCGGGCAAGCCCATCACCGCCATCTACGCCCGCGCCGTCAAGCGTCTCAACCGGCTGGAGAAGCGCCTCGCCCGCGCCCTGCCCAAGCCCAAAAAGAAGCATGCACATGGAAAACTGAAGCTGACCGCGCGCACCCCCCGCGCCGCCTTCCTCAAGTCGGTCCGCCGGGCAAAGGAATACATTGCCTCCGGCGACGTCTTCCAGTGCGTGCTCTCGCAGCGCTTCGACTGCGTCCCCGGCGTCGACGCCTTCGACGTCTACCGCGCCCTGCGCATCGTCAACCCTTCGCCCTACATGTACTTCCTCCGCTTCGGTTTGGATGCGCCCGCCCCAGCCGAGAGCGCCGTCATCCTGAGCGACGCTGCGAATACCTCCTCAGAATCTGTCATCCTGAGCGAAACGCGTAGCGCGAAGTCGAAGGACCTGCGGTTAAGCGCCTCCACCACCGTCGCCTCAACTCTTCCTCTGAAGTCCGCCAAGAAGCCCAAGAAGCACAAAGGCAAGCACGCGAAGCGATCCGCCGAACGCGCAGTTCCCGCCGAACGCGCAACGCAACACCACATCGTCGGCTCCTCGCCCGAGTTGCTGGTCCGCGTGCACGGCCGTACCGTCGAGTATCGTCCCATCGCCGGCACCCGCCCGCGCTCCGCCGACGAGGTGGAAGACCGCGCCCTCGAAGCCGACCTGCGGGCGGATGGAAAAGAGGTCGCCGAGCACGTCATGTTGGTCGACCTGGGCCGCAACGACGTCGGCCGCGTCAGCGAATACGGCAGCGTCAAGGTCAAGGACCTGATGTTTGTGGAGCGCTACTCCCACGTGATGCACCTGGTCAGCGCGCTCGAAGGCACGCTCAAGCCCGAGCTCGCGGCCATCGACGCCTTCCGCGCCTGCTTCCCCGCCGGCACCCTCTCCGGCGCGCCCAAGATCCGCGCCATGGAGATCATCGAGGAGCTCGAACCCGCCCGCCGCGGCGTCTACGGCGGCTCTATCTTGTACGCAGATTTTTCTGGAAATTTAGACTCCTGCATCGCCATCCGCACCCTCTACATGGCGGGCGAGCAGGGCCACATCCAGGCCGGCGCCGGCATCGTCGCCGACTCCGTCCCCAAATCCGAATTCACCGAGTGCGCCAATAAGGCCCGCGCCGTCGTGCGCGCCATCGAACGCGCGCGAGGCTAGTTTTGCCTACAGAGCAGTCTGCACATGGAAGCCAACACCGAGAATTACGAAGCAGCACCCCAACCCAAACGCACGTACAAGCGCCTTTGGTGCGCTTTTGCTTCTGCAGCAATTCCGGGGTCGGGCGATTGGATGCTCGGCGACAAGAAGCGGGGAGGGTTGTTCCTTGCACTGTTCGGCGTCCTTCTGCTCTGCTATTGGCCGCTACGGCTGCCACGCTTTTATTGGCCACTTATATTGTTGGTCGTGACTTGCGCTGCAGTCCATTTTGTCAGCTCCTGCTGTACGTTCCTGCTTGGCAGATCGGAGAGAGACGCAGCCTCAAACTGGTGGGTATTGGTGTTGATTCCATTGGCTTACGCTTTTGCCACAACAGAAATCACTGGACAGCTTCGTGCTTCGGGGTTTCGGGTATTCAGCATACCCTCGGAGTCCATGGCCCCCGCCATCAATCCTGGAGACTATCTTGTTGCCGACACATGGTATTTCAGAAGCAGAAAGCCTCAAGTTGGCGAAGTAGTTATTTTTCATCACCATAGCTACGATCTGATAAAACGCGTTATAGCAACGGCTGGCAGCACAATAAAAGGCGCCAACGACCGAGTTGAAGTTGATGGACGTGTCCTTGCGGAACCCTATGCTCTGGGTCGCGACCCCAACCGCGCACCAGATGAACGCGACACCTTCGGCCCCTTCCGAGTTCCGGACGGTGAGATATTCGTGATGGGAGACAATCGGGACAACAGCCTTGATAGCCGCGTCCGTTCGGGTGAGTACGATTTTGGCCACGTATTTGTGACCGATGTCTTTGGCAAACCGCTCTACCGCTTCGCGGGTTCGTTTCACCGCTCGCCCTACGATGGGCAGGCGATCAAGTAGGGCCTGTTGCCGCTTCATCTCGCCTCGGAGCTTCGGCCCGGGTGTACCCTATCCCCATGCAGGTCACCGTCAACATTCCGGACGAACTCGCCCGGCAGCTCATCGCTGCCGGCCAGGATCCCGCGCGCGCCCTGCCTTGAATTATTACGCAAAACGCATAATAATATACGCATTATGCGTAAGTCGCTCATCATCGAAGCTCTGTTCCCGGAGATCCGAGGCAAAATCCTCGGGGCGACTCTTACCCGGCCGGAAAAAAGCTGGTATCTCTCTGAACTCTCCACCTTTCTCCACACACAGCCTTCCAGTCTCCAGCGAGAAGTTGACGCGTTGACCAAGGCCGGGATTTTGCAGCAATGGCGGGATGGGCGCCGAGTTTACCTGAAACCCGATGCTCTTTCTCCAGTTTTTTCGGATCTCAAGAGTCTGTTTGCCAAGACAACCGGTCTGGTGCCGGTCCTCGAGCAAGCACTCGAAGAATTGGGAGACCGCGTCGAAGTCGCCTTTGTTTATGGCTCCGTCGCCCGCTCGGAGGAAGTGTCGGAGAGTGACATTGACCTAATGACGATTGGGGCTGTGGGCCTGTCTGAGATGGTCCCAGCCCTCAAACGTGCGGAAGCAATCCTGGGGCGACCGGTCAGCCCGACTATCTATTCGACAGAAGAGTTTGGACGCAAAGCCCGGGCAAGGGACCATTTCTTGAGTACAGTGCTCGACGGGGCAAAGCAGTTTGTGAAGGGAGGCGAGCATGAGTTGGAAAAGATTACTGGCGCAGGGTGAAGTCAAAGCTCATCGGACCAGTAAACAAGAGATCGACAATCTACGCGCTCTGATCGCCCGCGACATGGCCGACGCGTCTTTACCCGGCCTCTCGGCTGACCGGCAATTCGCTACTGCATATAACGCAGCTCTTCAATCCGGAAAGATCGCTATCGCCTGCTCTGGATACAGAGTGACCGCGCGTGCCGGACACCATGCCGCTACATTTGAGGCGGCGCACTTGGCACTAGGAGCTGAAGCCAGGCTCTTCACCGACTATTTCGATGCCTGCCGCCGCAAGCGGAACCTCATCGACTACGACAATTCATCGGTAGCAACCGAGACGGAGGCTGCCGAATTGGTTGGTAAGGCAGGTGAGTTTCATGCACTGGTCGAGAAGTGGGTAGCGGCAAATTATGCCGCGCTGGCGCCAGACCAACTTCCGGGTTGACCGCTTCACAATAGAGCGGTTGGTTGAAAAGCATTCATAAACGATAATCGTAGCTATCATGATCTTCGTGCTCGACAACTACGACTCCTTCACCTACAACCTCGTGCAATACATGGGCGAGCTGGGTGCGGAGATCGTCGTCCGTCGCAACAATGAGCTCTCGCCCGCCGAGGTTGAGGCGCTGCATCCGTCGCATATCCTCATCTCGCCCGGCCCCTGCACGCCGCAGGACGCCGGCATCTCGATCGCGCTGATCCAGCATTTTGCCCGCCCCGCTGCCCCGCGCACGCCTATCCTCGGCGTCTGCCTCGGCCACCAGGCGATCGGCGCGGCCTTCGGCGGCAACGTGGTCCGCGCGCCCAAGCTGATGCACGGCAAGACCAGCGAGGTCACCCACGATGGCAAGACCATCTTCAGCGGCATCCCGTCCGCGATGACCTGCACCCGCTATCACTCCCTCATCGTCGCCGAGGAAGGCCTGCCGGACGAGCTTGAAGTCTCGGCCCGCACCGCCGCTCCCGACGGAACCACGATTATGGCCTTGCGCCACCGCGAGTTGCCGATCGAGGGCGTGCAGTTCCACCCCGAGAGCGTGCTGACCACCCACGGCAAAGAAATCATCGCCAACTTCCTGAAGATGTAGGCTGTACGGATGAAGCTGCGAACGCCAGTCCGCCCCGCACCCCTGCCGCTGCTGTTGCTGGCGTGCGCGCTGTCTGGCCCGCTGCAGGCGCAGCAACTCATCGGCTACGTCTCCACCCGCGATGCCGACATTAGCGGTGCAACCGACGTGGTGGATGGCCGCGCGGTGCTGACCGGCTCGGTAAGCGTTACGGCCAAGGACCATACCGCGCCCATCACGCTGGGTCGCGGCGGTACGGTCCGCGTCTGCCAGACCAGCGTGCTGCACCTGACCGAGAGCCGCACTGTCGCGGTCGCCGCGCCGCTGCTGTTCTCGCTCGACCGCGGCGCCGTCGAGATTCAGATGAAGGGAACGCCGAACGACTCCATCATGACGCCCGATCTGCGCTTTACCGTGCGCAACGACGGCCCACTGGATCTGCGTCTGCGCATTGCGCGCAATGGCGACACCTGCGTGGAGAACCGCGGCCCGCTCGCCCCCACTCTGGCCGCCTCCGATCCGTTCGGCGAGTCGATGTACGAGCTGCGGCCCGGCCAGCATGTGCTGTTCGAGCACGGCAGCCTGCGCGAGGTAGTCGACCACGAGAGTTCGTCCTGCGGATGCCCCGACGAGAAAGGCGTGTCGATTGCCGATGCTCTGCTTGCACCCGGTGCCGGAGCGGCCGCCCCGGCCAAGGTGCCTGCGGCTCCGGCGAGCGCCCCAGCCGACGTGCAGGCCGCTGAGAACGCCGCGTCCCATGCCGACGTGCAGGCCGCCGAGCAGCATCCGTTTCCGGCTGCCGTCAGCGAAGGGCTGGCTCCCGCGCCGGAAGTCCCCCCGGCCCCGGCGGGCGAGGTGCATGCCCAGGTCAGCGATACGCTGAGTTACACCGCGCCGGCCAGCGCTGACCAGGCCAGCGCCAACTCCAGCAACCAAGCCAGTGCCGCACCCGTACCGCCGCAGCCTTCCGCCACGCCCAAGCCGGCCCCGGCGCACGATCTGGCTCACATCGTGGGGCGTTTCTTTCGCAGGCTATTTGGCGGCGGCTAGAGTTGGAGCGGCGTAGCTCGCGGGCGCGGGGCGCCGGAGCGCGGCGATCCAGTAGACGACGACCAGCACCCATGCCGCCGGCAGGACATACGACCACACCGCCAGGCCGCGGGCGTCTCGGGCGAGCACAGCGAAGGGTCGCTCCAGCGATGCGGCGATGCCCGCGATCCCGTAGAACGCGAAGCCGAGCGCCACGCGGCGTGGCAGGGCTGCAGCGGGTTGCTTTGCTGCCGGCCAAGCGAGCGCCAACCCTCCCAGCAGAATTATGGAAGACCAGGCAAATGCCTGTATCCGGTCGAATGGAACGGGTGAATGAGCGGGCAGCGCGTGAGCCAGCAGCAGGGTCGCGGCGGACGCGAACACGGGCAGCAGCAGCAGCGGGATGCTGCGGCGAAGGGTGAAAAGGCCAGTCGCGCGCTCCAGGCATACCGCGATCTCAGCCGTGACCAGAAGTTGGAGGAACAGGTCAACGAGGGTCAAGCCATCGTAGGTGGAGGCGTAGGCGGCAGAGTCGACCTTTCCGAACAGCGCGAAGAGCAGCATGGAACGTAAGAGATAAAACGCCAGCAGCCCGGAGAACAGGGGCAGACGGCGGACAATGCCGCGCAGGAAGACCAGCGTCAGCAGCGAGCACTGCAGCAGCAGGCCCACGGTCCAGAAAAGATCGTTGATGGTGGTGCGGGTCATCATCAAGAAAACAGGGAACAGGGAACAGGGATCATAGGGAACAGAAGACAGGGGACAAATTCAACAGAACGGACCCGCGACCAATTGGCCAGCCGTCAGTCGTCATCCGGCGGCCCGGAGTTCTTCTGCTTCAGAAAGAACGCGGCGCCGTGGGTGGTCTTCACCTTGATGTAGGGTGTCGGACTCTGGGTGTAGTCGAAGCAGTCGCTGAAGTCGTCGGCGACGGCGTCGCGCGTGCCCAGCGAGGGCAGGTTAAAGACCTCCTCCGTGTAACGCAGGAAGCCGCTGGCCTCGTGGGTGACGTGCGAGACGTAGCCGCGGCGGACGTAGGGACCGACGACGATGACCGGCACGCGGAAGCCGAGTCCCATGGCGTCGATCTGCGGAGGTGGAACGTGGTCGTACCAACCACCCCAGTCGTCCCATGAGATGAAGATGGTTGTGGAGTTCCAGAACGGGCTCGCGCCGATGGCGTTCACGATGCTTGCCACCCACTCCGGCCCCTGCGGGGGCGCGCCGGGATGATCGGAGTTGTTGTATGCGGGCACGATCCAGGTCACCTGCGCAAGCTTGCCGTTGGCGATGTCGGTCAGCACCTGGGTCTCGGGCGAGATCACGTTGTTCTGCCAATCGGGCCCGAAGCGGATGTGCCGGACCGCCTGGTAGGCGGAGATGATGAAGAACGAGTCTGTGGTCGGTCCGGGTGCGTAGTACCTCCAGGTGACGCTCTTGGCGTCCAGCAGGTCGGCCATGGTCTGGTAATCGAAGCAGGGGAAGACGCCGGGCAGGTCGGTGCCGTTGGGCCCAACCAGCGCCACCCGCTCGCTCGGATCAGCATCGCAGCCCCACACCGGGCCGTTCGGATTCTCCGAGGCGTTGCCGGATTGGCCGGCGATCATGTACTGGTGGGCGACGAAGCTGGGACCGGTATTGGACTGGAACATGCGATCGCCCAGGGTGAAGTTCTTGGCCAGGGTCCAGTCCGGGACGGTCTCGCTGGGATCGATATAGGAATACGGCAGCATGGTACCGGCGTCGTCGAAGCCGTCCATTTTGCCGCCGTCCCACTGCAGCCACCAGCCCGTATGCGAGTGGTCGACGTCCGGCCCGTTGCCCAGAGGCGTGACCGCGAGCGGAACCGCGACGCCATTGCTCATTCCCGAGGTCACTGTATCGGCGCCGGGAAATCCGTTGAAAAAATGATCGAAGGAGCGGTTCTCCTGCATGATGACGACGACGTGCTGGATCGCAGTGGAAGCGGTGAGGGGCGCAGTTGTAGTCACGGTCGTGGCCGGCGCCGCACCGGTGCTGGAGTGGCACCCCGAACTGCATCCGAGCATGCAGGAAGCCAACGCCGAAAGGACGACTGAGTGAACCGCTCGGGACATGTTCGTATGCCTTCCTGGCGATCGCCTGGGCGAAGGCGGCTGCGCACGATCGGACTCCAATTGAACCATGCTCAGGCTCCCATGATCCATCCCCCAATGGGTCGAACTGGGCGATTCTTTCGTAACCTCCGGCAGTCCAATCGGCGCAGGGACACTCGCGGAGTATTCCCGATCAGGGCTGAAGCTTCAGGGCTTCGTTGTCGTGCCCGGTGATGCTGCAGAGCGCTTCGACGACGAGATTGTGGTCGTCCCTCTGGGGCAAGCCGGAGACGGTGACGCAGCCCACGATGCCGGCGCCCGCGACGTTGAGCGGAAAGCCGCCGCCATGGGTGGCATAGTCTTCCGGGGGCAGGCCATAGCGATCGAAGAAGGTCAGGCCGCTCAGCTCGAGCAGCCGGCCTACGTGATACGAGCTCTTGTGGAAGCGGGCGACCACATTCACCTTGCGCTGCACCCAGCGGGCGTTGTCGGGGCTGGTGCCGTCCAGGGCACAGTAGAACAGCGGCTGATGCGGCGAGCCGAAGCGGCGAACGTCGATGACCAACGGAAGATTGCGCGCGATCGCAAGGTCACGCAGCAGGGTACCGATCTGCCAGGCGATGTTGGGGTTGAACCCGGGCAGGGTGAGGGTGGACTCTTGAACGGCAATGGCGGCGATATCGTCCTGTATCGACATGGGTCTCCTGAACGCCCAATGGGCGATATGGAGTAGGATACCCGGATTGGAGACGAGGGCGCGCCGTATTCGGGCGGGTTTTTTCGCGGTGATGCAATTGCCCAGGCAGGGTTACTGGAGGGGACGATGAGGGGTTTGGGAGTGTCGAAGGGCGTCTTGCCGATTTTGCTCTATGGGGTGCTTGCTGGGGCGCAGCAGCCCCGGCCGCAACCGCTGCCACAGATGCCGGCAAACGGAGGCGACGTGTATCGCGACGAGATCATCGCCCACGAGCGCACAGGGCTGGACGCGCTGAAGAGCGGAGACGTTGCGGCATTTGCAGACGCCACCACGGACGACGCCATCTTTGTGGACGCGCATGGTCTAGCGACCAAGCCGCAGGTGGTGAAGAATGTCTCCGACCTCCGGCTGACGGACTACACCATGGCCGATGTCAGGTTCGTGCCCGTCTCGGCGGAGGGCGGCCTGGTCTCCTACACGCTGACCGAGAGCGGCACCAGCCATGGCAAACAGTTTTCCGCCCGGGTGTACGTCTCTTCGGTCTGGGTCCGCAGCGGGCGCGACTTCGTCTGCGTGTTCAGCCAGGAGACC
>Ga0302320_10007226_pt1 | contig 24490 bp, 22 predicted proteins | sample Bog_T0_3_FD_202130 | JGI IMG/M metagenome (GOLD analysis project Ga0302320, IMG submission 202130) | Peat permafrost microbial communities from Stordalen Mire near Abisko, Sweden - Bog_T0_3 | ecosystem: Environmental > Terrestrial > Soil > Wetlands > Peat | place: Sweden: Abisko, Stordalen Mire...
GCGGCGGTTCGCATTCGCCGGCTGATGCTTCGCCGAATCCGCCGTCGTCGCCTGTTTTCCTGGATTCGAAGGCGGGCCTTCAGCCCGGGGATCTGGCTGTGATCGTCAACCAGGACGATCCCCAGTCGGTGCTCGTCGGCGCCTATTACCAGACGGCGCGCCACATTCCCAATTCCAACATGATCTACATCCACATGACAGCGGGCGTACCGACGATCACGAGCACTGAATTCAACGCCATCAAGGCCCAGGTCGACGCGGTGACTCCCGCCAACGTTCAGGCCTATGCGCTGACCTGGGCAGCCCCGTACCAGGTCCAATGCATGTCGATCACGTCCGCCTTCGCTCTGGGTTTCAGCACCACCTACTGCATGACGGGAAATTGTGGCACTACGGCTCCCAGCAGTTATTACGATTCCGCCTCCACCCGGCCCTACGACGATTTCCATATGCGTCCGGCCATGTCCTTGGCGGGCACCAGTTTTGCGAACGTCAAGGCATTGATCGATCGCGGCGTGAACTCCGATGGCAAGGCCCCCATTGGAACGGCCTATCTGGTGACCAGCACCGACTCCGCGAGAAGTCCTGGACTCGTGAGTCCAGCGGTAATGATTTGCTCTCAACCTTTGTAAATACTAGTCATAAGCCAATAACTCGTTTTCGAAATGGTTCACGGGGGCTGTGATTTCGTTGATCAAGCTCGGCATCCCCACTGCGAACTGAACGGCGCCTCTGGATGGCACCAGAGGTGAGGGCAAAACCTTCCAGATTGGCATGCAGTCAAGCCTGAACATCTTCCCAATCCTTGTCCACCAAGTTTCGCGACTGTGGCAGATGGCGGGTCCAAGGGCCTTGGCCGCTCGGGAGGATCCAACCACGACCAGACGATTTGGCCATCTGCCGCCATCGGGAATTTGAACCCGGTGGCGGGCCTCAAGCTGGAACGGAGGATGTTCGCCCAGTACCAGGGCCACTGGCCGTGCTACATTGCACCGAAGGAATCTTGATTTTTCATACACCAATCAAAGTGTGGCTTGCGGTATCGTTTAAACCCATTATTCAGCAAGCAAACGACCGAACTAAGATTGGGGGTTGCATGATGAATTTCGAGACGATCACCCGGTTCCCCCCCAATACCGTGGCGTTCAAGCTCGCGGTCGCGCTGGCCATCGGCATGCTGGCCGGCTTCGAACGCGAATCCGCCAGCAAGGATGCCGGGATCCGGACCTTCGGCCTGACAGCAATGCTTGCGGCTGTGACCATCATGATCTCTCCCGCCTTCTGCCTGGTCAGTTTGGCCGGAGTGATCGTCCTGATCGCCCTCTTCAACGTGCGCAACTTGATGGCCAACGGTACCGTGGAAATCACCACCGCGGCCGCCCTGCTTGTTACCTTTGCCCTGGGGGCACTGGTGGGCCTGGGCCACAGCTTCACCCCCGTGGCTGGCGCGATCCTGATGACCATGCTGCTGGCCTGGAAGTTGGAGCTGCGCAAATTCGCCGGCGGGGTGACGATCGACGAGTTGCGCAGCGCGGTGCTCCTCGGCCTGATTGGCCTGGTGATCTACCCGATCCTGCCGGACCGGTTCGTGGACCCATGGCAGTTGGTAAACCTGCGAGAAGCCTGGGTCACAGTGGTGGTCATCGCCGGAATCGCCTTCGTCAACTATGTCCTGCTGCGCCTGTACGGCAACCGGGGCCTCTTCTGGACCGCCTTCCTGGGCGGGCTGGTCAATAACCGCGCCGCCATCGCAGAGCTCATGAACATCGTCAAGGGAACCCGCATCGTGGGCGTCGTGCTGTTCGCCACCCTGGCCATGTTCATCCGCAACATCTTCCTTCTGGCCGTGTTCGCGCCCCGGGCCCTCTATATCGCCGTAGGCCCCCTGGTGGCCATGGCGGTGGTTTCCCTCCTGGTACCCTTCGGCAAGAACGGTGACGAGTTGGGCCAGGAGCTGGCCCTAAGTTCGCCCATCTCCCTGCATCGGGTGATGTCCTATGGGATTCTTTTCCTCGGCATTCAGGTCTTGAGCACCTTGGCGGAGCGTCTATTCGGGGCCGGCGGCTTCATCACCGCGAGCTGCTTCAGCGGGATGGCCAGCAGCGCCAGCGCCACCGCGGCGGCCGCCAATCTCAGTGCCAGCATGAAGATCACCCCGGCCCTGGCCGGAACAGCTACCGTCATCGCCTCCATGGCGAGCCTGATGACCAACCTGCCACTGATTTTCAAGCGCGTTTCCCGCCCCATCCTGTACAAGGTGGCCTGGTCCACCACCCTGCAGGTCGCCGTGGGCGTGGCGGTGCTGACCAGCCAGCGCTTCCTGGTCATCCACTGAAACACCGATTCCAGCCTCCACCAGGACCCGGGATCAGGTAGGTTTTTTCAGGTTTGCCTTCCAGGGCAGTGGGGTCCAGGTGTAGATTCTTTCCTGGTGATGGTGTCCACCCTATAACCGCCCCGATGGCTGATGGCACCTAAGCGGACCGGGGGGGTGCATGGGTGGATCGCAACGGCAGAAGGCTAGCGGCGCACAAGGGTGCAAGAAGGCCCTGGCGGCTGGCTTGGCCCGTCCTCACCTTCGGTTTGACTCTTCCAACCTTTAAGGCGGAAAGGAGCGAGCAATGAGAATAGAACGCTTGTCAGCTTTGGAGATCCTGGATTCCCGGGGGTTCCCGGCCCTGGAGGTGACCGTGCAGGCCAATGGCCTGACCGCCCGAGCCTCAGTGCCCTCCGGCAAGTCCACCGGCAAGAACGAGGCTCTGGAGCGCCGGGATGGCGATCCCAAGCGCTTCGGCGGCAAGGGCGTGCTGGGCGCCGCCTCGGCGGTGGTGGGCGAAATCGCTCCGAAACTGGTGGGAAAGGTCCTGCCCTCCCAGGCCGTCCTGGACCAGATGATGATCGAACTGGACGGTACGCCCAACAAGAGCCGCCTGGGCGCCAACGCCATCCTGGGCGTCTCCATGGCCGCCGCCCGCCTCCGTGCCATGACGGAAGGTGCCCCGCTGTACCAAAGCCTCGGCGGGGCCGATGCCACGATGCTGCCAGTGCCCTGCTTCAACGTCCTCAATGGCGGCGCCCATGCGGACAACCCCCTGGACTTCCAGGAATTCATGGTGGTGCCCGCAGGCTTGCCCAGCTTCAAGGACGCCCTCCGGGCCGGAGCCGAAATCTACCACGCTCTGGCCAGGCTCCTGGAATCCAAGCACCTCTCCGTGTCGGTGGGTGATGAGGGCGGGTTCGCCCCCAACATCAGCCATCCCACCGAGGCCCTGGACCTGCTGGTGGCAGCCATGGGAAAGGCCGGCTATCGCCCCGGCGAGGACGCCTTCATCGCCTTGGATCCAGCCGCCAATGGGTTCTACCAGGATGGGAAGTATGTCTTCGCCGGGCAGTCCCTGGATGCGGAAGCGATGACCGCCATGTATGGGGAATGGCTCGGGCGCTACCCCATCCTGTCCCTGGAGGATGGTCTGGCCGAGGACGACGTGGCCGGCTGGAAGCACCTGACCGTGGTTCTGGGCGCCGATCTGCAGTTGGTGGGGGACGACATCTTCGTGTCGGATCCGGCCCGGGTCAAGGAGGCCATCGCCACCGGCGTCGCCAACGCCGTGCTGCTCAAGCCCAACCAGATCGGCAGCATCTCCGAGATCACCGAGACGGCACGAGTGGCCAGGGCGGGAGGCTACCGGTGCCAGATGAGCCATCGTTCCGGAGAAACCCAGGACGACTTCATCGCCGACCTGGTAGTGGCCCTGGGCGCGGGACAGATCAAGTCCGGCGCCCCGGCCCGCGGCGAGCGGGTGGCCAAATACAACCAATTGCTGCGCATCGAGACCGAGCTTGGGACCCGGGCGAAGTACGCGGGGCGCCAGGCATTCCGTCACGCCTGAGTGGATCGGGCCTGAGGGCCCCGGGCAGGGCCGCCTGGGGCAGCGCCCCGCCGGACCGCGGGCCGGGAAAGGTTCCCAAGGAGGCGTGCAGTCCCATGGAATTCAAAAGCATCCTCTACCTGGAAGGCGGGCCGGGCCCAACCGGGGCGGGGACGCCAGTCCCGGCTTTCGCACGGGACATCAACTTCGACCAGATCGTGGAGGCCATTACGGCCAGCCGCCAGGAGTACGACCTGAAGGGTTTCTTCTATGCCCCCCTGCAGGAGTTGGACGGGATCCTCTACCGTCAGGAGGTGATGCGTGACCTGGAACTGGATGACCTCAATGCCGCGGTCAGGGCCTTTTGCACCCAGATGACGACCGTGCGGCAGCACCTCCTGCAGGCGGGGAAAATCGATTACCCGTTGCAGAAGGAACGTTGGTATTTGGAGGCCGCTACCGTCTATTGCGATGCGGTCCAGGACCTTTCGCGGTCATTGGAATCGTCCCGCCCCAAATCCCGCGGCTTTCGCGCTTTCCAGCAGTTCCTGACCCACTATGCCGAAAGCGCTGGGTTCACCAGCCTGTCCCAGGAAGCGGGCCGAATCCGGCAGGCCCTCTCCGAACTGACCTATACCGTATCCATCCAAGGCGCTACCTTCCGGGTCCGGAAATACGACCAGGAGGAGGATTACGGCCAAGCGGTGGCCAGGTTCTTCGAGAAGTTCAAGCAGGGGGCCGTGAAGGACTGGCGGTCCCAGTTCCGTGAGTGGCCGGGCATGAACCACGTCGAGGAGAAGATCCTGTTTTTTGTGTCCCAGCTGTTCCCGGAGCCTTTCTCGGCACTGGCTGCCTTTCATGTCAACCATGTCGAGTTCCTGTTTGAGCCCATCACGGCCTTCGACCGTGAAGTCCAGTTCTATCTGGCCTATCTGGAGTTCACTGCGCCCCTCGATCAGGCTGGGCTGAAGTTCTGCTACCCGAACCTCACCCGCACCACCAAGGCCGTCCATGCCGTTGACTTCTTTGACCTGGCCCTGGCCCATAAGCTGGTTCGGGCGAAGGCGCCCGTGGTCGTCAACGACTTCCGTTTGGAGGGGCAGGAGCGGATCATCGTCATCACCGGCCCTAACCAGGGCGGCAAGACCACCTTCGCCCGGGCCTTCGCCCAGGTGCATGTCCTGGGTTGCCTAGGTTGTCCGGTGCCGGGCCGGGAGGCGCAACTCTTCCTGTACGACCGGCTCTACACCCACTTCGAGCAGGAGGAGGCCGCCGCCAACCTGCACGGCAAGCTGCAGGACGAGCTGATGCGGATGCACGCTATCCTGAGCCAGGCGAACTCCAACAGCCTCATCGTCATCAACGAAATCTTCGCCTCGACCACCTGGCAGGACGCCACCGCCATGGCAACCAAGGTGATCGGCCGGGTCCTCGAGCTGGATGCCCTTGGCGTCTGCGTGACCTTCCTGGACGAGTTGGCGGGCATGAGCGCAAAGACGGTCAGCATGGTCAGCACCGTCGCACCCGAGCACGACCATGCGCGCACCTTCAGGATCGTCCGCCAGCCCGCCAATGGCCTGGCCTACGCCTTGTCCCTGGCCGCGAGCTACCGCCTGACCTACGACCAGCTGTTGGAAAGGTTGTGAGATGAAAGCCCACCTGATGCATCAGGACCGGGACTTCAACCTGCGCGCGCCGGCACCGGCCCAGGCTGCGGACCTGGTTCAGGACCTTGCCTTGTCCACCTTGACCCAGGCTATGGCGGGCGGCGATCCCCTCCTGCTGGAAGTGGCGAACAAGGCGCTGCTTGACAGCAGCTTCGACCTGGATGAGATCCGCTTCCGGCAGGATGTCCTGAAGGACGCCATCCGCTTCCCAGATGCGCTCCGGGAAGCCTACAACCTCACCGGGGAGGCCATGGCCGCGGAGAAGAAGCTCTGGCGCAGCCACACCAACCACCCGACCCTGGTCCTGTGGGATTCCCTCCACTTGATGGAGATCGTCGTCACAGCGCTTAAGCGGTTGCGCCACGTCGCCGATACCCATGGGGACCGCGTTCAGTCCGAGGGGCTGCGGCGGCTGTTCACCATGCTGCGCGTGGAGCTGGATGACACCTATTTCGACGGCATCCAGCAGCACCTGAAGAACATGCAGTTCAGATCGGGAATCCTGCTCGCCACCGGGCTGGACCCGGGCAACAAGGGCCGGGACTATGTCCTGTGCCTCCCCAAGGCCCAGGAGGTCAGCTGGTTCAGACGGATCTTCCGAAAACGCCCCAAGGATTTCTCCTACACTCTCGACCCCCGCGACGAGAACGGTGCCAAGGCCCTGTCGGACCTGAAAGACCGGGGCCTGGATGTGGTGGCCAACGCCCTCGGCCAGTCCGCCGAACACATTTTCAATTTCCTGGTCATGCTCAGGACCGAACTGGCCTTTTACGTGGGCGCCCTGAACCTGCACGACCGGCTTCGGCAGTTGGGCGCGCCCACTGCCTTCCCGGTCCCGCTGCCCTCCCGGGAGCGGCGCCAGGAGCTGAGGGGCGCCTATGACGTTACGCTGGCGCTGAACCTGGGCCGGAAGATCGTGGGCAATGATCTCCTCTCCGATCGGGCGAACCTGGTGCTCATCACCGGCGCTAACCAGGGCGGCAAGACCACCTTCCTCCGCGCCCTGGGACAGGCCCAGCTGATGCTGCAGTGCGGACTGTTCGTTCCCGCCGAAGTCTGCGTCGGCCACCTGTGCCAGGGTTTGTTTACCCACTTCAAACGGGAGGAGGATGCCTCCATGACCCGGGGAAAATTCGCCGAAGAGCTGGAGCGCATGAGCCGGATCGTGGATGGGCTCAAACCGGATGGCATGATCCTTTTCAACGAATCGTTCGCGGCGACCAACGAGCGCGAAGGATCCGAGATTGCCAGGCAAGTGGTTAGCGCCCTGGTGGCCAAAGACATCCAGGTCGCCTATGTCACCCACCTTTACGATTTCGCCCACGGCGTTCACGACGACCCGCGCCTTCCCGCGCTGTTCCTGCGGGCGGAGCGGCCGGTGGAAGGCCGGAGAACCTTCAAGCTGGAAGTGGGTGAACCCTTGCCCACCAGCTTCGGGCTGGACTTGTTCCGGCAGCTGTTAGAGGACCCGCTGCCTTCGGCGGCCGGGGGATCCTGATGCTCCTATGGGAGGGGCTGGAATCCGCCCGGCGGGCCTTGTTCGACTCCTACCGGTCGGGGGTGCAGACCTGGTCGGAGGAGACCATTTCGCTACTTACTCAGCGGTTCCAGTCCGCGGCCGGAACGGCCCTGGAAGCGGTGCTGGAAGCGGCGACAGGCCCGCTGAAACCATGGGATCGCGACACGTTCGAGGAGCAGCTTCGGCACAGGGTCCTCCAAACCCTCGCAGACTGCCAGGCGAAGGCGGTACGCGCCCTCCAAACTGAAGTGGGTGCCCTGGCCCGGAATCTCGGTTTGGAAGCTGGGCCGGCCTTGGCCGCCCAATGGCGTCGATCCCAAGGGGCCGGCACCGGGCAGGAGGACCTGGGGCTGCTTGTCGCCGCGGCCCTCCAGACGGGCGGCATGCGCTGGGAACCGCCCGCCCTGGGCCAACCAGCCCCCCCGGTTTGGGATCCTCAACTGCCTGTCAGTCTCATGGGGCTTTTATTGCCTGGACGATGGGCCCGTCGCCACACCGTCAACCTGATACGGGCGCGGCTTCCGGTGGCCATCCAGGAGGCCTCGCAGCCCTTCGGGCAGATCGCCCGGGATTATTGGGAACGGTGCCTGGCAAGTCTGGATGGGGCATTGGACATTCAAGTGCGGCAGATACGCTCGAACGTGGAGCGGGGCGCCCTCCCTGGATGCCTGGGGACGTCGCAGGCGGCAACGGTATGCGAGGGTCCCGGATGCGTTGTCTGCGCCCAAGTCTGGCGCGTCCTCTATGACTTCTTCACCCAGTTCCAACAGGCGCTGGCGTCGGACGCTGAGGTGCAGGGCGCGTTCCAGGCCACCACTGGCCTCTGCCCCTCCCACCTATGGCTCCTGGGACGCTTCTCCTCTCCCAGAGGGCTTTGCGCAGGACTACCGGGCCTGATGGAACATTTGGCGAGCCGTCTGGAAACCTTGGCCCAGATCGGACTAGGTGAAGCAGTCTTGGATCCGGTTCCCCATTTGGCCCACCCCGGCACTTGCATGGCTTGCCAGACGCTGGAGCAGGCTACCCGGGACGCGGTGGAACAGATCAGGGTGGACCTCCTGGGGACTTCAGAGGTTCTCCCAGACCTCTGCCTTCAGCACCTACCCCTGGTGCTGGCCCAGCTGGAGCGCAACCAGGGGGCCGAATTGGCCCAGCGCCTGGCGCAGCGCCTGGTCCGGGTGGCCCAGGCCATGTCTGGGTTCAGCCTCAAATTTGACGCCCGCCGGGGCGACCTGCTTTCGGAGGCGGAGCGGCGCGCCCACCGGGAGGCTTTGGCATGGCTCGCCGGGGACCGGAACCTGCTGGGGGCAGGTTGAGGATACGTGTAAAAATGTAGGACTTTCAACCCTCAACCAACCCCTCCTGGACCACCCCGGTGGAGCACCTTGAGCCCTGCCAGGAGCAGTGCTACGCTTCCATCAGGCGATGGAGTCCGCCTGAACCGCTCCCCATGAGCTGATGACTCCTGTGAGCGTTCAGCCCATAGGAGCCGGAGATGTCCATCCCTGGATCACCTTTCCCATGAACCCGGGCCATCGCCGGCGCTTGGCCAGCACTTACCAGCACATGGACGACCTTCTGCGCAAGGCCGAGGCGATCCTCGCCGGGGACGAATCCCATGCGCCCTTCGGCCAGGTCATCCTGGACACCGAGCCCTGGCAGCGCGCGACCCTCCAGGAACAGGCCGCCCGGGTCCGTAGCTTGCTGAAGGCGACCCTGGACCGGTTCGGCATCGAGATGCCGGTTCCCTGCATACCAGCTTCCCGGTCCGCCTACATTCTCCTCATGGGAGTGGAGATCGACCTGCAGGAACTGGGTGGAAGGCGCCTGGAAGCCTATGGCCCCATGCCTCTGGAGGAAGCGAGGGGCCTGGCCGCGGCCCATGAGGAAACCCTCGGCGTCCTCAAGGAGATGCGCGCCTTTCTGGTGCAAACCTTAGGAAGCGGGGATCCGGAGGGCAGGCCAGCACCCCCCGCTCCGGCACCGGGCGAACACCTTCAGGATGGAAGGGACGCATGAGACCGTCGCTTGATCCCCTGTTCGTGGGCCGCCAGGAGGAACTCGACCGGATTCGTGCGGAACTGATGGCTGGCAAAAACCTGGTGTTGACCGGGCCGTTCGGCATCGGCCGGACCGCGGTTCTGCGGCATTTGGCATGGGAACTGAAGGAAACCTGGGCCTTCACATTCCTCGACGGGGCCTTGACGCCTGGCCGAATGCGCCAGGACTTGTTCTTCACCTTGTTTCCGGAACAACGGGAGGCGCTCCGGCGTGGATGGTTGTCCCCCGCCGCCCAGCGCCGGGCCATCGCCGGCCAAGCCCTGCCGGATCGACGGTCCCGGGTGGTCGTGCTGGATAACCTCGCCAAAGCCACCCGTCAGCGGATCGACTTTGCCCGTTGGCTCCGGAGCCAGGGCCGGTTCCAAGTGGTGGCGGTCACCGAGCGGTTCCTGCCGGAGCAGGCGCTCCTGCACCTGCGCACCGCGCTCGCTCCGGCGCCCCTCCTGACCCTGGAACGCCTGGATTCGGCCACGGCCCGGGAGTTCTTCCATGCCTGGTCGGCAATGCACCGGCTGGGCTGGGGGCCGGCGCAGCTGCGCGGGCTGGTCCAGGCCACCCGGGGCTATCCCCTGGGCATGAGAGAGACGGTCGCCGCCGCCCTGCCCGCGGAAACCGGCGCGCCATAGAGCTTGTGAAATTCAGCTTCCTTCCGACCGGCTAGCTGTAATAAGCTGACGCTTGGTGATGGTGTTCGCCCCGAAACCGCCCCGTTGGCTGATGACACCTACTCAAGCAGATGTACTCGTGTACCAATCATTTGCCCAGGTGGACCACCATGCTCGATCTCGCCATCCCCGGTTTCAAGACCTTATCCCTGGAACACCTGGTGCTCGACTATAACGGCACCCTGGCTGTGGACGGCCGGATGATGTCCGGCGTCATCGATCGTCTCCACGCATTGTCCGGTATCCTGAAGCTCCATGTGGTCACCGCTGATACGTTCGGCCGCGCCCGGGAGGCGCTCCAGGGCCTGGCCGCCGAGCTGACGATCCTGACTCCCGGGTCCGAGGCGGAGGCCAAACTGGCCTATGTGCAAAGGCTCAACCCCGAGCGGGTGGTCGCCATAGGCAACGGCCGCAATGACCGACTGATGTTGGGGGCCGCGGCTTTGAGCATGGCGGTTTCGAGCCTCGAGGGGACATCGGTGGAGGCCCTGATCGCGGCCCATCTGTACCTCCCCAGCGTCCATGAGGCATTGGATCTCCTGGAAATGCCCCGGCGGCTGGTCGCCACCCTGCGCTCCTGAACCGTGGGGACCGATTTCCCCAACCTGAAAGCCGCCGCGGTCTGTGGAGACGGTTGAGTGCACAGTTTCCTCCAGGAGTGGAAGCTGGGGCCGTACCATGGCAGCACCCGCATCGCTGGCAGCAGAAGGCAGACAGGATTTCGGAAAGGATGGCCATGAACAAGGTTTGGTTGGTGTTTATCGGCGGGGGTATTGGCGCCGCGACCCGCTATGGGACCACCCTGCTTGCCGGCAAATGGTTCGGCACCGGGTTCCCATGGGGCACTTTGATCGTCAACCTGGGCGGCTGTTTCCTGATCGGAATCATCCTGGGCTTAGCGGAGAAATCCAACCTCATTCAGCCTTCAACTCGGCTCTTCTTCGTGACCGGGTTCCTCGGGGGGCTGACCACTTTTTCCAGCTACGCCCTTGAAAGCATCGTGGCGCTGAGAAGCAGCACTTATCTGGCGCTGGCCAATATCGCAGCCAACAACCTGATCGGGCTGGCCCTGGTGGCCTGCGGTTTCACGCTCACGGAATACATCCTTTGATACTTGGGAGATGAACCATGCCTTTGACTTACACGCTCGCACGGATCTTCACCAGCGAAGAGGCCCGCTATAACGGCAGACCGCTATACAAGGAAATCCTGGAATTCGTGCGCAGCCAGAAAATTTCCGCCCGCTGCCAGGTGACCAAAGGCATCGCCGGGTGCTATGAGAACGGTGAAATCGCTACCCAAGGCATTGAGGTGCTCTCCTTCAACATGCCTCTGGAGATCATCGTGATCATGCCGCAGCAGGAAAGCGGGCGGCTGCTGCCCCAACTCGAGGAGATGGTGGACGAAGGCCTGATGACGGTGGAGGACAAGGAGGTGCACTGGCACAAGTGCCGGAAGCGGATGATTCCACGACAGCTCAGGGTCAAGGACGTGATGACACCGCATCCGCGCACACTCCCAGTGGGCGCTCCGGCGAACGAGGCGCTGCAGATCCTGCTTGCCGCCCCCTTCCATGGGATTCCCGTCCTGGATGCCCAGCAACGCCCGGTCGGCCTGATCACCCAGGGCGACCTGCTCCGCCAGCTGCCCTTTCCGATCAAGCTTGGCTCCCTTCGCCACTTCGACCCATCCCATTTGGAGGCCTTGGGAAAGCTGCTCGCCGGCAAGCGGGTGGCCGATCTCATGAACACGCCTGTGGTGGTGATCCAAGAGGACGAGCTGCTTTCCAAGGGCGTGGACATCATGCTGTTGAAGGACATCAAACGCCTGCCGGCGGTCGCCGCCGACGGCACCCTGACCGGCATGCTCTCCCGGCTGGATGTTTTCAAGACCATCATGGACCAAAACCCCGACTGGGCGACCTTCGACCAGGGCGGCGTCAAACTCCAGGACATCACCCTGGTGAAGGATGCCATGCGCACCGACACGCCGACACTGCCCCCATCCGCGCCCACCTGGGACGCCATCAAGCTGATCGAGACTACCAGTATCAAACGGGTGGCAGTGGTCGACCCCGAGGGGAAACTACTGGGCCTTATTTCCGAGAAGGTGCTCATGGCCGCCTTTTCCGCCCATAAAGGCGGGCTCCTGGATTACATCGTTGCCAATCTTTCATTCTCGGCCCTGGCCCGGAAGCACAGGGAACTGCTCAAGGCACTGCGGGCCCGCACGGTCGGGGAGATCATGCTCACGGGCTTCTACCCGGTGAAGGAAGCCGACCTGATCGACGACGCTCTGCAGATGATGGTTGAGAAGAAGCTCAAACGAATTCCGGTCTTGGATGACCAGGGACGCTTCAAGGGGATGCTCACCCGGGATTCACTTTTGCGGTCGATGCAGGCTCCTCAAGCGGAATAGGGGCCGAGGCGAGAGCTTGGCTGACGTGGGATGGTGTGCTTTCATCCCAACCTGGATTCAGATGTTCGGATGGCAGCACCAATCGGTGCCTTTGATGGAGCATGGAATGGAACAAGCACTGCAAGACGAGCGGATCCCCATCGCCGATCCGGAAAATGGGGCGGGCGTGGAACGCAACGTCGTGGCCCTCGGCTGGGTGGCATTCTTCGGCGGCTTGGCCCAGGACATGATCCAGCCGATCCTGCCACTCTTTTATGCTTCCGTTCTTGGACTAAACAAGGAAATCATCGGTCTGATCGAAGGATGCCTGATGACCGTGGTCAGCCTGATGAAGATCGGGGCCGGCTATCTCTCCGACTGGCTTGGGAAGCGCAAGGCCATCGTCTTTGTCGGGTACGCCCTATCGGCCCTGGCGCGATTCTCCATGGGCCTGGCTGGTTCGGGTGCGGTGGTGTTCGCCTTGCGAATGACTGACGGGGTGGGCAAGGGGCTCAAGGATGCGCCCCGCGACGCCCTGGTGGCCAGTTCAGCGGGCAAGCGCAGCTTGGGATTCGCCTTCGGTATCCAACGGACCCTGGACACCCTTGGCTCGGTGGCCGGGCCCTTGATCGTGTTCGCGTTGTTGCGCTTATGGGCTGGCCGGCCGAATAAGTACCAAATGATTTTCTTCGTCGCCGGTGTGATCGCGGCCATGACGCTGCTCATCATTGGCTGGGTGGTGCGGGAACAGCGGGCAGCCGTGAAGAAGCAGCCGGTCTCCTTCGCCGTACTCCGGGGCCCGTTCGCCGGATTCCTGGCGGTCATGCTGGTGTTCACCTTGGGCAATTCGTCCGATGCATTTATCATCCTGCGCGCCCAGGACCTGGGCATGGCGACGGTGGTCATTCCGCTCGCCTACGCCCTGTTCAACCTGGTGTCGGCCGCCGCCGCCATCCCTGCAGGACGGCTGTCGGACCGGTTCGGGCGCCGCCGGGTCATCGCCTGCGGCTGGGCGGTCTACGCGCTCGCCTATCTGGGCTTCGCATTGGCCCGCAGCGCCTGGATGGTCTGGGTGATCTGGGCACTTTATGGCCTGTTCTATGCTCTGAGCGAAGGGGCGGCTAAAGCCATGATCGCCGACTTGGTTCCGGAAGCCAGCCGGGGGGCCGCCTTCGGCCTATACAATGCCGCGGTGGGCGTGATGGCGCTACCGGCCAGCCTGATCGCAGGGGTCCTCTGGCACCGAGTGTCCCCAGCCGCGCCATTCGCGTTCGGGGCTTTCCTGGCAGCCCTGGCGTTGATCGGGCTGGTGCTGGTGCCATCCCCGGAATCCAGAAGCCGAAAAGCCATCCCAGTGGCATAAATGGTAATTAAATTGAGTGATATTCATACGACCTGAAGCGGATTGCCCTTGGTATCCAAGGGAAGTCTGGTGATCAAGCTCGTGCTCCCGATAGGACCACGCCCGCACCCAAGGCCATCATGAGGGCCGCAAACCCGAAGCCCAGAGCGGGATTCAAGGTCCACAAGGCCCCCACCGCGAGGCTGGAAAGGAAATCACCGAACCCGTTAACGGCCCCCAGAAGGCCGAAACCGAGTCCCCGGTGTTCCTCCGGCACCAGGTTGGCTGTGGTGGCCCCTTCCAGGGTGTCCTGGATGCCATTGACCAGTCCAGCCAGGCCAAAGATGGCCACGAACAAGGGCAATGAAGCCCACCCGCGGACGAAACACCCGATCAAGGTGAGCGGAACCAGGGTGGATATGGCATAGGCACCGCCCAGGATGCGGCTGTGGCCGATTTTGTCCCCCAGGTGGCCCGCTGGATAGGCAGCGGCGGCGTAGACAGTGTTGTGCCAGACATACAGGAGACCGCCGAGGGCCGCCGCTCTCATGGGGCCATGGACCGGCGCGAGCAACTGGGAGGCTGCCAGGATGAGCAGGGTGTGGGCGAAGTCGCCGGCGCCGAACAGGCCCACCCCGGTCAGGTAGCGTCGGAATGGGTTCGGCATTTGCGCCAGGGCATGGCGCAGCGCGACCTGGCGAATCCGTGGGCGATCCTTTTCCCGGATGACCCAGGCCATGATGCCGGCGGCGATCAAGCCGGGAATCATGGTCCAGAACATCAGGGTTCGAAGGAAGGGCAGCCCCACCCAACCATGGCTGCTTCCCCTGCCAAGCACCAGAACGACGCCCAGGGGACCTAGGATGGCTCCCAGAGTGTCTCCGGCACGATGGAAGCCGAAGGCTCTGCCTCGGGCCTCTTGGGGGATGGCATCAGTCAGCATGGCATCGCGCAGGGGACCCCGGATGCCCCGGCCGGCCCACCCGAACAGCTTGCCTCCCAGAATCAAGGGCCAACCCTGGGCCAAGGAGATGATCGCTGAGGCGATGCCCGTGGCCGCATAGCCCACCACAACAATGGGTTTTCTCCGGGGCAGGCGATCGGATATCCACCCGGCCCCCAGCTTGATGAAACTGCTGGCCGCGTCCGCGATGCCCTCAACGGCTCCTAGAACCAGCGGGGGGCAACCCAGAGCCGCCAGGAAGGTGGGTAGCAGCGTGCTCTGGGCTTCGTGGCCGAGATCGGAAAAAAAGCTGGTCAGGGCCATGCCCCAGACGGTGCGGTTGAGCCAGTGGGGATCTTGGTGTGCGGGGCTGTCGGGCATCTCATTCTCCGGGTTCGGGCAGGAAAGTCCGTTCGGAGAACGGGTGCCGACTGACCTTCCAACGTTTGGGATTTCAATCGTAAGTTGTATTACCAACGAGGATGCAACCTGGGGTTAAGTTACTGGGAAAAGGGCCTCCATGATGCGATGGGATCCGTGAACTCGAAGGGTGGACTGGAGTTGCCCCAGCTGTGTGGCCATGCCTCCCAGCCGAATTACGTCTTCCTGGATCGAGGACGCTTGGTCCTTGCGTTTCTCCAGCGCCAGAACCATGCCTTCGCGGGTTACCTGGAGGGTGGCGGCGAGCCGCTCGTCGAGGTTGGCGCTGAAACGGCGGAGGGTCTCATCCAGGCTTTGATAGAGAGACCAGCGCAGATTCTCGACATTGCGGATCACTAGCAGGTCCACCTGGGCCCCGACCCGGGCCAGGAGCCTCCGTTTGCGGGCCGCGGCCGGGAGTAGCCGGTCGACCCATGCAGGGTTGATCGGGCTCAGGGAGTCGGTCCATTGCCGGCTCACCCAATAGGGATCGCGGTTTAGCTTAAACGCGCCAGTCCCCTGTGGAGCCCGGTAGCGGACCTCGAACAGGTCGGCGGCGGTCTTGCGCAGCTGGTCCAGGAGCTGGTCGGCACGCGCCTGGTGGGCCGTGAGCATCTGTTCGGTCCGGGTGGTGAACCGGGCCGAGATGACCTCAAGTTCCTGTTCGAAAAAGCCGGGCACCATGGTGGCCAGCATTACCTGGATCGCCTCCTCGGTGGGTCGTGCCTGCTGGTCCAGTTCGGTTCTGACCCGTTTCATGAGGATGGCATGGGCCTTCTGCCGGAGGGCCTCAGCCATCTCTTCTAGCAGGGCGTGGGCCCGCCTCCGGTCCCCGGCCAGCAGATCCGCGGCGAGAACCCGCTCGTGGCGAATGGCTTCCAGTGCTTCCTCGAATTGTGCCAGCCGGGCTTCCAGGTCCTGGATGGGCATTTTCAGGGACTGGACCGTCAACTGGATGAAAAGGAGCGCCTCGTCCAGGATGCCCGCGGCCTTGCCCGCCACCGACGCCTCGAGGACCGGGGTTTTTTCCCGCCGCATGAAAGCCTGGAGCCGCTCCATGACCTGGCCAAGTCCCGAAGCCTGCCAGCCGGCAGGGTCGCCCTGCAGGATGGCCTGCAGGCCGCGTCGAGCGGAAACTTCATGGATGGCCGTCCCGGCCGGGAATCCCAGGTGCTCTGCCAGGAGGTCCTGGATGAAGGCGAGGAGGACCTTCCGCTCTGCCAGGTCCAGGTAGTCCACCTTGTTGAGGATGAAAAGGATACGAGTCATTTTTGCTTGCACCTTGCGCAAGAACAGCACCTCCACCTCGGTCATCGGCGGATCAGGGGAGACCATGAACAAGGCAGCGTCGCACTGGGGCAGGAACTGGAGGGTGGCCTCGGTATTGTGCGTCAGGGTCGAGCCGATGCCCGGCGTGTCGATGATGACCAGCCCAGCTTCGAGCAGCGGTGATGGGAACCGGACGTCCACCTGCCGGACCCCCTTACGGTTGCGAGGATTACCCGCCTCGGTGACAAACCGCTCCAGGAACGCCTGTAGGGTTTCCCCTGGGAGGCAGGGGCCGGTCTCGGCTAGCCGGCCGTCCAGAAATGAGACCTTGGCCTCTGCCTGGCTCCCCCAGCGGATGAAGGTAGGCAGGGCGGTCAAGGGCACCACTGCGGTGGGCAGCAGCGGTGCTCCCAGCATGGCGTTGATGAAGGTGCTCTTCCCCCGCTTGACCTGGCCCAGCACCGCGAGGTGGAATCGGCCCTCGGTGAGACGCTCGTTCAGACCACGGAGTGCCTTTTGCAAGGCGTTACCGGTGGACCCCAAGCCCTCGAACGAGTCTGCGGCGGTTCCCAGGAGGTTGGAAAGGCTGCAGTCCCGCTCAGCGTCCAGGGTGGTGTCAGCCCACATGAGTTCAGCCTTTCACGATCAGGATGCTGCAATGGGAGTGGTCGGAGACCCGGTCAGCGGTATCCCCCAGCAGACGCCCCCACATTTCCGAGTGGTCGCTGTGTCCCATTACGATGAGATCGAAGCCTTCGCTCTGCGCAGTGCTGACCAGGACCTTGGCGGGGTGGCCGCGCAGGGTGGCGCAGACGATGGTGCCGCCCCGTTCGTTGGCCATGACCTCCGCTTCCTGTTTGCGCTTGGCGAAGTAGCTGTCGCCGGCTTCGGTCTGGTCCTCGGGTTCCCCCGGCAGGTCCGTATATCGGGGGAGGGGGGCCTGCACCCATAGGGCGGTCACGGAAGCCCCGGAGCTTTGGCCCAGCTCGATGGCTCGTTCAAGGGCCAGCCTGCCGCCCTTGGATCCGTCATAGCCCACGAGGATCTTCTTGAACATGGCTCAGCCTTTCAGGATGGGGGGGCCTTGCTGGATTCGGCGCTGATACAGGCGGCCCCAGGCCTTCATGGTCCGCACCGAGGGTTGGAAGAAACGCTGGGCGATCAGGGTCGGGATGAAGGCACTGAGAATCACCACCGTCACCAGGAGCGAATATTGCTTCTGGTCGATGATCTTGTTCTGCAGCCCGAACAGTGCGGAGATGGTGCCGAAGGTCAGCCCGGTGGACATGAGCAGGGCGGAATAGTGGGCTTCCCCCGAGCGCATGAAGAAGCGCCGGGACAGCGGCCACACGCAGACGTACTTGGTGGCCATCTTCAGGGCGAGCAGGAGCGCGATCACCACCACGGAGGTGGCCAGGGCCGGAAGGGAGACCAGCAGGCCGGCCTTGATGAAGTAGAACGGCGTGAACACGGCAAAAGCGATGCTGCGCATGCGATGCACCAGGGTCCGGTCCCGGAGGAACACTCCCGCCACCACCAGACCCAGGAGGTAGGCCGGCAGGACCGCTTCGCTTTTCGCGGTGGTAGCCAGTCCGCCCATGAAGAACAGCACCAGGAAAAGGAATTTCACCTCCGGCTCGCTCACCCGGGTCTGGCCCAGGCGGGTGATGAGCTTCTGGGTCCAGGACGGCATGAACCAGAGCAGGATGGCTGAAACCACGATGAACACCACCAGCCAGAGGTTGAAATCGGCGAACAGGACGCCCAGGGCCAGCACGGTGCCGAAGTCGTTGATGAAACATGCGGCCAACAGCATCTTGCCCAGGGCCGTGCTGCTCAGGCCGCCCTCGATCATCACGGCGTAGACCACGGCCACGGAAGTGGTGGAAAGGGCGATGCCGGCGATCCAGGCCTGGTGCATGGGCCAGTGCAGCGCCCACTGGGCGAAGGCCCAGATTCCAAGGAACGGGACCAGGAAGGCCAGGATGCCAATGGTGAGGCTGGCCCTAAGATTGGCCCGAAGGGATACGGGGTCGATTTCCGCCCCGGCCAGGAAGGTCAGGACCCCGCTGCCCAGCATGGCCAGGAAGTTGGTCCATTCGGTGGTATGCAGCAGGGGCGGATGCCCGCCCCCGTGAAGGTTCCCCACGGCCACCCCCACAAGGATCTCCACCAGGGCCACGGAAATGCCCAGGCGGATGGACAGCAGGCTGGCCAGGAGGGCCAAGCCCATCCAGAAAGAGGCGATGAACCAGATGTTCTCGATCATTTGCCACGCTCCCTTGACGTCAACTACGAACCGAAACCAGCGTATGAAACTCGCTTCATGTCGTAGGTGCCATCAGCTCAGGGGAGCGATTCAGGGTGAGCACCATCACCTTAGCCCTCAAGCTAAGCGTTCCGCGGTCAACCGTCAATAAGGGAATGTCGGAAGGCATCCGCACGGGTGGTTGACTGGGCCGCCGCGACCCAGTAGCATCAAAGCAGGCGATGGAATCCGCCTTCAAGTGCCCTCCCCGATGGAACGGCTGATGACTCCTACTCAAAGTGGGAGTTTTTTCTGTCTACAAATACCGGTCGGACCAGGACACTCAAGGATGGCGTTGCACGCCGGAGGCCTATGGCCCCGCATTCCCCAGGCTTGGCCTAGACCGGCTCCTGGCCGCTTTACGCCCTGACGGTTGCCGTGGCAGCGGGTGCTCCACGCTACCCCCTCTTCACCCCGCCCCATTGGGGCCCCCACAGCGACAAGGGAGATGTGTGTTCGGCCCGCTGAAATCCATCTTTTCGCGTGAACGCCCCAATGGGTTCGCCGACAATTTGACCGAGCATTTCCACACGGCCCGTCAAGTTTTCCTGATCGCGGCGCCGTTCGGCATCCTCGTGGGCGCCGCTATCGCCGGCTACGACTATGCGGTCAACGAACTGCTCTGGAAGAGCCTTTCCATCCGCCTGGATCCCGCCACGCTCTGCCTCTTGCCCATCGCCGCCATGGTCCTGACGGGCGTGATCATGAGCCTGTTCCGGGTCAAGTCGTCCTCCATGGCAGATGAGGTGGTGCGGGCCTACCACCGCCCCGACCAACAGATCGATTACCGGTCGGCGGTCCCGAAACTGGCAGCTTCCATGGCGACCATGGGCTTGGGCGCCAGCGCAGGCATGGAAGGCGCCAGCAAATGGCTGGGGGGCACCATCACCTCCTACCTGCAGGGCAAGATCAACCGGAACCCACGCCTGAAATTCCTTCACGGAAAGGCGGAAACCACCCTCGTGGTGGGGGCGGCGGCCGGCATCGCAGCCATCTTCCGGGCCCCTCTCACGGGCGCGATCATGGGCCTCGAATCGCCCTACAAGCACGACCTGGCCCACGATGCGTTGATCCCAGGCCTGGTGGCCTCGGCGACTAGCTACGCGACCTTCATCTCCCTGCGTCCGGCGACGCCGTACTTCCCCATCAACTTCGTCTACCACCTCAACCTCCGGGACTTGATCCTATGCCTGCCCCTGGGCCTTCTCGGTGGGTTGGCTTCGCACCTGTTCCTGGCCCTGCTCGGCAAGACCAAGCGGCGCTATAACGGCTGGACAGCCCCGCGCATCGTCAAGAACCTGGTCGGCGGGGTTCTGCTCAGCGCCATCGCCTTCCTGGCCTACCGGGTGGTGCATGTGCCGGCCACCCTGCAGGCGGGCTTGCCCATTGCCAATGCCCTGCTCAATGGCCACTATGTGCTCTGGGTCTGCCTCTTCATCTTTGCGGCCAAACTTCTGGCTACGGTCATCACCTTCGGTATGGGCGGCGTCGGCGGCCTGTTCGTGCCTTCGGCAACCATCGGCGCGGCTCTGGGCGCGGCCTGCGACGTCATGTTCCATCCCAGCCAGCCGGGCCTGTTCACGCTGATCGGCATCGCCGCCTTCACCGGGGCCAGCTACAACAGCCTGTTGTTCGCCGCCGTGTTCATCGCCGAAGCGAGCGGGAGCCCTGCCCTGGTGGTGCCGGCTCTGATCGCTTCCGCGACAGCTTTCCTTGTGGCCTCCGGCATCTCCAATTCGGAATCGCAACGCTCCCGCCGCCATTCAGATGAAGCCAAGCTGGGCACGATGCCCTGCTTCGATTGGATGACCCGGAAGATCGTAGTGGCTTCTCCGGGCGAGACCTTGGCCGACTTCCAGGAGCGGGCGGTCCAGGAGCACTCTTTCCAGGAACTCCCGGTCGTGGCCAAGGATGGCAGGTTCCTGGGCATGGCTTCCCTGAAGTCGTTGCGGATGATCGACCGGGAACGATGGCCCACTCTGTCGGTGACCGCCATCCTGGACACCCGGGCGCGCACCGTTTGCGCCTATCACGGCATGGCGGTGGTGGAGCGGGAACTGGCCCGCGGCGCCCATGATTTCCTGCCGGTGGTGGAACCGGCCACCGACGGCCTGATCGGAATCCTTTCTGCACGTGACGTTTTCCGGGCCCGTGTGCACGCGAACGAAATCATGCAGTCGGCGCGCATCCTGGAATTCAAGCCTGGAACGCACGCCTTTACCAACCTCAAGGAGGGGTAGTGGAACAATATCTAAGCCCGATCTCAGCGCTTCGCATCTATCTTCGGCGGGGGGACGTCAAGAAAAGCCAGCGGTGGTGGCAGCGGCTAGTGGAAAAGCCGTTGTCCACCTACCTTGTCCAGGCGGCCATGAAGACGGGGATCGCCCATGCCGCCGTAAACCTGTCCCATGTGGGCTATACCCGGGATGCCAGCCAGATCGCCTACGACCAGACGGAGGTCCCGGTCAACACCCTGCCGGTTTGCGTCGAACTCCTAGCTCCCAAGCGGATGCTGGAGCAGTTCATCAGTGACCAGGCCCGGCACCTCAAGAACACGACCCTGGTCATGGTGGATGGGGTCCACATCGCCGAACGCTTCCTGCAGGAAGTCGAGAAGCCCCTCGGAAACACCCGCCGCTCGGTTGAATACATTCGCGGCAAGGACGGGAAAACCGAGCTTGCGGTGGATCTTGTGGCCGCACATGAAGACGAGGATGAGGAAGCGGTTGGCTGAAGGTGCCTGCCCCCTATTCCCCGATCGGTGTTTCCATCCCGGGGGACAACTGCCCTAAACCGGCGTCCGGTGATGGTGTTCACCACAAACCCCCTTGATGTCTGATGACACCTACGGAACGGTGGGGTCCGCTTTGGGGACCAACCTGATCAACAACGTGCCCATGGCAATCGTCATGAATTCCGCGCTGGTCAGTGTCCAGCATGCGGCACCAGCCACCAGGAACGGTTTCGTGGCGGCCACCATTTTCGGTTGTGATCTGGGCCCGAACATCACGACTGTCGGTTCCCTGGCTACGATCATTTGGCTTCTCATCCTGCGCCAGCGGGACGCGGATGTTTCCGGCCTGGACTACTTCAAGGTGGGTGTTGTCGTGACGCCGCTGATGCTGCTCGCAGGTGCCTGCACCATCTGGCTATGCCTGTAATCCGATTAGGGAAAGGAGAAAACGATGAAAATCCTTTGCTGTCTGGATGGCACCAATGCCGAACCGGTGGGCCGTGCCGCGCGAATGTTTGCCGGGCCCCAGCCTCTGATCATCGGCCTGCTGACTGTGATGAACGTTGGGCCGCGCAGAGATATCGACAGGACCCGCGAACGCTTCTGGAGGCCGCCGATGCATCGTCAACCGGTCATCCAGGAGATGCTGGGGGCGGAAAAGGAAGCTGCCGGCGATATCTTGCAGGCGGGACTGGAACGCTTGCCGGAAGCGGAGTCCCTGCTGCGCCAGGGGCATCCTGAGCTTGAAATAGTGAACGCGGCCGCAGAATGGAAAGCAGATGTGATTCTCATCTGCTCACGGGCCGAATATGGAGCACCGCCGAATATTGGCCCTCGCTCCGTTGGGCATGTAGCGCGCTTTGTGCTCGATCACGCGCCCTGCCCGGTGCTGCTGGTCCGACCGCCGACTGGGGAGCAATTCCCAATAAAAGGATGATTCGGAAAAAGCGTAGAACATCCTTTAGGATACTCGGTTTAAAATAAATATTATCAATATTAACATAAACTTTCCCCTTTCCCCCCTGTCAAATATTCTGTGGGGGCGGGATGAGCGGGATTGGGATGCGAGGTTCAGATGGACTGGTCCTAACGGGCGTGGGCGGGATAGCCTTGGTCGGGAACGCCCTGTTTCGCTACACGGACTTCCGCTCCACCTTCACCCAAACCTTCCACAAGGGCCGAGGCGGGATCGCATGGGGTGACGTGCTGACGCCCTACGTGGCCTCGCTCGCCACCGGCAAGAGCGACTTCGAGGCGCTGCGTCCCTGGTTCGGCCAGGCGTGGGTGGCCAAGGCCCTACGAATTGATCGCGTGGCCTCGCCAGAAACGCTCCGTCAGCACCTCGACAACCTGGCAGACGGCCACCTGGAGGAGGCGCTGGGGAAAGTGCGTCAGGCCAGCCTGGATCTAATCCGCCGGTCAAGCGCTTCCATCACGCCGTGCAGCACTGGGCACGTCTGCCTGGACGGGGACACTACGCCCCAGGACAACGGCAAGACCAAGAAGGAAGGCGTGAGTCGAACCTACATGCCGGACGTCTTTGGTTTCGCGCCGATGTTCGTGTTCGCTGGGGTCGAGGGGTGGTGCATCCGCGAGGAATTCCGGCCCGGCAAACAGCATGGTCAGAATGGGGCCACTGGTGTCCTGCGGGGCGCGATTCAGGATCTCCGCAGCCTGGGCGTGGCTTTGATCCTGATCCGCCTGGATTCGGCCTTTGACGCCGCCGAGAACTATGCCATGGCTCGATCAGAGGGCGTGGACTTTCTGGTGAAGGGGAACCCTGCTCATGTGCATTGGGACTGGCTGAAGGAGGCCGAGGCGCTCTCCGGTCGCGCCTGGACGCGTACGGGACGGAACCGCCGGGAGACCTATCTCAGCCGGATGGAAACGCGGGAGTTTGAGGGGAAGCTGATCCCCGTGCGCCGGGTTCTCAAAATCACCAAGCGGCTAATGTGGGACCTGGGAGACGTACCGCCCGGCCAGAGGCTGCTGCTTCGGCGCTGGGCCAAGTATGAAATGGAGACCTGGGTGACCAGCCTGGACCTGCCCGGCGACAATCTGTTCGACCTTTACTGCGCGCACGCGACGGCGGAGCAATACCACGCCGAGATCAAGAGCGAACTGGACCTCGAGCGAATGCCGAGTGGCACGTTCAAAACCAATGCCCTCGTGCTGGGTCTCGGAATGCTGGCCTACAACGTACTCCGCCTGCTGGGGATCCTCGGCAAAGGCGTCATCCGCCACCGTCATCCCGCCAAGCGGCGTCGCATGAAAACGATCATCCAGGAACTGATCCAGATACCCGCCCGGATACTGAGAGGCTCGGGCCAACTCAAACTGGACATTGGCCGTGCCCTCCCTGGTCGGGAAGCCTTCCTGGCACTGTTCAGGAGCCTGGCAGCCCCCTTTCCAAGCCCCGCCTGACCGCCATCCCCACATAGAGGTTGCCGACGATCACCACGACTGGCCGAAGGCTCAGGCAGAATGATCTCGGCAAGGCCCACCGCCGCCTGCTGGGTCTGGCAGGAAAGGGCTTGAATCAAAAAACCGCCCTCTGGCGGTGTGGTGGTCGGTGAAATGGAGCCCAATCACCCAGTTCTCAGAAAACCTCACGGATCCAGGAACATATGTTTTGACAGCTTTTTAGATAAGAATACCCATATGCGGACCCAGGCGTTCGCGGAAGAATTTGAGGGGATTGGGGGGGGCGTTCCGGTTTACACCCTGAGACCCGCACGGTTGTTGAGTTTGGGCATACGGAAAGGCTTTTTGGAGTGAGCCATATCTTCCCAGGTTAGGTTACTCCCAGGCCGCGGGATAACTCATGGATACCGGGAAGATCCCTCCTGATGTCGTAGTCCGTTACGGCGATGGCTCCCACAAATTCCCGTTGGCTTTCTACCCACTTTCTGGAAAGGCCCGCAGGGAAGGGCTGGACATGAACGGCAACGGCCTGTCCTTCAAGCTCAGCCCATTTAAAAAGCGGTCGGAGAAGCGTCGAAACCACGCTCTCATCGAAAAAGGCGGGTACTTCCCCATGGAGCGCGAAACGCAACAATCGCCCGGCCAGCTTGCGGTCGAAATGCGGATGCAGAAACTTATTCCCCGGATTCTCCAGGCACTCCCGGCATGATGTGACGCAATCCGGGTTGGTGCACTTCTCCAGGTGATCCAAGGTCTCATTCAGAACCAGAGACAGATCCTGACCGGAACGTGTCAACGACTTTGAGACAGATTGCGGCCTGAGTTCAGGCGCCGCCCCAACGGCTGCGGAGAGCCGCCGGGACCATGGAAAC
>Ga0302320_10007227_pt1 | contig 24487 bp, 19 predicted proteins | sample Bog_T0_3_FD_202130 | JGI IMG/M metagenome (GOLD analysis project Ga0302320, IMG submission 202130) | Peat permafrost microbial communities from Stordalen Mire near Abisko, Sweden - Bog_T0_3 | ecosystem: Environmental > Terrestrial > Soil > Wetlands > Peat | place: Sweden: Abisko, Stordalen Mire...
CCGGCTTCGCGCCCAGCGACGTCAGGTAATGGCCGAAATTGTCGCGATCGTTGTCGGTCTGGAAGCCGACCAAGTCGTAATGAACGAGGCTGCCGACGATCTCCTCGTGGTTGGGCATCGTGGCCAGTATATCGGGCGGCGCGCAGGGAATGTGGAGGAAGAAGCCGATCGGATTGACGCGGCCGCGCGCCCTGAGTTCGCGCGCCAGCGGCATCAAATGATAGTCGTGAACCCAGACGACGTCGTCCTCCTCGATGATCGTTTCGAGTTGATCGGCGAACAGGCTGTTGACGCGCATGTAGCCGCTTTGGTCGGCGCGCGAATATTCCTGCAGATCGACCCGATAGTGCAGGATCGGCCACAGCACCCGGTTGGCGAAGCCGTTGTAATATTCCTGGTAATCGGCCTCGGAGAGGTCGATGACCGCGTATTCGACCCGGCCGCGCCTGACGCGGCGCGGCGTCGCCGTTTCTTGATCGCTGATGTCGCCGCTCCAACCGAACCAGACGCCGACGCGTTCGCGCAGCGCGGCCTTGACGGCGACCGCCAGCCCGCCGGCAAGCTGCTGGCGCGCGTCGGGAAGGGCCACTCGATTCGAGACGATGATCAGGCGCGGAGCCATGCGTCCTCCCAACTCGACGACAGACGCGTCGCCGTATTGATAATGCCGGCCATCGAATACGCTTGAGGGAAATTGCCCCAAAGCTCGCCTGTTTCAGGGTGGATATCTTCCGACAGCAACCCGAAATGGTTGCGGCGCGCGAGCACGCTCTCGAACATCGCCCGCGCCTCGTCACGACGGCCGATCTGCGCCAACGCGTCGATGTACCAGAAGTTGCAGGCGAGAAACGCCGTCTCGGGCGCGCCGAAGTCGTCGGGCACGGCGTAGCGCATGATGCGCCCGTTGCGCATGAGTTCGCGCCCGATCGTTTCGCAGGTGCCGCGGAACCGCGGGTCTTCGGGCGCCAGCAGGCCGAGCTCGGCGAACAACAGAACGCTGGCGTCGAGATCGGGCGAGCCGATCGCGGCGGTCAACGCGCCGCGCTTTTCGTCCCACGCGCCGGCGAGCAATCGTTCGCGGATGACCTCGGCGCGCGACGCCCAGAGCCGCTGGCGTTCAGCGAGATCGAGGACGTGCGCGATGCGCGCCAGTCGATCGCACGCGGCCCAGCACAAAGCGGCGGAATAGGTGTGCACCCGCGTGCTGCCGCGATATTCCCAGATGCCGGCGTCCGGCTCGAAGGCGACTTTCCACGCCTTCTCGCCGAGCGTCTCGAGTTCGGCGAACAGCGTGTTGTCGCCCATGTGGGTCAGCCGCTCGTCGACGAACATCTGCGCCGCGCCGAGCACCACGCTGCCGTAGGAATCGTGTTGGATCTGTTCCGCCGCCTGATTGCCGATGCGCACCGGCCCATAACCGAGGTAGCCCTTCAGCGCCGGCGTCGTTCTCTCGTCAAGGCTGGTGAACGGCACGACGCCGTGCACCGGCTGCAGCGCCCCGGTTTCGTGCGTGGCGATGGTGGTGAAATAGTGGATGTAGGATTCCATCATCTGCGTCGCGCCGAGGCGGTTGAGCGCCTGAACGACGAAGAAGGCGTCGCGCAGCCAGCAATAGCGGTAGTCCCAATTGCGCGAGGTGCCCGGCGCCTCCGGGATCGAGGTCGTGTGGGCGGCGACGATGCCGCCGGTGTCCTCGTAGGCGCACAGCCTGAGCGTGATCGCCGCGCGCACCACCGCCGACTGCCATTCGAACGGCACGCTCAGTCGGCGCGTCCACTCGCGCCAATGGTCGCAGGTGCGGTCGAGAAATTCGCGGCATGTGTCGTCGATGGCGTCGCGAAGCGATTCGTCCTGGCCGAAGACGAGGTTGATTGTTCGATACAGGGGAAAGCTGGTCTCGGCGGCGATGTAGGAGATCGGCGCGTCGGTCGTCAGCCGCACGACGGCGCCGCCGCTGATGTAGCGGATGTGATGCGAACCGATGCTGACCTCGCCGACCCGCTCGCCGTAGTTGCAGGTCGGCCGCACCTTGATCGTGATGCGCGGCAGGCCGGCGACCGGCTCGATCCGCCGCACGATCTGCGGCGCACGGTAGATGCGGCCGTAGAGATCGAAACGCGGCGCGAAGTCGACGACGCGCACCTGGCCGCCGCGCGCGTCGGTGAGAATCGTCTCGACGACGGCGGTGTTGCGCAAGTACTGCGTCTTGACCTCGACGAGGTCGGCGAGCGCCACTTCGCAAAACCCTTTCTCTTCGTCCCCGGCCAACAGGCGGGAGAACACCGGATCGGAATCGAAGCGCGGAAAGCACCACCAAACAATGCGCCCACGCCGATCGACGAGAGCGGCGGTCTGGCAATTGCCGATCAGCGCGAGGTCCATCCCTCCGCCGACCTCGATTGCGGCGCTCACGTCGCGGCGGGCTGGGCGGCGAGCCGCTCCAGCCATAGCCGCACCATCGCCGGATCAGCGAAAACGTGGTCGACTTCCGGCCGTGCGACGCCGACCGCGAAAGCAAATCCCTGACGATCGGCGACCGAGCGGAAGCCGGGTATGTCGCTGGTGTCGTCGCCGACGAACATGGGCCGGCGCCCGACAAAGGGCGGACGGGCGAGAAAGCGGCGCACCGCCTCGCCCTTGTTGACGCGGCTCGGCTTGAGTTCATAGGCCTGGAGCGTGTCGGCCAACTCGAGACGGCCCGCCGCGCGGCGCTCGATCACGCCCAGCAGCGCAGCGCGCAGCGGCGCGGCCGCGCTCGGCGCAGCGCGGTAATGCGCGGTGAAGGAATAGCGCTTGTTCTCCGCCAGCGCGCCGGGGAAGGCGTTCGTCACGGCGGCGAATTCGCGCCAAAGCGTGTCGGGCAGCCGCTCGGCGCCCTCCGTTTCGACCACGACCCCGTCCGGCGTGAAGCGCATTTCAGCGCCGTGTACGCCGGCGGCGCGGGTGCGCAATGGAAAGAACAGCCGATCGAGATCGGCCAGCGTACGACCGGTGACGATCGCCAGCGCCCCGCCCAACAGGCGTTCGAGCCGCGCGATCGTCGCGACGAGCCCGTCGGGCACCACCACTCGATCGGGGACTGCGGCGATGTCGAGCAACGTTCCATCGACGTCGAGGAACAAGGCCGCGCGCCGGAAGTCCAAATCCTCGCCGGCCATTTTCGGAAAGTGCGAATTCATCATTGCGCCCTTTCTTAGGCCGCCCCATCCTCGCTGGCAATGTGGCGACAGTCTGGCGAGCGGCTTGAAAGCGCGGCCCATCCGCGTCTTTAACGGCGCAAGGGCGTTTCGGACTGGCGGTCGCGCGGCGCGGCGGCGCCGCGGCTACAATGGCGCCGAGACAGCTGGGAGTCGATACATGACGAATTTGTCAGCGACGCGACGCGAGACCGACAGTTTCGGCGCGATCGAGGTGTCTGCCGAACGCTTGTGGGGCGCGCAAACGCAACGCTCGCTGGAGAACTTCCCGATCGGCGAGGAGCGGATGCCGCGCGCGGTCGTCCGCGCGCTCGGCCTCGTCAAGCAGGCGGCGGCGCTGACCAATGAAGAGCTCGGGCTGCTGTCGCCGCCGCTGGCGCTGGCGATCGCCGCCGCCGCGGCGGAAGTCGCGGCGGGCGAGCGCGACGACGAATTCCCGCTCAAGGTCTGGCAGACCGGATCAGGCACCCAGACCAACATGAACGTGAACGAGGTGATCGCCAACCTCGCCAACGAGGCGCTCGGCGGACATCGCGGCGACAAGTCTCCGGTCCATCCCAACGACCACGTCAATCTCGGACAATCGTCGAACGATTCGTTTCCCAGCGCGATGCATATTTCCGCCGCGCTCGAGATTCATCTGCGCCTGCAGCCTGCGCTCGCGCGCCTCGGCGACGCGCTGGCGGCCAAGAGCGCCGCCTTCGCCGATCTGGTCAAGATCGGCCGCACGCACTTGCAGGATGCGACGCCGATCACGCTCGGCCAGGAGTTCTCCGGCTGGGCGGCGCAGGTCGCTCTCGCCCGTGCGCGGATTGAGGCGACGCTGCCGGGGTTGCTTGCGCTGGCGCAGGGCGCGACCGCAGTCGGCACCGGCTTGAACGCCGACCCGCGCTTCGCCGAAGCGTTCGCGCGCCGTGTCGCGGCGCTGGCCGGCCTGTCGTTCGTCTCCGCCGCCAACAAATTCGAGGCCATCGCGGCGCACGATGCGCTGGTCTTCACCCACGGCGCGCTGACAAGCCTCGCCGCGGCGCTCTACAAGATCGCTTGCGACATTCGCCTGCTCGGCTCAGGCCCGCGAAGCGGCCTCGCCGAACTGCGTCTACCGGAAAACGAGCCGGGATCGTCGATCATGCCCGGCAAGGTCAACCCGACCCAGGTCGAGGCCTTGTGCATGGTTTGCGTGCAGACGATCGGCAACGGAACGATCGTCGCCTTCGCCGACAGCCAGGGCCATCTCGAGCTCAACGCCTTGAAGCCGTTGATCATCAACGCGACCCTGCAATCGATCGGGCTCCTCGCCGACGCGGTCGACAGTTTCGTCACCCGCTGCGTCGTCGGCATCGAGCCGGATCGCGCGCGGATCGACGAGCTGATGCGCCGTTCGCTGATGCTGGCGACGGCGCTGACGCCGGCGATCGGCTACGACCGCGCCGCGACGATCGCCAAGGCCGCGCATCATAACGGAACAACCTTGCGCGAGGAGGCGCTGAAAGCCGGCGTCGACGCAGCGACCTTCGACCGGCTCGTTCGCCCGGAGGCGATGGTCGGCCCGAGATAGTCCGGCCGCCGCCTCAGATCTTGCGGCTGTCGTAGGCCCAGTGCAGCAGCGCCTGGCGTTGGCGCGGGCGGCAGTGTGGATCGCCCGGTTCGCAATGGCGCCGGATCTGCGCGACATGGCGGCGGATCGCCTTCCAGCGCTTGATCTGCCGCGCGTCCTCTTCGGGCGCGCGTCGCCCCAGCCAATAGCGGCAGTACCACTGGAACCAGCCGCGTGGATCGTCGGGGTGGATCCAACCCTTGCGGCGCCATTCGGCGAGCGGCTGGCTCGCGTCGACGCCGAAATAGTTGAGCGACGGATCACGCCGCGTCGGCGACAGCCTGGCGTGCGCGAACCAGTCGGCGGGAAATTCGTTGCGGCAATCGGTCATGTATTTGCCGCCGAACACGCCGAGCGCGAGCATCTCCCTCGGCGTCAGCTCGGGGCGGAACTCGGGATCGAAGTCGCGCCCCTCCTGCGCCGTCAGCGCATAGGAATATCCCGACTGCATACGATCGTCGACGGTGACGATCCGCCTCGGAGGCCGCGACATCTCTTGGACCATGGGCTGCGTTCGACGCCCTGTCGTTAGCGCCGCCGCGCCGCCCGAGGCAAGCGCCGCGCGGCGCGTCCGAAGGGGACAAGCCAGCGCGCGAACGCCGGCGGAACGGATCAGGGATTCGGGCCCGCAGCCGCGCGCCCGCCCGTCGCGGCGAGCGGGTTGGCGCGGTGATCGCCGAACGCCGAAGCGCCCGCCTCGCAATCGACAATCGACATGCGATTGCGACCGCTGCGCTTGGCGCGATAGAGCTCGGCGTCTGCCGTCGCGATCAGCCGGCTGGCCGAGCCGACGAAATCGGCCGCCGCCGCGCAACCGCCGACGCTCAGCGTCAAGCCATACGAATTCGCGGAGAAGGGATTGACGATGCGAAGCGCCGCGACGCGCTCGCGGATGCGCCGCGCCACCCGCGCCGCGCCGATGGCGTCGACGCCCGGCAGAATGACCGCGAATTCGTCCCCGCCGTAGCGCGCCGCGAGGTCGCCGGCGCGCGTTAGCGCGCCGCGGATCGCCAGCGCCACGCTCTTCAGGCACGCGTCGCCGATCTGATGGCCGTGGGCGTCGTTGTAAGGCTTGAAATTGTCGAGGTCGATCATCAGCAGCGCCAGCGGAAGCTGGTCGCGCGCCGCACGGCGCGCCTCCCCGCCAAGGCGCTCGTCGAAACTGCGACGATTGAGCAGTCCGGTCAGGCCGTCGAGCGTGGCGAGCGACTCCAGCTCCTCCTGCCGCCGCCGGTCCGCCGTGAGATCGCGAAGCGTCTCCACCACCGCGATCACGGCGCCCGATTGGTCGCGGATCGGTGCGGCGTCGATCGTCAGATAGAGCGGCCGGCCGAGCTGCGGCATGGCGCACCAGGTCTCGGCCGACAGGGCGCTTCCGCCGCGAGCCGACGCGCCGCCGCGAACGTAGAGCGAACCGACGGCGTCGGCGCGTTGCGACAGCACGAGGTCGGCGAGACAGGGGCGAGGCTTGTCGTAGAAGGCCCGCCAGGGATTGCGCGCGCCGAGCACGTCCCGCGCCGGCACGCCGGTCAAGTGTTCGCAGGCCTGGTTCCACAGCAGCACGCGGCCGTCGGCGCCGAGCACGAAAGCGGCCACGCCGAGGTGCTCCATCGCGCCGATCGCGAGGTCGTAGCCGCGCTCACGCGCCGACAGCGCGTCCGCCACATCGTCCAGGCCGCCCCGCACCGTCTCCATGGCGTCAGCCCCTCGTCGTTTCGCCGCCTGCGCTCCTCGCTATCGCCGCATCGAGGGCGGCAGTTCGGCGTGCTCGATGGTGGCGAGCCCGAACTCGGCGTCCTCGACTTGCTCCTGCTTGTCCCGCAGGCCGGCGAAGACCTTCTTCGCCCCTTCCCAGTCGCCCTTCTGGAAGAGCGCCCAGCCGCGGATGACGGACAGGCCCGAGGGCTCCCCTACGCCCCTGCTCTTGCGGTCATCGAGCATCGCGAGCGTCCGATCGACATTGCCGGACTGCATCGCCTTGGCGATCGCGTCGGCGTTCTTGTCCCAGCCGCCGCCCCCCCCGCCCAGAGAACGCGCCGTTCCGTTCGAAGAGGCTTGCGCCGTCGGCGTCTTGCGCCCGCCGATCGCCGCCTCGAGCTCGGCCACCTTGGGATAGACGTCGCGGTACTTGGCCACCAGTTCGGCATAGTCGTGAGTGTCGTGCAGGCGTCGCGCCGTGACGATCAAGCCCACCGCCGCCGCCTCGTTCGGCTGCCATTCGGCCGACTTGCGGAACCAGTCCGCCGCGCCGGCGACATCGTTGGCGTTGTAGAGATGCCAGCCGTAGAGCTGAGCGCCTTCGGCCGACTGCGCCTGGTCGATCGCTTGCGCCAGGGTCACCAGATCGCCGGGCGCCAGCGGCGTCGCGGCGGGATCGCCGAGCGCCGCCGTCAGCACCTCGATCATCAGTTTGCGATTGAGCGGCCCCAATCCCGCATATTGCACCGCCAGCTTCTGCGCGTCGGCGATCTTGCCCGCGCCGCGCAAGGTCAGCACCAGCCCTTCGGCGGCCTTGGGATCGGGGCCGGGCTTGAGCGCCATCGAGAACCAGCTTTCCGCCTGGACGTAATCCTTGCGCGAATAAGCGAGCCAACCGAGCAGCTGCTGGTCGCTGCGGTCGTTGGCGTTGCGCGCGTGCGCAGCGAGCTGGTCGATTTCACTCTGGATCGCCTCCGGCCCCGGCTTGCCCGCCGCCGCGTCGCCGACCTTCTGGCGGATGAGGTCGAGGCGGACGGAGTCGAACTCGGAGCTTCCGTTCGGCAGGCGCCGCCCGAGCCGAAACAGGCCCTCGAGATCATCGGGCGACTTGAGCAGTTGCTCCGCCTTCTGCACCGTCGCCAGCCTTTCCTCGCGCTTGGCGCAGGCGGTGAGAATGTAGCGATAGGCCTCGGCCGCTCGCGGCTCGTCATCGGTGCGCGCCAGCGCTTCGGCGGTGCGCCAGATCGCGTCGACGTTGCTGCAGGTCAGCAGCATCTTGTTGGCGGCGGCGATATTGATGACGTCGCCCCATTGCTGCGCGTCCGACGCCTTGACGAGTTGTTCGTCCGCTTCGGCCAGCGACAACTTGGTCATCAATTCGGACGAGGGTTGCCATCCCGGATTCTTGTCCTGGATCGCCGCGACGCCAGCGCGCACGCCATCGTAGTCATGCTGGGCGAAGAGATCCCACAGCGGCTTCTCGACCGCGCCGTTGCCCTGCTGGGCGAAGAGGTCCTGCGGCGGCTGCCAGCCGGGGTGCTTTTCGCGCAGCCGACGGATTTCCGCGGCAACCCGCGCGAGGTCCCCCTGGCCGGCGAAGTAGCGCAGCGCGGTGAGATCGATCTCGCCGTCGCGGGACTTGCTCGCCGCGGCGCCGTCGGGCGCGTCGGTCGGCTGCGGCTTGGGCGGCGAGAAGTCCCATCCTCCCGTCGCGCTGGCCTGAACGACCGGCGGCGGCGCGCTGATCGGCGGCAGGTCGATCGGCGCGACGGCGGCCGGCGCATCGGCCGCCGACTGCGGGGCGGACGGGTCGGCCGGCGCATCGGCGAACAGCGGCGCCGGCGGCGGCTCATTCGAATTGACGCCTTGCGAGCGGACGGCCGTGCCCGCAAGCACCAGCATCGCGGTTATGACGAGGGGACGCCTCAAAAACATTGCGGGAACCTTTCCTGAATCGCTGCAAGCGACAACAGACGCAACGTGTTCGGGTAGTAGAGCGAGTCCCGAGCCTTGATGACGCCTTCGTCGATCGGCAGATTGAGCGCGACGCAGCGCGCCAGCGCCAGCACCAGGCGATAGCCGGCGCCGTCGAGCGTCTGTTCCGCCGATCCCGAATTGACGTCGATGACATAGGGGCCGGCGCTGCGGGGGCCGCGCCAGAGATTGACGAATCCGCTCAAGGCGCGACGCGCCGACGGCGCGCCGTCCCAGGCGAGGTAGAGCGGAATGCGGATGGCGTTGTAGCCGAACTGGGTGGGAAACTTCTCCGCCGGCGCAGGCGCCGGTCCGCCGAGCGACAGCCAGTCCGGCGGCAGGCGAAGCGGCCCGAACCGGGCGGCGCTCAGCAGCTTCAGTCCGTTGGCGCTGAGCGCGTCCCAATCGTAGGCGGGCGCGAGCTGCTTGAGCGTCGGAAACGCGGGAAAGACCCAGTAGGACAGGTTGACCACCGGCCCGTCGGGCTGGTCGTCGTGGGTGAAACCGCTCGCCGCGGGCAGCAGAATCGGGCCTCGGTCGCTCGTCTTGATCAGCGTCGCGCCGATCGCGTCGGCGATCAGCGCGGCCGAGGCGCGATAGTCGGGACGATCGAATTTCTGCGCGGCGCGCGCGAGCGCCCAGGCGACGAGAATGTCGCCGTCGGTGGCGTTGTTCGGATCGGTGATCGCGCCCTTTTGCGGGTCCCACCGCCACGACAGCAGGTGATCGGGGCGGACCATCATGTGCGCCTCGGTCCACCGCCAGATCTTGTCGAACCGCTCGGAGTCCTCTGCGTAAACGGCCAACAGCAGACCGTAGCCCTGTCCTTCGCTGTGCGAGACGTTTCCGTTGGCGTTGTCGACGATGCGGCCGTCCGGCGTCACGAAAGTCGCGGCGTAGTTCTGCCACTCCGCCTTGAACCACATGCGCGCGACCTGCGCGAGCGCGTCGCGCGCGCCCTGATCGGCATTGACCGACGCGCCGGCGACGGGCGGCCGGGCCGGCGGCGCCCACGCCTGCGTCTCTTCCCCCGCCAGCAGCGGGGAAGTCTGGAGGCACGCCGCCATCAGTAGTCCCGCCAACCGACCCTTGTTCACCGGCCCCCCATTCTTCGAATCAACACGTGCGTCGAAAGCCCGAGCGCCGACATCAGCAACAGCAGCACGCCGAGGCTGAGGACGATGTTGTCGGAGAAGACGCCGCCGAGAATCGGCCGCACGTCGGAGAGGGCGAAGCGATTGGGCAGCACATAGGCGACGCGCGCAGGCTGGGCCGATTGCAGCATGTCGGAATCGGGATCATAGGCGACCGCTTGGCCCGCGAGGTCGCTCCAGCGGCCGTTGGCGATCATCCGGTCGATCGCCGCGTTGTAGCCGTCGGCGTCGCGAGCGGCCACGACCAGCCACTGCTGCGGGCTGGCGACGACCTGCGGGATATCGATCCCGCCGAGAATGGGCGTCGGCGGGATCGGGCTCACCGCGCCGATCAGCACCCCGTTCCGGGCCAGCGTCAGCGTGCTCGGGCCCTTGTCGGACCCGTAGAAGAAGCCGTGATTGCGCAACTGGGTTCTCACCGCGTTGAGCGCGGCGCTCCCGTCGAGGGCGAGCCGGAACGGTTGGCCGGAGTCGGAAGGCCGCGCCGCGTCGGCAGCCTTCGTCGCTTCGCCATCCGAAAGCGACAGCCTTCCGCGCAGCGGAGCGGTGATGAACTCGGGAAGCTGATCGAGCGCCGCGACCACCACGCCCGGAGCGTCGTCGCGTTCGGGCGGCTCGAAATGGACGACGAGCGCCTTCATCGCCCCCAGTTGCGGGGCCATATTCGCCAGAACCGTCAGGCCGGCTGCGACAGCGTTGGGCGCGGCGTCCGGCAGATAGAGATTGACCTGCCCGTCGCTTCCCTTGACGCCGTCCGACAGCGTCGAAGCGAGTTGCGGCAGCGTCCGCAGATGAGCGAACCTGGGAAACTCCAGCGTCGACGTCCCGGCGATCGTCAGGCGGCTGTCGCGATTGACCGCGGCCGTGTCGCATTGGCGATCGGCAGGCGACGGCAACATGCCTTCGATGGCGATCTCATTGTGGCCAGGGTGGAAGAACCGCAGCGGCAGTTCGACCATCTTGCGGTCGAACTCCGTGAGGTCGCTCGCGGCGAGGCGCAGCGACGACGCGATGGCGCCGTTGACGCGGAAGACGAGCTCGCTGTTCGGGTCGAGATCGGCCGAACGGCCGCCGTCGATCAGCAGTCGCGCGCGGTCGCTGTCGGCCGAGAAGAAGTCGGACGGCAGCGTGACGCTCGCGGTCGCCAAAAAGCGTCGGCCGACGAAATTGTCGGTGGCGAGGCCGAGGTCGGAGAAGGCGATGCTGCCGCCGGAGCCGATCGCGACCCCGTCGGCGTCCTCCGAGGGCGCATGCGTCGTCGGAGCGGAGTCTTCGAGGCTGGAAATCTGCGTTTCGAGGTCGGCGTCGTCAGCGCCGGAGAGGACGGCGATCAGTCGGTTCGTCGCGGGGTCGCGCGCCAGCGTGACGCCGTTCTCGCGTCCGACAACCCGTAGATCCTTGACGAGAGCGTCGCCCGCCGCGCCGGCGGCCACGACGAGATCCATGCCGGCGCCCTGGCCTTCCTGCGGGCCGACGTCGACGATCGGGCGCAGCAGTCCGGCCCGACGCACGAGGGCGTCGACGAACCGGCCGGCGTGGCTGATCGCTTCCGGATCGGCGTCGGCGGCGAGGCGCACGTGGATGTGGGTCGCGCCGTCTTCGGCCGCCGGCTCCGCCGCCAGATCATCGAGCGAACGGACCGCGTAGGCTGCGGCTGCGGCGTCGATCACGAAGCCGGTCTGCGCGGGATCGAGCAGCGCCCACAGCTCGTAGGTGGCCTTGATCGAACAATCCACGCGATGCGCAAGGGCGACGTGGATCTGCACGTCGTTGGGGCCCGGCGTCAGGACGCCCGGCGGGATCCTGACCGCGACAATGTCGGGCTTCTCCGCGGAGCGAACCGGCACGGTCGACAGCAAGCGGCCGTTGACCACCAATTTCAGCGACGAACGCTCCGGCAAAGCGACGACCGCGTTGAGGATCGCGAGCTGGAACGTCTGGGTGCGCGCCGCCTCGCCGGGGCTCATGAAGACCGACCAGCGGCCGCTGGCGTTCTCGCCGCGGAAGACGAGTTCCTTGGGCCCCGCCGGCAGCCGCTTCAGCGCGTCGGCGTTGGCGCGCGTCGGGGGGCCGGCGACCGGCCGGGCCGCGGCGACCTCCGCCGCGACGCTGAGCGGCGCCAAGGTCAACGCCAGGGCGAGCGCGCCCGCAGCAGCGGATCGCAGGAACAACAGACTGGATTGAGTCATGCGCGTAAACTCTCGCGATGGGAACGACGGCTTCGCCCTCAAGAGGCGGAGCTCTCCGACGAACGGCCGAGCGGCGGCCGCGCCTGGCTGCGGCGGAAGAAGGCGTAATAGAAGCCTCGGAACGTCTGGTTCAGCGCCGCGAGCGCGAAATTGAACGACCCGCGCAGGACGCCGAGGCGCACGTATTGCTGCGATCGCCGCTGATAGATCGGGTCGATTGAGAAGAACATCACGCTGGCGATGATCTTGAAGCGATCGCCATTGACCCCATAGAATTTGAGGCCGACGCCGCGCGCCTCGTCGCTGACGCGCCGCCCGGCTACGACGATCGGGGTCTCGAGAACCCGCCCAGCCGCGCCGCCGGTCGCGACGCGCAGCACGCCGGTGCCCTTCTGCGGCAGCTTGACGGCGTCGAGCGCGCGCACCTTCAGTCCGCCGAACGACATGTCCTCGATCGCTACCGGCAGGGTCTGCGAGCCGAATTCCAGGCTCGCCGCCAGCCGGCTGGGGACGCGCGGCACGCTGCGCCGCTCGCGCCGCTCCGACACCACCCCGAGCGCGACGCCGGTGAGGCACAGATTGAACGCGCTCCACACGCCGACCACGCTGATCAGATCGCGCGAGTCGGGCTCGTGGACGAATCGGAGAGCAAGCGCGACCATGCTGACCGCCACCAAGGCGAACAGCGCGAAATAAGGCCACGCCAGGCTGGACAATTGGTTTTCGTCGAGCGTCTGGCCCTTGGCGGTGACGTTGAACTTCGGCCGGCGCGGGTCGAGAAAGACGCCGAGGACAGCCGGGAACAACTTCACCGCCTGAACATATTCGTAGAGATCGGACGTCCACGGCCAGCGCACCCGGCCGAACACATAGCTCTGGATCAGCAGCGCCGAGAGCATGTAGGTCAGCGTGTAGGCGATGAACTCCTGCCCGTTCGCGACGTAGATCTTCATATTGAAGAAGATATACATGAGCGGAGCGAAGATGAACACCATCCGAGACAGCGGGAAGAGCCAGAACAGGCTGCTCGACAGGTAGCACAGCCGCTGCGCCATCTTCAGGCCGGGAATGAACAGCGGGTTCTTGAGCAGCAGGATCTGCGCCATTCCGCGCGCCCAGCGCGAGCGCTGGCCGATGAACGACTCGAAGGTCTCCGGCTGCAGCCCGGCGATCAGCGGCTTGTCGACATAGACGCTGTTCCAACCGTGCGCGTGCAGTTCCAGCGCGGTCTCGGCGTCCTCGGTGACCGACGAGCCGTGGAAACCGCCGACCTCTTCGAGCGCCTGGCGACGAAGCAACGCCGCCGACCCGCAGAAGAACGCGGCGTTCCATTTGTCGAGACCCTTCTGCACGAGGCCGTAGAACATTTCGTTCTCGGCCGGCATGCCGACGGCGCCGACGTTGCGCTCAATCGGATCGGGATTGAGGAAGAAGTGCGGCGTCTGGACGAGGAACAGCTTCTCGTCCTGCGCGAAAAAGCCGACAGTCTCGGTCAGGAAGTCCCGGGCAGGCGCGTGGTCGGCGTCGAACACCGCGACGAGATCGCCCTGGCTTTGGGCGAGACCCGAATTGAGATTGCCCGCCTTGGCGTGCTTGTTGTCCTCGCGCGAAAGATAATGGACGCCCAGTTCGGCGCAAACCGCCTGCAAGCTTTCGCGCCGGTTGTGCGCGCGGCGTGCGACGGCCGGATCGTCCGATTGCAGCTTCTCCTCGGTGGCGCCGTCGTCGAGCAGGAAGATGTTGAGCTTTCCCTCGGGGTACCGCAGCCGTTTCGCCGCGGCCAAAGTCGGCGCGACGATCTCGATGCTCTCGTTGTAGCTCGGGACGAACACGTCGACCGTCGGCGCGTCCTCTTCGGCGATGCGGGGCGCCTTCGGCCGCTCGATTGGATCGGCGACGGTGAACAGGCTGAGGAACAGCATCACAACGCAGTAGATTTCGGCGATCAGCAGCGCGACGCCGGCGGCGAAGTCGGCCGGAGAACTGATCGGCGGAATCGTGCTCGACACGCGCCAGAACAGGTAGCGCAGGATGACGAAGGTGCCGAGCGCGAGGAACACCGGGCGGAACGCGCCTCTGACGTCGAGCAGCTTCAGCGCCAGCATCGCGGCCAGCGCGCCGACGACCAGCGCGAGTTGCGCCTCGATGCCAAGCGGCAGGCTGGCGACGCCCAAAGTCGCAACGGCGCTGAACGACCACAACAGGAACGTGAGGACTTTCGACATTGGCGCCCCGCTCTATTGTTAACGCAAAGAACAATTGTCACCGAAAGCTCTCCTCCAGCTTCCTTCCCGGACAATTTCACGTTGTTTCTTTACGTCATTGGGCGTGTACACGGCGACAATAACGGCCGTGTGACATTATTAATGAATATTATACGACAGCAAGCAACCAGATGGTTGCAATCCATTTATTCGCACGATCACAATTCGCCAACAAAAAAGCGTCACTTGCGATAGACATATCCATACGACGCCATAACGCCGCATCGACTGACCTATATTTTATTATTGCGCCGCCGGCATGCCTCGCTCCGCAACTGCGCGCATGCCCATGTTGGAACCGTTCTTAGAATATTTACGCTACGTTAACAGGAAATGTGAGTCAAGTTGCTGTGTGAACAAAAATTGGCGCCGCTAGAACAAAATTGCGCCAGATTGCCCGCGTGGTAACCGGTCTCACGCATCTCCCTTCTGCTTCCGCGTCGCAGATGGTATTGGCGATTTTCGCGAAACCGCTCCACTTGCCGCGGACCTCGGCTATAGCGCCATTTACGTGCGCTACAGCCATCCATTTCGGCTAATGGCAGATGCGACTTGTCCTTGTGGAGGTCATGCTGGCCGCTGGCGCGCCCTTCGCCCCTGTCCGAGTAGCTTTTCCGAGCGCATGACGCCATTCTTGAACCCTGGCGGACCCTCTCCGTCGAGGGCGCGGCAGCGCTGCCGACGGCGTTCGTCGAACGCCATATTCCAAGTCAGGACGCTTTGGCTTGACCTTGGAAATCGAAGCGGCGTTCAGCAGACCGACAACCGCGTCGGTGGCGGCGCGCTCTCCATCAATTGAGCAACTGGGCAATCTTCATCTCGGTTCCTCAAATAGGTGAGCGCACGCTCACAGCGCGGTGGCGGAGATGTCGCTCTCGGCTTGATTGCGCCTGCGCGGTCCCGCCAGGGCCTCCATCGTCGGCGGACCGATGGAGTCGCACGCCGGCCGCGGGTCGGTCGAGGATTTTGGCCGCCCTTTTGCTGACCTCTCCGAGCCGCTCACAGTGACCTGAGGATGCACACGTCGAGATCCTGCTCGGAAAGACGTCGCGGCTCGTTGCCCAGCTCACAGAGCCCACGACGGAGCTCGATCGATTCGGGTATCCAGGATCCATCGCCGTCTCGAGTCGGAGCGCGTTCCGAAGTCGCCGTTTGAGCGCCGCTCGCTCCATCTCGCGCGCTGGGATCCCAATTGGCCTGCGCTCGCATTGTCGTTAAGGAGAGCGCGGCCAATGCGACCAGACCGCTTCCAATCAGGTTGTATGTCATCATGACCGCCTCGCTTGGCCGCACCCGGCCCCGGCGCAAGCTGCAGAATATCGGTCCTCCACCGCAGCGGTAGAATCGGAAATTACCTATCGGACTGAATAGCGTTGTCCGGCTCAGCGCGCCCAAGGACCAAACGGTCGTGTGGCAATTTGCGAAGCGAGCCGCTGCGCTTGCCGCGTGTGTTCGACGATTGCGCGCGAGAGTGTCCTCGGGAGGGCCAACTTCAACGAAGCGCCGCCTCGTCGGTCGTTACAACGCCGCCTCGTCCGATATTGGCCTCGCTGACAATTGGCGACATCCGCGGCCATCGGCGCGCAGCTCTCGAAACGATATCAGTCGCTGTTGATCCTCGTCCCAAAGGGCGAGCGCTGCGCATCGCAAGCTTCGCAGGAACGTGACGCGACCGACGCTCGCGAGTTGCGGGTAGTCGCGCAACACCTGCGGAAGGCGATAGAACGGGATTCGGCTCGACAGGTGGTGCACGTGATGCACCCCGATATTGCCGGTGAACCAGGCGATGGCCGGCGGCAGCTCGTAATGCGAACTCCCGTGAAGCGCGGCTTCGTGAAAGCTCCAATCGCCGTCGTGCGCCCAAAGCGTGTCCTCGAACTGATGCTGGACATAGAAGAACCACACCGCGATCGTGGCGCTGACCACCACGATCGGGCCCTGCACGAGAAGGAAGGACTCAAGGCCGACCAGCCAGATCATCAGCCCCGCCGTCGCCGCGATCGCCGCGTTGGTTCCCATCGTGCTGAGCCACGGCTGGATTCCAGAGCGCATGGCGCCAAAAGGGATGCGGTAGTGCAGCACGAACAGGTAGGTCGGAATCAATCCGAACATGACAAATGGATTGCGGTAAAGGCGGTAGGCGAACCGAGCGGAGGGAGACATTGCGCGATATTCGCTTCTCGTCAGCGTTATGATGTCGCCCATGCCGCGGTGGTCGAGATTGCCCGCGTTCGCGTGATGGGCCGCATGAGCGCGACGCCAGAAGCCATACGGCGTGAACGTCACGACGCCTATTGTTCTGCCCACCCAGTCGTTCGTCGAGCGCCGCCGGAAGCATGCCCCGTGCCCGCAATCGTGCTGAATCATGAAGAGGCGCATGAGAAAGCAGGCTGCCGGAAAAGCGAGCAGAAGACATAACCAATAGCCGACGCTCAATGCCGCCCACATCAGCGCCCATAGCGCCGCGAAAGGCGCAGCGGTGATCAGGAGTTCGAAGATGCTGCGCGAGACGTCAGGCTCTCGGTAGCGATCGAGCAACGGATTCCAGCCTCGAGCGGGCCTAGGTTCGGTGATGTTTCGTTCGGAAGGCATGTGAATGTCTGCTAGCCAGCGTGGAAAAGAATCCGAGCGCTGTCGATTTGAGAGAACTTCGGACGTCACGCGCCGTCAAGCAATCCGACGAAGGCGACCCCCGATCCGACGGCCAAGAGGTCGCAGAAAGCGCTGACTGCGCTGCTGACAGGGATGACGAAGTCAAAGCCGACCGCGAGCAATGACACACATATCAATCCGCTTCCGACAAGCTGAATCGTCATAGCCGTTCCTCGTGCTCGTTCTCAATTGGTTCTTGATCGTCAACCCACACATTGCGAGGGGCTGTCCGCTCTTGGGAGCCGCGGGAGTGAGAGGCCGTCATTTGCCTGAGGCCGCTTTGGTGGTCCCTCGATACTTCCGGGCGGATCGGCGCGCGATCCGCGTTCGGGCCAACCCAGGGAACTTCAAGTCGACCTGCGCTCACCGACGGCTCGTGCGTCTTGATCGTGCAATTGAAACTTCGTTGGCTGGCGCGCAAGACTCGGAATCTGCTCATGCGACTATTCTTCCGCCAGAAGCATGTCTCGCTTGGAAGGCGCCGGATCGCCATTACGGCAGTCCTCAGCGCATGACGATCACGGTCGCGCCAATCTTGGCGCGGTCGTAGAGATCGACAACATCGTCGTTGGTCATCCGGATGCAGCCGGATGAGACCGCCTGGCCGATCGTGTCCGCTTCGTTCGAGCCATGAATACGATAGAGCGTGCCGGAGAGGTACATCGCGCGGGCGCCGAGTGGATTGTCGACGCCGCCGGCCATGTGACGCGGCAGATCGGGGCGGCGCAATAACATCTGGCTTGGAGGCGTCCAGTCGGGCCATTCGCGCTTGTTGGCGATATGTTCGACGCCGGCCCACTCAAATCCAGGCCGGCCGACGCCGACCGCGTATCTGATCGCCTGCTGGCCGGGCAGAACGAAGTAGAGACGCCGTTCGGACGTGTTGATGATGACAGTTCCCGGCTTTTGTGGCCCGGTGAAGTCGACGATTTCGCGCGGGGTCGGATCGGCAATTGTCGGTTCGTCGCTGTCGAGCGCTTGCTGGGCTGGAGGAAACCCTTCGCGTCCGGCGGCCTCGGCGCCCGAAGCGGAAAGGAGCCCCGCGCAGATGAGGGCCGCGAGTGGAGAAATGTGGCGCATTTGAAACCTCGTTGCGCGGGCGATCGCGCTTTGCATAGGTTGACGCCGGGAAGAGGCGGAAACCCGCGGACCGGAACTGCGGTCGTCGCAATTGGCTGTAATTGTTTAGTCGAAGCCGCGGCGGCTGCGGTAGTGTCGGATAGTACTCACGTCGGATCGAACGCCTGCCGCTCGGCACGGCGCCATCGACCTCGGCAGCAAAGACGCGGGCGCGGAAACCGCCTCGTCATAAAGGACCCGGTGGGAGGGCAACGGCATGGCGACGCAGGCGACAGGCGACCAGCACCTCGATAAGGGCGCGACGCTCGCCCTCCTGATCGACGGCGACAACGCTTCCCCCAAAATCGTCGCCGGGCTTCTGGCCGAGGTGGCGAAATATGGCGTGGCCGGCGTCCGCCGTATCTATGGCGACTGGACCAAGCCGAACCTCGGCGGCTGGAAGGACTGTCTGTTGGAGCACTCCATCCAGCCGATCCAGCAATTCGCCTACACGACCGGAAAGAACGCCACGGATGGCGCAATGATCATCGACGCCATGGACCTGCTCTACACCGCGCGCTTCGATGGTTTCTGCATCGTCTCGAGCGATAGCGATTTTGCCCGGCTCGCCGCGCGCGTCCGCGAACAAGGCGTGACCGTCTACGGCTTTGGCGAGCGCAAGACGCCTCGTCCATTCGTCACCGCGTGCGACAAATTCGTCTATTTCGACGTGTTGAATGCGCCAGGGGGGGGAGCGTCGGCTACGCCTGCGGCGCAAGAAGAGGCCAAGGCGAAGGCGAAGAAGAACGCCAAGGATGCGACCCTGCTCGCCATGCTGAAAAATGCGATCGCTGACGTCTCCGACGAAAGCGGATGGGCGAGTCTTGGTCGCGTCGGTTCTCACATTGCGAAACAATCGCCGGAATTCGACCCCCGAAATTATGGGTTTGCCCGCTTGAGCGACCTTGTCGAAGCATCGGGCGTCGTCGACAGCGAGCGCGTCGGCGATCCTCAGAAGATCGTGATGGTTCGTCTGAAGCCGCCTCAACCCAAGGAAGGGAGGACGGACGGCCGCAGGTCCATCCAGCCGTGAAGAATGCGAATCGCAAAAGCACGGCGGCGACGCGCGGACCTGGGCGGCGCGGTCGTCGAGCCGGGAGCGGACGCCACACGGATAGGTAGATTCCGAATCTTTCGCCGGACCTCGCTTAATGATCGGTTGCGCGCTGCCGTCGGTTCCGTCAACGGAATATGGCCCAGAGGCGCTCAAATGACCCCGCAGCCGAAGTTCGCGAACGCCAGTCCCGCCAGACGGCCGCCTTCAACCACGGGAAGCGAGCGCGAGGGATCCGCGGGTCGAAAGAAACTCTATCATTGGTATCTGCTCTTCATTTCGGGAATGGGCGGCCTGCTCTACGGCATCGACGTCGGCATCATCGCGGCGGCGTTGCTGTACCTCAACCAGACGGTCAATCTCACCGTTCTTCAGACGTCGATCATCGTCGCCGCCGTCATGGGCGGCAGCATGCTTTCCTCGGTCGTGGCGGGGCTGCTCGCGGACTGGCTCGGGCGCAAGACGATGATGATCGTGAGCGGCCTGATGTTCGTGGTCAGCGTCGGACTGATCGTGATCTCACAGAGTTTCTTGCCTCTTTTCGGCGGGCGGTTGTTGCAGGGCATGAGCGGCGGCGTCATCGCGGTCGTCGTTCCGCTCTATCTGGCGGAATGCCTGAGCGCGAAGAGCCGCGGCGCGGGCACTGGCATTTTCCAGTTCATGCTCACCGTCGGCATCGCGATCGCGTCGGTGGTCGGATGGGCCTATACGCACGGCGCGCAGGCGGCGATCGCCGCGGCCGCCGGCAATGCGACCCTCATCGCCGCCGCGCAGAACGCGGCCTGGCGGGGAATGTTCCTGTCCGTCGTTTATCCCGGCCTGATCTTCCTGGTCGGGGCCTTCTTTCTCAGCGAGTCGCCGCGGTGGCTGATGCGTCGGGGCCAGCGGGACAAGGCGCTCGCGGCGATCCGACGATCTTGCTCCGAAGCAGAGGCCGAACTGGAGCTGGCGGAAATCGACGCGCCGATCGACGAAGCCTCGACGTCTTCATCCGGCGTGGTCGGCTCCTTGTTGCAGCGAAAGTACGTGCTTCCGTTCCTGCTGGCCTGCGCCATCCTCGGTCTCAATCAGACCACCGGGATCAACTCGATCCTGGCTTTCCTCGTCGTCATTCTCAAGCAAGCGGGTCTGAGCCCCTCGATGGCGACCGGCGGCGACGTCGCCGTGGTCGTGCTGAACATGGTGATGACGCTCGTGGCCGTCGCTCTGGTCGATCGCAAGGGTCGAACTTTCCTGCTCAAGATCGGCACGGCGGGAATCATCATCTCCCTGGCCGCCGCCGCACTGGTGTTCCACGGCGTCGAGGCCGATCGCCATGACGTGCGCGCCCAGGTTCAGGCGGCCGTGAGCGCGGGCGGACTCGCGATACCTTTGGCCACTTCGGCCCTCGGCGAGATCCCGGCCGGTCGATCGTCGGTGCTGACCGTCTACTACGATCGCGGCGGCGGCGGCGACAAGGTCGACACGGTGCTCAGTACCGACCCGGATCCCGTCCTCCGAATTGCCCCCGATCCCGCCAACACCGCGGCCCTTACAATCAAGCGCGCCAGCTTCGGACCCGTTTCGACCGAGTCGACGGGCTGGCTGATGATGGCGTTGATGTGCTTGTTCATCGCTTCATTCGCGGTCGGGCCGGGCGTGGTGGTGTGGCTCGCGCTATCCGAACTCATGCCTACGCGCATTAGGTCGACGGGCATGGGCATCGCGCTGCTCATCAATCAAGGCGTCTCGACCGTGATGGCCGGCGTTTTCCTTCCGGTCGTGGGCTATTATGGCTACTACGCGATGTTCGCCTTCTGGGCGATCTGCACGGTCATCTACTTCCTGATTTCGGCCTTCATTCTTCCGGAGACGAAGGGCAAGACGCTGGAAGAAATCGAGCAATCGTTCGACAGGGGAAGCGCGGCCGCCGCCCCGCGGATCGGCGCGCCATGAGCACGGCGCGAGACGTTTCGGACTTCTTCATCGGCGTAGACGGCGGCGCCTCGAAGACGCTGCTTCGCCTCGAGGACGCGAAGGGCCGCGTCGTCGGGCAGGGGCACGGCGGAGCGGCCAACATTCGCCTGTCGGTCGAGGAAAGCTGGCGCTCGATCCGAGATGCGCTGGCTCAGGCGCTTTCCCAGGCCGGATTCAGCCTGGACGACGGCGCACATCGTCTGCATTGCGGGATAGGGATCGCGGGCACTGAGGTTGCGATCGCTCTCGATCATTTTCTCGCCGTGGCGCACCCTTTCACCAGTCTCATCGTTCGGTCGGACGGTTATACCGCTTGCCTCGGCGCCCATGGCGGTGAGGACGGGGCCGTGATCGCTGTCGGCACCGGCACGATCGGCTTTCAGGTCGAGGGCGGACGCGAGAGCCGGGTCGGCGGCTGGGGCTTCCCGCACGGCGACGAGGGCGGCGGCGCCCTGTTGGGCCTCGAGGCCGTCCGAAAGACGCTGCAATGGCTGGACGGGCGGGAGCCCGTCGATCCTCTGCTCGAGGCGGTGAACGCTCGCTTCGAAGGCGATCAGGGACGACTCGTGTCCTGGGCCAACGCTGCGCGCGAGACCGAGTTCGGCGAGATCGCGCCGCTGGTCGTCGAATATGCGGGGCATGACACCCCGCTCGCGTTGTCGATCGTGCGCGCCGCCGCCGCGGAACTCGACCGCGTCGGCCTGGCCTTGGCCGCCAAGAGCCATCGGCCGCTGCCCTGCAGCATGCTTGGAGGTTTGGGAAAATTCTATGAGCCCTTCCTCGGGAAGGCGCTGCGCGCCCGGCTCGCGCCCGCGCGCTACGATTCGGTTCAAGGCGCGTTGATCATGGCGCGCTCGGCGGTCGCCGCGGGAGTGAAGCGATGACGGCCGAAAATCCTTACCAAAGCTGGGTCGAAACGTTCGTGACCGCGCTGAGCGCCGGCAGGGCGATCGGCTTGGCGAAAATGACGCATCCGGCGGCTTCGTCGAAAGTCGGCGAAGCGCCCAAGGCCTTATTGTTCGCGCCGCACCCGGACGACGAGCTGCTCACGGGCGGCCTACCGCTGCGTCTGCTACGCGAGCGCGGCTTCGTCGTGATCGACGTGGCCGTGACGCTTGGAAGTTTGGTCGAGCGTCGAAGCGGCCGGTGGCGTGAGTTGCAGGCCGCCTGCGCCTACGTCGGTTTCGGTCTGGCCAACCCAGACCGAACCGGTTTGGAAGGGATCAATCTGGCGTCGCGCGCGCGCGATCCGGGACGCTGGGCCCTTGCGGTCGACGCCGTGGCCGAGGTGCTGATCGCCGAGCGGCCGAGCGTCGTCTTCCTGCCCCATGCCGAGGATTGGAACACGACGCACGTCGGCGCACACCATCTGGTCGTCGACGCCATGCGTCGGTTGCCGACGCTCGCGTGCCTCGTCGTCGAGACCGAATATTGGCGCGCGATGGACTCGCCCAATCTGATGATCGAATCTTCGGCTGGCGATCTGGCGGATTTGGTCGCGGCGCTGTCGCAACATGTGGGCGAGGTCTCGCGCAACCCCTACCACCTGCGCCTGCCCGCCTGGATGATGGACAACGTGCGCCGGGGCGCCGAATTGGTCGGAGGACAGGGCGGTTCGGCGCCGCAGTTCACCTTCGCGACTTTATATCGGCTGCGCGGCTGGAAAGACGGCGACTTCCACGACGTGCTCGACAAAGGCCAATTCATTGCGGCGGGCGATGGCTTGGACGCGCTGTTCCGACGAAATACGGGAGCTTGAGGCATGGAAGTCGTTGTTCAACCCGATGCGGACGCCGCCGCGATGCTTACGGCTCGGTTGATAGCCGCCCGGGTGGAGGCGAAGCCCGACCTGGTGCTGGGACTCGCGACAGGACGCACGATGGAGGCGGTCTACCAACGGCTCGCGACCCTGGGCGTGGATTTCTCGCGCTGCCGCACCTTCAACCTCGACGAATATGTCGGCGTACCGACACGGGACGAACACTCCTATCGCCGCTACATGGACGGACGCCTGTTCGACAAGATCAACATCGTGAAGACCAATACCCATCTGCTCGACGGCATGGCGTCCGATCTCGGCAAAGAGGTGGCAAGTTATGAACGGCGGATCGAGCAGGCGGGAGGCATCGACTTGCAGCTTCTCGGGATCGGCGAAGACGGCCATATCGGCTTCAACGAACCTCTGTCGGCGCTGATGTCGCGAACGCGCGAGAAGGCGCTGACTCCCGCCACGCGGCGCCAGAACGCCGGGATGTTCGGCGGCGACCCGGATCGTGTGCCGGCGCGCGCGCTCACCATGGGCGTGGGGACGATTCTCGATGCGCGTGAGCTGCTGCTGCTCGCGACGGGGCGGGCCAAGGCCGCCATCCTCGCCAAGGCCGTCGAGGGCCCGATAACCGCCATGATCAGCGCATCGGCGATACAGTTGCACCCCTATTGCAAGGTTATCCTGGATCAGGACGCCGCCGGCGCGCTCACCCAGCGCGACTATTACGAGTGGGTGTTCCAGAATGAGCCGGAATGGCAAGCCTACCGACAGAAGACGGCCGAGACATTCCCTTCCAACATAAGAGCGCCCGGCATCGCCGCTGGATTGTAAGCAAGGGTTCTTTGCGGCCTATTCGGCATGGCGCCAAACGGGATTGCGCCAGCGCTGACCGCTCTCTGCCTGACCGACGATGAAGCTGTTGATCCCGGCAATGATCATGGGCGCTCTTCGTCGCGATGATCGGCTTTTGGCGGCGATGAAAAGTTCAGAGTTCGCGGCCCGATTCGCGTCGTCTCACAGGGCGGCGACGAAGCGGCGAGCCTTCTCGGCGACGCTCTGTGCGTCGTCGCCCGGGCGGTAAAGAGCCGATCCGACGCCATAGCCGGCGACGCGAGTGGCTGCGTAGAGGCGCGGGGTCTCGGGATCGACGCCGCCGACGAGGAGCAGCCGCGCCGCCTTCGGCAAGACAACCCCGATTGCCATGACGACCGCCGGGCTGAACAATTCGGCGGGAAAGAGCTTGAGCGCATCGGCGCCGGCGCCGAGCGCCGTGAAGGCTTCGGTCGGGGTCACGAAACCCGGGATGCTGACCAGGCCCGCCGCCTTCGTCGCGCGGATGATGCCGGTGTCGGTGTGGGGCGAGACGATCAGACCGCCGCCGATCTCCGCGACGCGGCCGACATCCTCGGTCGTCAGCACCGTGCCGGCGCCGACGATGGCCCGATCTCCCAACGCTTTCGCCATGCGGCCGATCGAGACGAACGGCTCGGGCGAGTTGAGCGGCACTTCGATGAGCGTGACGCCGGCGGCGACGAGCGCCTCGCCGACTCCGACGGCGACTTCGGGCGTCAGGCCACGCAGGATCGCGACGAAGGGAGAGCGGGCGAATTGCGTGTCGAAGCGATCAAGAAAGGCCATGGCGATCAGGCTTCCTGTGAGCGAGAGCAAGGCGGGCGACGCCGGCCAGAAACGTCTCCCGACCATCGCGTGACGCCGCGGCGAGACCCACAGGCGGCCACAGCCCCTCGTCGCTGCGGCGACTGGCGATCATCTGGGAACAATCCGGTTTCGCATTCGACAGCGATTCCCACCAGGAAGCGGGCAGCGTCTCGACAGCAGTCGACGTGGGCGCCGTCGTGCACGCC
>Ga0302320_10007228_pt1 | contig 24482 bp, 26 predicted proteins | sample Bog_T0_3_FD_202130 | JGI IMG/M metagenome (GOLD analysis project Ga0302320, IMG submission 202130) | Peat permafrost microbial communities from Stordalen Mire near Abisko, Sweden - Bog_T0_3 | ecosystem: Environmental > Terrestrial > Soil > Wetlands > Peat | place: Sweden: Abisko, Stordalen Mire...
GTTCGGCGCGCCCTGTGTCGGGGCGCCCTGTGTCGGCGCGCCCTGTGTCGGGGCGCCCTGTGTCGGGGCGTCTTGTGTCGGGGCGGGGGGATTCGTCGCGCGGGCGGCGCGGCTCATCCCGGCGCGAGTCTTCGCGATGATCCCGGCGCGACTCTTCGCGATGATCCCGGCGCGACTCTTCGCGATGATCCCGGCGCGACTCTTCGCGACGCGCGGGGCGTTCGGCGACGATGGCGAGTTCGGGTTGCTTGTCGTCGGTCCGGATGCGTTCGGGGCGGGCGTGATCGGGGCGCTTGCGCGGAGTGCGGGGCTTTTCGGCGGGTTCGGCGGCTTCGCGGGCCTTCACCTTGGCGGGGGGCGCCTTGGCGGGCGGGCGCTTGCTGTCGGCGGATTTGCGGGAGCGGCGCTTGCCGCGGCCCTCGGCCCAGTCCACCGGATCGAGGCCCTCGACGATGATCGGCGGGATGGCGTGGTGAATCAGTTTTTCGATCTGCTCGACGTGGAAGCGGTCTTCCGGGGCGGCGATGGTGAACGCCCTGCCTTCCAGGCCGGCGCGGCCGGTGCGGCCGATGCGATGCACGTAGTCCTCGGCGTGGATCGGCACGTCGAAGTTGAACACGTGCGAGAGGCCGCCGATGTCGAGGCCGCGGGCGGCGACGTCGCTGCACACCAGCAGGCGCAGTTCGTTGGCCTTGAACTTCTCCAGCGTGGAGAAGCGGACGGTCTGGGCCATGTCCCCATGCAGCGCGCCGGCGTCGAAATGGTGTTTTGTCAGTGACTTGTGCAGGATGTCGACATCTTTTTTGCGATTGCAGAAGATCAGCGCGTTCTGCACGTTCTGACTGCGGATGAGCCGGCGCAGCGCCTCCCGCTTGTCGTGTTCAGCAACCAAAGCGAGGCCTTCGGTGATGGTGGTGGCGACCGAGGCGGCACGCGAGACGGCGATTTCCTTGGGGTTGGTCAGGAAGGCATCGACCAGGCGGCGAATCTCCGGCCCCATGGTGGCGGAGAAGAACAGGGTCTGGCGGGTGGACGGCAGCATCGAGACGATGCGCTCGACGTCGGGAATGAAGCCCATGTCGAGCATGCGGTCGGCTTCGTCGATTACCAGCAGCTTGGTGTCGGAGAGCAGGATGGTGCCGCGGTCGAACATGTCGAGCAGGCGTCCGGGGGTGGCGATGAGGACGTCGACGCCGCGGTTCAGCACGTCTTTCTGGTCGGACATGCTCTCGCCGCCGATGATCAGGGCGTGGGTAAGCTTGAGATACTTGCCATATTGAACAAAGTTTTCGGCGACCTGGAGGGCGAGTTCGCGGGTGGGTTCGAGGATCAGGCTGCGCGGCATGCGGGCGCGGGCGCGCGAGCCGGAGAGGATGTCAAGCATCGGCAGGGTGAAGCCGGCGGTCTTGCCGGTGCCGGTCTGCGCGGTGCCCATGACGTCGCGGCCCATCAGGACGTAGGGGATGGCCTGTTCCTGGATCGGCGTCGGGTGGCGGTAGCCCATGTCGTCGATGGCGCGGAGCACTTCCTCGGACAGGCCGAGGTCGCGGAACAGCGGGCGTGCGGTTTCGGGGTGGAGGGCGATCGGCGGGGGGCCGTCGATGATTGGGATCAGCGCGGGCTGGGTTTGGGTGTCCGGGACGGGGGCTGCCTGAACGGGGGCTGCCTGAACGGGGGCTGCCTGAACGGGGGCTGCCTGAACGGGGGCTGCCTGAACGGGGGCTGCCGCGGTGGTGGGTTCCGCGCTGGGTGGTTCGGGCGCGGAGGAGTCGCGTCGGGGCGAGTCCGGTGCGGCTTCGGCCACCGGCGGTTCCGGGGGTTCGGACGCGGGCGCGGCGGATTCGCGATGCGGGGACTCCGGCACGGCTTCGGGATGGGGCGGGCCAGCGGCGTCAGCTGCCGCGACGGTCGGATCCACAACGGGACGGTCCGCGATCTGCGGCTCTGTGTCAGTGGGGTCCCGTGAGACGGTGGTGGTTTCGGTCAAATCCGGTCCAGTCGATGGCGTGGGTGCGATGTTTGGTTGGTTATTCCGCGCAGCGTGGCGGGGGGCGCCAACAGTCGAACGCCGGACCCGCTTGGGTATTGCTGTGCTTCCGCTCGCGCACGCGGCGGGGTATCGGGACTGCCACGGTAAAAGTCAAGGATGGCTGATAATTGAGCGGCGCGGCGTTTCCGCGGGTTCGCGCCAGGGCATCAGGAACCCGTCAGGTGGCAACCGGCGATATCGGACTGGGCTTCGGCGTCCTCCACCAGTTCGGGATAGACATGGCCGACGAAGAAACCGAATGCGATGCCGATCCGGACATAGCGGACTTGTCCGGGCGCCAGGGTCAGGCTGAGGCTGCGTTTCACCTCGGTCTCGGTGCTGATCGTGTAGTCGCCGGCCGGTCGGTCCAAATAGAAGAAGCCGCGCGGAACCGCCGAACCGATGACGGCGTCGTTCAATTTGACCGAAGGCTGGACGGCCGCACCGGCAACCGTGCTGCGATAGATGAAGATCCGCCCATCGCCGGGCGGCGGTGGCGGCAATTTGGCTTGCAGATCGGCGTAGGTGGCGCCGGAGGTGGCGCAGCCGGACAGAAACAGTGCCGCGAGCAGCGCAAACAGCAGCGGTGGCAGACCGCGAAACGGCCGGATCGAGCGAGTCATGGTTGGGCTCCCTGTTGGATCGGCAGCTTCACCGGTTCGGTGGCGGCAACAAAACTGTGCTCCACCGGCAGGTAAAAGCCGACAAGTGTGTTGTCGCGCAGGACGACCATCGCCTCGAACGTGTTGGACGCTTCGACCGTGACGATCTGGTCGCCGGTGCGGAAGACGTCGCCTTGCGGGATGGTGCCGGCGCGTTGCCAGTGTGTGCCCTGCCGGAGGCGGGTGGGAAAGCCGGACCCGACGCCGATCGATTGCGGCTGCTGCAACACCCAGTTCGGACCGTTCGGCGCCGCAGGCTCAAACGTGGTCGGCACGCGGGTTACATAGCTGACGTCGAAGGCACATCCGCTCATGATGAGAAGGACGAGGGCTAAACCGCGCAACCTGGCGGCTCGTTTCGCAGCAGTTCGATGGTTTCTGCAATTGTCGTGAAACATTTGCTATCGGTAGCGATTAAATTATCCTTTATCAAGACGCCTGGGCAGCCTCAGCGGGGCAATCGGGCGCAGCCTGTTGGCGCGAGCGGAACCCGCTTGGTCGGGCGAATCGCAGCCGCCAGATTTTTCCGCTGATAAAGGGTGATGCGCACGAATGCACGCAGATGGCGATGAATCATGATCCGTTGGCCACGGCGCGCGGCGCTGTGTCAGTGGGCCCGGTGAGACGGTGGTGGTTTCGGTCAAATCCGGTCTGGTCGATGGCGTGGGCGCGATGTTGGATGGATTATTCCGTGCAGCGTTGCGGGCGCTGTTGAACGGTTCGGGGCAAACATGACCGGCGACGCGCCGGCACGCGATGCCAGGGATGCGGGCCGCCTCAGCGGTGAATCAGCGTCCCGACGGGGTCTCCAGCGAGGGCTTTGGTGAGGTTGCCTGGACCCAGGCCATTGATGATCCGCACGCTGGTCACCAGCCGGGAGCGGATCAGCAAGTCGAGAATGACCGGCTCGACCGGCAGGGTCGGCAGGCGCAGGGCGAGCAGGTCGGCGGCGCTGATCTCGGGGATGAAGCCGGCGTCCGGGTGGTGTTTGGGATCGGCGGTGTAGAGGCCGTCGACATCCTTGATCAGGATGACCGAGCGGGCGCCGAACACCTCGCCCACGAGGTATGACCCGGCGTCGCTGCCGTGCGGCGGGATTTTGCCCAGGGCCGGCGGATGTTCCCAAAGGTCGTAGGGCGGGACGCCGTTGAACACGGCGCCGCGGGCGGCGGCCAGCATGGCGGGCAGCAACTGCACGATGAACGGCGCTTCCAGATAGACGAAGCCGTGGGCGGCGAGCAGGCAGGAGACCATGTAGGCGTTCTGCGCCGCGGATTTGGCGGCCAGGGTGGCGAGCGCACCGGTGGGCAGGCCGAGGTCGAGGCCGACCGAGAGGATGTGGCGGGCGCGCACGCCGGGGCCGACGCCGATGACCTGGGTGTGTTCGGCCTGGTTGGCGAGGATCTCGTCCAGCAGCGGCAGGACGGCGTGCCGGCCGCGGTCCATGATCGACTGGCCGCCGATCTGGATGACGTTGAGCTGTGGCAGAATGCGGCGGACCGGGGCTTCGGTGCCGGCGATGACCCGGCGGTCGATCAGCGATTCGCGCATCAGTTTCGAAACGACGTGTTCGGCGCCGGTCATGCGCTGGCTCCCGTTTCGGCGTTGTAAATGACGGTTCCGACCGGTTCGCCATCGAGTGCGGCGGTGAGCTGGCCGGGCTTGAGGCCGTTGACGAACTGGATTTCGCGGATGTGGCGGGCATTGAGCATGATCTGCAGCACCGCGCGTTCGACGATCAGGTCGTCGAGATCGCGTTGCAGCAGGGCCTGCACGCTGATCCGGGGGATGAATTCGGCGTGCGGATGCTTTTTCGGATCGGCGCTGTAAAGACCGTCCTCATCCTTGACGAAGATCATCTTGCGGGCGCCGAACACCTCGGCGATGAGGAAGCAGCCGGTGTCGGTGCGCTGCGGCGGGATGCGGCCGATGTCGGGGTTCTGTTCCCACAGTTTGTAGGGCGGCATGCCCTGGCAGATGACGGCGCCGCGCTCCATCAGGTAGTGCGGGACGGAGGCGAAGCCCTCGGGTTCGAGAAAGGCGATGCCGTGGCTGGCCAGCAGGTATTGCAGCATCTGCGCGTTCTGCCAGGCGACGGCGGTGCCGAGGACGGTGAGCACGCCGACCGGCAGGCCGAGATCGATCGCCAGCGAGTAGATATGGCGTGCGCGGGTGCCGGCGCCGGTGCCGAGGATCATCTTGTGGCGCGGCAGGTTGGCGACGATTTCCTGCACCACCGGCATGAGGCCGGCGCGGCCGCGATCCATGATGCTCTGACCGCCGATCTTCACCACGTTGGCCCACGGCACCAAGGCGAGGTTGGGGGTGTTTTCGGTGGCGCGCATGAGCGATTCGTCGCTGAGGGAGCCGCTGACGAGGCGCTTGCCGAGGTCGGTCAGCATGGCGTTTTCAACGGGCTGGGGCATGGCGGGTCCCTTGGCGGAAGATGGTCAGTTCGAAGCGGTGGGGTTCGGCGACGGCGGTGCCGAGGGGACCGACGCGTTCGGCGGCCCAGGCGGCGAGGCGGCGCATGGCCTGTTGTTTGATGGAGTCGGGCAGGGTGGCGAAGCGGCTGCCGCCGGCATGGCGCTCGAGGAAAGCCGCCGGGGTACGGAGGGTGGTCCAGGCGGCGGCGGTTACGGTGTGCGGGTCCGGCATGGTGCGGGCGAGCCAGGACAGGGCGTCGTCGCGCGGTTTGTCGCGATAGGGGTGGATGTCCATGGCGCCGAGGATTTCGGCGAGGCGGGATTTCATCTGCGCGTCGATGCCGTCCTGCGGGGCGACGACCCGGCCGACGATCAGGGCGCCGGCGGGGCGGAGCACGCGGATGGCCTGGTTGAGCAGGGCGCGCCACTGGCGGGCGCTGCTGAGCACCTGGATCAGCAATACGGCGTCGAAGCTGGCATCGGCGAAGGGCAGGGCGGTGCCGTCGGCCTGGACGAGGCGGCGGTCCGGGGTGCGGGCGGCGAAAGCGCTCAGCATGCCGAACGACAGGTCGAGGCCGGTGTAGTCGTCGCCGGCCGCGACGAAAGCGTGGCCGAGGCGGCCCGAACCGGCGCCGAGGTCGAGGATGCGCGGCCGGGCGGGCAGGGCGGCGGCCAGGATGGCGGAGCGGACCGCCTCGGCCACGCCCGCCGGCAGTGTCCGGTGCCGGTCGAAGTCAGGGGCGATGGCGTCGTAGGCGCGCATCCGTCCGGGCTGGGCGTCAGTGATGCTGCATCGGGGCCATGGCCGGGTTCAGCGCGAGGTTGACCTGCAGCATCATGCCGCGGTCCTCGTGCGCCAGGATGTGGCAGTGCAGGACGTAGGAGCCGTTATAGTCGACGAACCGGGTGCGCATCTTGAAGTAGCCGTGCACGACGGCGCCGGCGCCCGGCACGCCCGACGGGACGGTGGTGGCATCGGGGATTGGGAAGACATCCCACCAGATATTGGTTTTGGCGGCGTAGGGGGACGGCGTGGCGGGGCAAGGATGCCAGGTATCGGGCCTGGTGCCATCCAACTGGCACTGGCCTTTCACGGTCGGGGTGGTGAAGACATAGAGCGGGATCGGCGCGCCCTTGCTGTCGAACCGCACCTGGCCGTTGGCGTCGAGCAGCGGGGCGTTGGGATCGAAGACCTCCGTCACCTGGAACGGATTGATATGGATGTGGAACGGATGATCCACCTTAGCGTTGGAGATGTTGTAGATCGTCCATTCCTCTATCGTACCGAGCTTGTCGATGGTGAGGGGGGCGCCTTCGGAGAATTTTTGCTGGGGGCCGCTGTCGATGGCGATGGTGTGCTGGCTGGCGCCGGAGGCGGCACCGGCGGTCTGGAAGGTGAGAGAGCGTGGCTTGCTGTTGATTTCGCTGGTGGCGATGTCATCGAGGAAGCCTGGCCGCTTCGGCATGGTGGGCAGCATCGGCATCGGCGTCGGGTTGCCGGTCAGGGCGACGGTCAGCAGAATCTTGTATTTGGCTTCGGGCGTGTTCTGCGCGGTGCTGACCGAATGGCCCTGTGCGACGGTGACGGCGGCCGATCCGGATGGCAGCGTGGCGGGCGCCTGGACCAGCAGATCGATGCGGTTGCCGGGTGCCACGAAGACCGGCCGTTCGGCGCGCGATCTGAAGTTCGGCGGATCGAACTGCACGCCGTCCTGGGCGGTCTGGCGCCAGGTGAAGCCGGCGGGCAGCGCCTTGAGGTAGAAGCCGCTGATGGTCGAGGCATTGACGATGCGCCAGAGTTGCACCTCCCCGGGGTGCATCGAGACCTGCGGCGTCTGCTGGCCGTTGATGGAGAAGGGCGACTGGCTGCCGGCGCCGCTTTCCAGCGTCGGGATGCCGGCGATCTGGTTGACGATCATGGTGGTTTGCAGGATCGGCCAGTTGGGCGCCGGTTCGGACTGGCCGGGCAGTTTGCGGCCGTTGGGATGGTGACGATAGAAGTCCTTGATGAAGCCGTCATAGCCGTTGGGTGAATTGTCTTCGATGATCAGCGCGCCGGCCATGCCGTTCGACACATTCAGCGCGGTGGAGCCGTGCTTATGCGCGTGGTACCACATCGTTCCCGGTGCCTGGCCCATTTTCATTGCCCCGGCGGGTTGCTCGGTGCCGGGATATTTCGGCAGCAGGAAGCAGTACGGGAACGAACCGATATAGTATTGCGGGAAGGCGCCGGTGTCGCGCTGGTGCTGGTCGACCGGCCAGAGTTGTTGCTGCTCCGGTTTGCCGTTGTCGTAGGCCTTGAGCATGGCCTCCTGGCTGGCGGTCCAGTTCGGAATGCCGAGCTGGCCCCAGGTGAGCGGCCATTCGGCGAGGTTGTTGGCCTTGAGATGCTGCTCGCAGGCCTGGAAGAAGGCGTCGAAATCGGCCTTGACGGAGGCGCCGGTGACGGTTGGCGGGCCGTTATCCGGACGTGGCGAGGGGCGGATGCCGAGGAAGACGTTGTCGGCGGTGCCCATCGGGCTGGTGTGGGTGCCGTGGAAGTGGAGATTGCCGGTGGAGGAGCCGTGGAAGCAGTTCGGCATGGTGTCGGTGGTGGTGGCGTTCAGTTTGGGATAGCCGTTGTTGACGGAATCGCAGCCGGCGCCTGGGGTGGCGGCGGCTCCGGCGGGCAGGTTTTCCCAGCGGTCGATCGAATCGCCGTAGTCGAGTGGATCGACCTGGTTGAGGAAGGTGAGTTCGACGATGTCGCCGAGGCCGGCGCGCAGGGTCGGTCCGGGGGTTGGCGGCGGGGCATCGGCGCCGTTGCCGTTGGTCGATCCGGTGCTCTCCTGGGTCTGGTAGAAGCGGCGCAGTTGCGGCACGCAGGTGGGTGGCGGCGGGTTGGGTCCCTGCGACGCCTTGGGTTGCAGCACCTGCGAGCGGGGTCCGTCGGCGAGCACGATGGTGCCTTTGAGGCGGCCGTCCTGGGCGACGATTTCGGGGAGCCGGGTGAGTGACAGGTCGAGACCGGCCGGGCACGGGGTGGTGTACTGTGCCTGCGCCGGCCGTATCTGGAGCAGAATGACCGCGGCGAGGATGGCGATGACGAACAGGCAACGTTGGCGGGCGATGCTGCGGCTGGTCATCGGCGTTGGCTCCTGCGTCGTGCAGATTTTGCGTTCTGCGTTGGGTCGCTGGGGGGTGCGTGGCGGGGTGGGCCGCCGGGTCAGAAGATGACGATCTGGCCGCGTTCGGCGGGATGGTTGAGGCAGCAGTAATAGATCACCGATCCCGCCGTGAGCGGTGTGGTGGGGCCGTTCGGGGTGGCCGGCGGCAGGCTCGCAGGCACCGGAAACTGCGGCGTGGAGGAGCCTTGCGGAGGGATCGGCGCGGAGAAGAACAGCGGTGAGCCGGGCGGGTTGCTGGCGAGGGGATTGCCGTTCTGGGTGTTGCCCTCGGTTGGCCAGGGCTGGTGCGGCTGGTTGGTGGCGTTGCCCCAGGAGATGATATCGCCGACCTGAGCCTTGGCGGGATCGCCTGGATTGGCGCCGACGCCCCAGGGCTGAAACTTTGTGGTTCCGTCGCCGGTGACGACGATGCGCACTGACCAGCTTTGGCTTCCAGACATTGCGGCCCCCTGATTTTGTTCGGATCGTTGCATCCCGGCGCTTGACGACGCAAGCGGAGAATGGGATGACTGGGAGCGTAATATCCAGTCGGACATAATGAAAAGACGATCATTAGTTGAGAAACTTCTATCGTGGATAGAATAAATGCGATTTATTATACGTTCTGGTGTGATGCCGCGGGGAAAGCGGGTTGTTGTCACTGTGCAATCGTAGGGCGGGCGTATCGAACTACTTGATTTTGGCGAATAATAATACTTATGAGTTTCTGGATAAGTCCGGCCGGGCCGGTGTGGCGTTATTCGGCGGCCGAGGCTGTTTGCACGGGCCCGGGCCGGTCTCCGGCTTTTCGATCCGACATGTTGGCTGGGATTGCGCATTTGTATGCTACGCTGGTCGGGAAGGGGCGGCTGTCTCGCTTGTTTGGCGATGGTGATAATTTTGGGACGGATTTCATGAAACGTGACCGATCTCGTTCAGAGTCGTTGCTCTGGCGGGTGTGAAGCGGTAGGTTTCCGCGCGCGGGACGTTCGTGGCGCGGTGGCATGGGTCAGGCAGGCAAGGCGAAACGCAGAGCAATGGTTCGGCACAGGCGATGAGTCAGAGCAGCAAGCGGCGGCGGCGGCGGACGGGTTCGACATCGGCGCGGTTCCGCCCGTCGCAACTGGTTTCGGTGGAAAGTGCGCGGCCGGTGCGCATCGGCGCGGTGGAGCTGGCGGCTTGTGCGGCGGTCCTGCTGGTGGCGGTGACGCTGATCGCGCTGATCTGGATGGTGACGGACCGAGCGGTGCAGGAGCAGCGGGCGACGGTGCGGGAGCGGGCGGAGCAGTCGCTGGTGGGTTCGGCGGCGGTGATGGCGGAGACGATCGCGCATGAGCTGCGGGTGATCGATCAGAGCCTGGTGATTCTGCAGTCGGCGTGGAAGACGGACAGCGCGTCGGTCGAGCTGGGCAAGTGGCAGAAGCAGATGCCGGCGCTGACCGCGGTGACCGACGACCTGTTCATTGCCGATGAGCGGCACATCATCCAGCAGGATATCCTGCCGCAGGCGGTCGGGCAGGGGGTTGGTGCGGCGTATGTGAGTTTCCCGCACGGCGCGCTGGAGGAATACGGCGCGGACGGCACCAAGGACCGTGACGCGCTGGTGCTGCAGGCGGTGACGACGGGTGCGGCGATCGATGCGCGGTCGTTTCTGATGTATGTGATCCGGCCGCTGGATCATCCGAAGGGCTGGCTGATCGGCGCCTCGTACCGGTCGGAGGAGCTGGCGAAGCTGTTTGCCGCGGCGTCGCCCGGCTACAGCCCGCTGGTGGCGCTGATCGACACGCGGCGCGGGATGCTGCAGGCGGTGGTCGGGCCGGCGGCGCGGCGGCCGCAGACCGATCTGTCGCGTTCGGCGCTGGTCGCCGAGATGGGGCGGGTCCCGAACGGGACGTGGGAGGGGACGACGCCGATCGATGATGTCGAGCGGCTGCACGCGTATCATCATGTGCCGGATCGCGACATGGCGGTGGTGGTGGGGGCGAATCTGGCCGATCTGATGGCCCCGGCGGAGAATCTGGCGGCGGGCGAGCATGCGGTGGCGCTGGGGGCGTCGGCGCTGGTGCTGGCGATCGGCGGGGTGGTGCTGTGGGAACTCTACACGATCCGGGCACACCGGCGGCAGAAGCGGACGATGGAGCGCAACCGAAACGAGCTGGACCGGCTGCGCGCCGAGGAGGCCGGCACGACGGGGCGGGCGCGGCTGAATGCGGCGCGGCTGGCGACGGTGATGGACGCGGCGACGGACGGGATCGCGCTGTTCGATTCGGGGCTGCGGCTGGTGCAGTGGAATCATCCGTTTCTGCGCGGTATCGGCGTGGTGCTGGTGAAGGAGATGCCGCTGGATGCGCTGCTGCGCGAGCAGGCGGCGCAGGGTCTGTTCGATGCGACCGGCGATATCGAGGCGGAGATCGGCCGGCGGATGGGGATTCTGCGCAGCGGCGAGACGGCGGGGCTGGTGCAGCCGGGGCCGGACGGGGAGACTTTGGTGCTGCGGGGGCTGCCGGTGACCGAGGGCGGGTTCATGCTGCTGCTGAACGGGCTGCTGCGGTGGGAGCAGGCGCCGCCGCCGCCGCCGTCGACCGAGATCGATTTGCCGGCGGCAGCGGAGGCGCCGGTTGCGGTGGCGGCGCCGATCGAGTGGTAGGAGGATTTACTCGAAGGCGCCCATCTCCTTCAGGTCGCGGCTGAGTTGCTGCACGGCGCTGGTGCCGAACGCCACATAGAGCCGCCGCCGGACGATGACGGCCAGCCAGTCGGGCCGGACCCGTAGCACACCGTCGGCGATGAGCCGGTCGGCCTCATCGGCGACCGCCGCGTTGATTTCTTCCACAATGCGATCGGAGAGTTCGCGGCCGGCAAACGCCTTGACGCGCGCGTTCAGCCGTGCGGTGGCGAGGATTTCCCGGTCGGTGATCCGAACCGGGTTTTCAAACAGCAGTTTTTGCAGATCCGCCACGACTGGGTTCTCCCCTGCGACCGGTAACGACGTGATTCGGTGACATACATTGGCGTTCAGCCGGTGCCGGCCGGGGCTCATGGCGGCTCGCTGGCATGGCGGATGAAGCTGGATTTGCCTTCGGTGTAGGCGGCGCGGGAGAGCGCGGGATCACCCGACAGGCGCTGCTTCAAGGCCTGATAGGCGCGGCGCAGGTTGGCGTCCGAGCGCAGCCGGTCACGGAATCGGAGGCATCTGATCCATTGGTCTCCCTGATAGACCACGACATGGGCCAGGACGGTACGGGCGCGTCCCTTGCCGAAGATGTGGTGTTCGGGAATACCCTGGTCGCCGGCATAGTCGTATCCGATGCGGGCCATCGGTTCGATGAACAGCAAGCCGTGATTGATGTCCGCGACACCGATTTGCAGGTCGATGATGGGTTTTGCGCGCAGTCCGGGGACGGATGTGCTGCCGTAGTGCTCGATCGCCAGGGCCTTGTCGCCGAGAGCGGTGCGGATGCGGTCGGCCTCCTGGGCGAAGGCGTGGGGCCAGAGCGGGTTGGGTTCGGCCAGCCGGTTGCTGTCCTGCTCCAGGCCCAGACCGTAGGGGTTGGTTGCCTCGATCATGTTGCCCATCGCCTGAGAGACAGCGGGTGATGCGGTTCTAGCGCATTTCCGCGACGAGTGGAAATGCGCTAGCATTTTTCGCGAGCAATTTCATTGGCCTGAGGATCGCTCCGCGATTCGGGTCAGGCTGATGATTTTCTAGTGTAAATGCACCGGTCGGGACATCGGTTTCGGGGGCGGTGGCAGGGTGATCGTGACCGCGGGGCCAAGCGGGGGCGCTGGTTGGCGGGTGCCGGGCGTCCGGGGTGATCCACTACAGTAGCAGCGGCAGCAGCACCGCGGTCAGCAGGGCGTTCAGGCCCATTGCGATGCCGGCGAAGGTGCCGGCGAGCGGGTCAACCTGGAAGGCTCGGGCGGTGCCGATGCCGTGGGCGGCGAGGCCGGCGGCGAAGCCTTGGGCGCGTTTGTCGGTGATGCGCAGGGCGATCATCAGCGGGGTGACGATGACGGCGCCGAGGATGCCGGTGAGAATCACCAATACCGCGGTGAGGGCTGGGTCGCCGCCGAGCCGTTCGGAGATGCCCATGGCGACGGCGGCGGTGACCGATTTCGGGGCGATGGAGGCGACGATCATCGGCGAGGCGCCGCACAGGCGGGCGATCGGGACGGCCGATACCAGGGCGGTGAGGGAGCCGGCGAGCAGCGCGCAGGTCATCGGCAGGATGGCGCGCAGGACGAGGCGGCGGTTCTGGTAGAGTGGGATGCCGAGCGCGACGGTGGCGGGGCCGAGGAGGAAGTGGATGAACTGGGCGCCGTCGAAGTAGGTGGCGTAGGGGGTGCCGGTGAGGCGCACGAGGGCGCCGACGATGGCCATCGACAGCAGGACGGGGTTGGCGAGCGGGTTGCGGTGCAGGGCGGTGGAGATGCGCTCGCACAGGCAGTAGGTGAGGATGGTGACGGTCAGCCACAGCAGCGGCGAGCGGGCGAGATAGACCCAAAGGGCGAAGACGCTGTCGTTCATGGGGTGGGCCTGGTCATAGGCGGCGGGCTATGGCGCTGAACACCCAGGCGGTCACGGCCAGGGCCAGCACGGTCGAGACCAGCACCGCGGCGGCGATTGGCAGGGCGTTGCCGGCGAGCACGTCCAGGCGTTGCACGACGCCGACGCCGGCGGGGATGAACAGCAGCGACAGATGCGACAGGATGCCGCGGCCGGTCTGCTCGAAGGTGCCGTCGCGCAGTTCGGCGGGTGCCCAGCGGCCGATCCGGTCGCGCGCCAGCAGGAGAAGCACGCACAGCACGAGGCCGATCACCGGGCCGGGCACCGCGACGCCGGTGCCTCGGGCGATCGCCTCGCCGATCAGTTGACAGAGCAGGATCAGGCCGAGGCTGAGCAGCATCTGGCGGCGTCAGAGGCGGGGCAGCGGCAGGCTGCGGCCATGGGGGACGGGTTCCCGGGCTCGGTGAGGGAACGTTGTTTAGACGGTCAGGCGCGGGGAGGCCAGACGGGGCCGGGCGGGGTGTGGGTGGCCGGCGTTGGGGCTGGTGGTGTTGCGGCTGCCGGTGTGGGGTCGTCGATCCAGCCGCGGGCGCGGAGCTCGGCGACGCGGTTGCGGGCGACTGGGACGGTGGTGCCATCGGTCAGGCGCAGGCGCCAGTTGCGGACGTCGCGTTCGGCCCCGGCGACGGCGGCGGCGGCGACCCACCAGCTTCGATGCACCTGCAGCCCGTCGGCGGCACCGAAGCGGCGGATCGCCTCGTGCATCGGCATCAGTTCCAGGGTGGAACCGGAGGCGCGGTGGACGCGGACGTAGTGGTCCTCCATGCGCAGCGACAGTACCGGTTCGGCCGGGGTGACGCTGCGGCGAGGGGGTTCGGGCGGCGGCGGCTGGGCCGGGGGGAGCATGGCGTGGCGGGTGCGCTCCAGCAGCAGCCACAGGGCGAGGACGCAGGCCGACATCAGCAGGGTCTGGGCGTAGAAGTCGGCGGGTCCCAGGCGGGCGGTCTGCCAGGACCACAGGTGGCGGACGATGACGGCGGACAGGGCGGTGACCGGCAGGTCGGCCAGGGCCAGCGCGACGGCAAGGGCGACCGGCCAGGGCAGGCGGAGCCGGATGCCCAGGCGGATCAGCGGCGGCAGCAGCGCGCCGGCGATGGCCATGGCGGCAACGGTGATGCCGCACCAATAGAGCAGGCGCATCGCCACGCCGTCATTGAGATAGCTGCCGAACGGCCCGATGAGTCCGAGCAGCAGGCCGATGACGGCGGCGAAGCTGAGGGCGCGGGCCCACCAGCCTGTGTGTCGCGTCTCGCTGAGCCAGGCGTCGATCCGCATCGCGGTATTTTGCCGCGCCGCGGCGTGGCTCGCAACCGGTGGTGGTTCTGCGGGTCGCGGCGGTTCGGCCGGTCGCGGGACGGCTCGCCCGGTGGCGGGCCGGTTTGCCCGCTGCCGAAGCCGTTCGCCCATTGGCGAAACGGCTCTGGAATCAGGCGGTTGGGCGGGACAGAAGCGGTGGGTCGGTGCGGTGGAGCGAGAGCGATGCGTGCGGTTTGGGGATGGACGATGCGGCTGGCGCTGGCCGGCGTGGCGGGCCTGCTGCTGAGTGAAGGGTATGCGCTGCGGCCGTGGTGGTGGGCGCCGTTCGTGGCGCCGGTGCCGCTGATCCTGGCGCTGGGATGCTGGCGCGGGCAAGCGGTGGCGGTCGGGCCCGCGGGGTTCGGGGCGGTGGGGGCCGGGGACGTGGCGGCCGGGCGGGCGGCCGGGGTTGGGCCGGCGGTGGCGGTGGCGGTCGGGGTGGTCGCGGGGGCGGCGAGTCTGGTCTGCGTGTTTGGCTATTACCTGGCGATGGCGAAGTGGCCCGGCATGGCGATGATCGTGCCGTTGCGCGTGCTGTCCTGGGCGCTGATCGCCGGGCTGACCTCGTTTGCCGCGCGGCGGCTGCCGCTGGCGGGGGCGATGCTGGTGCTGCCGGCGGCGGCGGCGGCGCTGGAACTGCTGACTCTGGTGCTGTCGCATGACGGTGCGGCCGGCAGCCTGGCGTACAGCCAGGGCGACCGGGTGGCGGTGGAGCAGGTGGCGGCGCTGGGCGGCGTGCCGGCGGTGGTGTTCGTGGTGCTGCTGCCTGGCTCGCTGGCCGGGCTGCTGCTGGTCCGGCGCTGGACGCGGGCGCAGCGTCGGTTGGCGCTGGGGCTGGTGGCGGCATTGGGTGCGGGTGTGGCGGGGTTCGCGGCGGTGCGGCTGGCGCCGGCGCCGGAGGGTGGGATTCCGGTGAGTCTGGTGGCGACCGACCGGTTCCGCGGCATCTCGCGGGACTGGGATGCGGTGTGGGCGGCGTATGCGCCCACGGTTGGGCAGGTGGCGCGGGACGGCGGGCTGGTGGTGCTGCCGGAGAAGATCGCGCTGCTCGATCCGGCGCAGGCGGGGCGGGCGGCGGCTTCGGTCTCGGCGGTGGCGGTGGCAACCGGGGCGAGCGTTGTCGTCGGGGTGGAGGTGCAGGATGGTTCGGTGTACCGCAACCGGGCGCTGGCGGCGGAACCGGACGGGCGCGTCCTTTGGTATGACAAGCAGCGGCTGGTGACCGGGTGGGAGGCGCGCGATGTGCCCGGGACGAAGGCGTTGCTGCTGGAGGCCGGCGGCACGCGACTGGGTGTGGCGATCTGCAAGGACATGCATATCCCCTCGATCGGTCGCGCCTATGACGGCGCGGGGGTGATGGCGGTGCCGGCGTGGGATTTCGGCCGTGACGGCTGGATGGGGGCGCGGATGACGGCGCTGCGGGCGATCGAGAACGGCTATGGCATCGCCCGCAGTGCCCGGGAGGGGCTGGCCGGGGCGTATGACGCCGACGGGCGGGTGATTGCGGAGCAGACGGTGGGGGCAGGGATGACGGTGGTGCAGGCGGTGCTGCCGGTGGGCCGCGGGGCGACGCTGTATGGCCGGGTGGGCGATGGGTTCGGGTGGCTGTGCGTTGGCGGGGTGGCCGGGTTGCTGGTGTATGCGGTTTGGCCCAGGGTCAGGCGTGTCGCGGCCACGGGCTTTTTCCGGCCGGTTCTGCGGTGGCGTGGTCCTGGCGGCGATCGTGGCGGGTTCTCCGAGGCGTGCGAAGCCGTCACGAATGCGGATCGTCCGGGGATCTGAGCCGGCGAACCGCCTGAAAGTTGTGGCCTTGTCGGGTTGATGCCGTGTCCGCCGGCGGCCGGCTTGGGGGATTTGGAACTTGCGGCGGCGGCGGGTTATCTGAGGGGGGTGAATGGGAGGGAATGCAATGCTCGATTTGACAGGCAAGGTTGCGATCGTCACCGGGGCAGGATCGATCGGACCGACCGGCAGCAAGATTTTTGGCAATGGCAAGGCGACGGCGACGCTGCTGGCGCGGCAGGGGGCCTCGGTGTTCCTGGTGGACATCAACGAGGAGGCGGTGGCCGACACGCGATCGATCATCGAGGGCGAGGGCGGCACGTGTGCGACGCATCGCTGCGACATGACGGTGGCGGCGGACGTGCAGGAGATGGTGCAGGGGTGCCTGAACCGGTTCAAGCGGATCGATATCCTGGTGAACAATGTCGGCGGGTCGGCGCCGGGCGACCCGGTGGCGATGAGCGAGGAGGTGTGGGACCGGCAGATCGACCTCAATCTGAAGACCGCGTTCCTGGGCTGCAAATACGTGCTGCCGGTGATGGTGGAGCAGGGCAAGGGGGCGATCGTGAACCTGGCCTCGGTGGCGGGGATGCGCAACAGTGCGCGGGCCGGGCGGTCGCATGTGGCGTACAGCGCGTCGAAGGCGGGGATCATCCAGTTCTCGAAATCGGTGGCGGGGACGTATGCGACTCAGGGCATCCGGGTGAACACGGTGGTGCCGGGACTGATGCACACGCCGCTGGTGGAGTACCGCTTGGCGCGGACGATCGGCGGCAATGACGTGCAGAAACTGATCGATCAGCGCAATGCGGCGGTGCCGATGGGGCATATGGGGGATGCGTGGGACGTGGCGCACGCGGTGCTGTTCCTGGTGTCGGACGAGGCGAGGTTCATTACCGCAACGGAAATCGTGGTGGATGGGGGGAGCACGGCGACGGGGGCGTAGGGGTCTTCGGACCAGGCCGAGCGGGTGGGCCGGCGGGCGTGTTGTTTTGGAATGGGAACATGTTGACGAGGTTCCGGACGCTGATGCGGTCGCGGCATCCGCCCGCGGCGGAGAGAGCAACGCGCAGCATTGGACCTGGCACAGGGTGACCGTTGCCTTTGCCGACTCTATTTGACACTGCAACAACACCGCCGTACGATTGGTTTGGGATGATGGGGAGGGCCGCGATGCAGGGCGGAATCGTCTTCTGGCTGGCGGTTGCGTGCTGCATCGGGCTTGCCGGATGCAGTGCCCGGCTGCCACCGCCTGCCCCAGCGCCCGCCCCGCCGCCGGTTTTGGCGGCGCCGCCTATGGCTGCGATTTCGGTGCCCGCGCCGGTCGGCGAGGCTCGGGAGCAGACCAATACGCCAAACGTTCAGGTGGTTTACAGAATGGCGGCGCCCAATACGATTGTGGCGCCGATGCCGACCGGAATCGTGCTTCTGTCCCCGGGCCAGGACGACCGCAACATTGCCTTCTGCAACGCCTTTTTCACGCTGTATCCGCCGGCGGCCGAGGCGATGCAAAGGAATCCGTCAATCAATGCGTTTCAGACCTTCTGGCTCCTGAAATCTGCTGACGCGGCGGCCAGGCCGCCGGATTGTGACAGAATCGTCAAGACCGACTACGACTACAAACGGGCCAGCTTCTACTTACGCCTGCTCGGGCAGCAGCGGCGCGCCGGTCCTGTCCTGCTTGCAACGTCCGGCGCCAACCCGGCGACACGCAATGTCGTGCTGGATGCCAGCCGGGTGCACTTCGATCCGAACAACCAAGATGACAGCTTTGACCAGATCGCCAGGGCCTGGACGGTGTCCGCGCAGAGTGCGACGCAAGCGGCGTCCTTCTATGCGGCCGCAACGCCGGCGGTTGCCAAGGTGGCAGCCCCGGTTGCGCATCCCGCCATCGCGCCGCCGGCATCCGACTGCGCCGCGACGGCGGCGCCAATCGTTGTCGGCCATATGCGGGTCGAGGTTAAGGTGGAACCCGACAGCTGTGCCGCCGGTGCGCCCACGACGGGGTCGGGCGAGGCGTCGGGCGGTTGGGCCGCGAGCCTTGGCGCGAAAGTCGATCCCGAGAAGGATCCGCTGGTCGGCATGTGGTGCCGATTGACCGAACTCGCTGACAAATCCCATTTCGACGACATCATCGGCGCGGCCCTGCCTCACGGCGTTGTCGTTGTGGGCGGGCTGGCGAACCAGGCTGTCTGTAACGGCCTGATCGCCGAGGGAGTCCACTTCATGACCGGCCTGATCTCGCCTGAGCGCTGAACCTATTGAACGGATCGCCCCGTTACGATTTGCATATGATATCAAGGCGCCACCAGCCGACCGGTTTCTGTCGCGAACCGGCGGCAGGCGGGACCGGCGCGGTCAGCCCGACAAAGCCGAATCGATGATGCTGATGACTCGCTTGTTGTCGTGATCGCCCAGCGCGTGGCGGGCATTGCGGATGGCATCGATCAGGGGGGACTGATCCGGCGTGCCGGTCTGACCCTGGGGCACGGAGCGGTCGAGCGCGCGGGTTTCGGCCATCTCCAGCGCTTGCTGGGTCGCGCCGGTTTTGCCGGCGACGAGGGATGCGCGGGCGGAGCGGAGGTAATCCTGCGGGCTGGCGTTGCTGCCGATGGAAGACGCCGGCAGCGTCGGGGCGATGACGCTTTTGCTGTCGGCGGGCGAGATATTGCTGGCGTTGCTGGAGAGTGGCAGCGACTCACCGACTCCGGGCTGGTGACCGGGGCGCGCGCCAGTGGCGGAATTCATGGCGGCTGGCGGCTGGGCGAGGGCGGCCGCGGCGGTGAAACCGAACAGGGCGGTGGTCAGGGTCGTGGCGATACGCATGCGTGAAACTCCTTCGCAAGTGGGGGAATTCATTGCTTTGGCGGATGGATCAGCTGTGTCGGGGATTTTGCGGACGATGACGTCCATCAGCATCCGGCCGGGCCTGCCGCGGGGAACGTAGCCCCAGTCGGCGCGGTGCGACGAGGCCGGAAAGGCTCCGACCGGTAAAAGTTCGACGACATGCTGGAGATGCAATCGGCCGGACTGCGGTCATTGCCGCGGCGCCGGACGCATTTTTATTCTTTCAGTGAATCGTTTACACTGCCGGCCTTATGCCGCGGCTTGCCAGCGGCCTGTTCGGCCTTGCCGTTCGCCTCCATCTTGGTTTGGCCCAGCAGTTTGCCGATGCGTTGCTTGGCGCCGCCGATGAATTGCTGGCCGGCGCCGATCAGTTGGTCTTTGTCCATGTCATTTCTTGTCCTGTTTTGCCGCAGTCTTCGGATCCGGCGTCTGCGGCCGGAGAAAGCTGGCGGTGGCAGGCGCCGGTTTTTTGTCCGCCTTCGGCTTCTTTTCCTCGCGACCCCTGCCGCCTCGACCTTTGGCCATCGATGGTCTCCTGCGGAAGCTGGATTAGTGGTCGAGCTTGTCGGCGGCGTGGGTGATCGCGTGGCCGCCGGCTGAGATGTCCTCGCCGGCGCCGGCGGTGGTGTTGCATGCGCCCAGCAGAGGGGCGACGCCGATCAGCGCGAGCAGGGCGAGGGCGATCGAGAGTTTGGTTCTCATGAGAAAGTTCCTTTCGGGTAAGTTTCAGACAGGGCCGGTCAGCGCCAGACAGGGCGTCCGAGGTCGACGGTATTGGGGCTCGTTACGCCACCCGCGACTGCGCCGACGGCGCCGCCGATCAGCGCGCCGCCAAGCAGGCTGCCGCCGGTGGCGGCGCCGATTGCCGCGCCGGTGCCAGCCCCGAGCAGGCCGCCGGAGGCCGCTCGGTCTCCGGGGGTGACGCCGCAACCGGCGAGCGCAAGAGCAGCGCTCAGCAGGATGAGCATCGGCGTATAGAGGCGGGGCATGACACAGGCTCGCTTTCGTTGTACAGTGGTACATTCTTGCCATTAATCTTGGCCAGGTTGATCTGGCAAAGATTTTCTTGCGGATTTAAGCCGCTCGACTGGTCAGATATCGTGATGACGGCGGCGGATTACCAGGGTTTCGATGTCCTGTGGCCATCCGTGTAACGGAGTGGTGATGCCATCCGTGTAACGGAGTGGTGATGCGACGCGCGGGTGGTTTCAGGTGCCGCCAATTTTTTCCCGCGAGCAATTTGATCGCTCGCGTTTGGTTGGCGTGAGCCAAGCTTATCCAAATGCTGATCGGCATGAGGATCGCTGCGCGATTTGGGTCAGGCCGATATTGCTCTTTGGCGGCGCCCAGGAATAAGCGCGTGGGCCGCGGCGCCGGTTGCCGCCGCGTCCGGGCTTGTCGGTGCCACCGGTCATCGTATGGTGCCGCAATAGGTCGTCCGGACGAGCCGGGCGTTGACGATGAGGCGCCGAACGGACCTGAAGCACCGATTTTTGAGCATCATATTACGGCATGAAGGCGCCGCCGTTGACGTGGATGGTTTGCCCGGTGACGTAACGAGCTTCCGGTGAGCAGAGGAAGCGTACCATGGCGGCGATTTCGTCGGGCTGGCCGCGGCGGCCGAGCGGCTAGTCGGGCAGGGCGGCGCGGCCATGGTTGCCGCCGGCGGCGGCGCCGCGGATGGTCTCGATCGATCCGGGAACGACGGTGTTGACGGTGATGTTATCGCTGGCGAGTTCCTTGGCGAGGGCGCGGGTCATGCCGAGCATGCCGGCTTTGGCGGTGACCGCGTGGACGCGTCCGACGGCGCCGACATGGGCGGAGATGCCGCCCAGATTGATGATCGAGCCGCCGCCGGATGCGGCGATGCGAGGGGCGGCGGCGTGGGCGCAGTAGAAGGCGCCGTCGAGCGTGGCGCTCATGATTTCGCGCCATTCCTGGGGAGTCATGTCGGCGAATTTGGTCTGCCGGCGGACCGAGGCGTTGTTGACCAGGACGTCGAGGCGGCCGAAGCGGGTGACGGCGGCCTGTATCAGGCCGATCGCCTGGGCGGGATCGGTGATGTCGGCCATGTGGACGATGGCTTCGCCGCCGGATTCACGGATGAGGCGGGCGGTTTCGGCGGTATCGGTTTCGGAGTGGCGGGCGGTGACGACGAGGGAGAATCCGTCGCGGGCGAGGTGGAGCGCGATGGCGCGGCCGATGTTCAGGGCGCTGCCGGTGACGATTGCGACTTTTGGTGCATCGGACATGGCTTGGGTCTCCAAGAGGCGGGGATTGGAACGCCCATCCGGTCATTGGTGCAATATGGGCGGCGGGATCGGCTGGTCCGGTGCTGTCGTGGTCTCGCGCCACCCAAGCAAGCGGCGCTTCGTCGGAGCGTTTCTGGAATTGATAGCCAGGCCGCCATTTGCAGCGCTCAGGACAGGCGATGTTGCTGAACGTCGCGGTCTGCCTCGGTACTATGATCTACTTCACAGGCCTGGACTGTGCTTCCGGGCAGAATGAAGCCGGGTCGCCGGGTCCGTTCAGCGCTGAAGGCCCGAACACCCGCGTGTCAGTGAAATGCCACGCCATGCAACCCACAATCCTTGAGGAGACTTCAGTTGTCGAAGACAGAACACGATGAAACGGCTCCGCTTCCTGCACCCATTTCGCTGACTCTCGAGGAGGCGTTGCAGGTTGCGGGGGGTGCGGCTTTCTCTTCCGGGATCCTGCACCCCTATCTGGTGAACGGGATTCCCGTTTGGTACTGGAACGTTGCTATTCCGCAAATATCGGCCGGCGGTTTCGCGGTTTAACACCGGACCTCGGGGCCGGCGCGGACGTTCTTCGCTCCGGCACCGATCACCTGTTGGCAGCTTCTCTATCCAGGAGGACATGACGATGACGAAGGTCGTCAGGAATGAGCATCTGATGTGCCCCAGTGCGCAGCCAACGCACATGGGAGCGCGTGTGTTCGGCGTGCAAATCGGTACCTCTACTGACGATGTGCGGGTCGGTTACCTCACTGAATCGTACCCTGTCACCGAGGAACTTCTGGCGCTTGCTGGTGCGGCACCTCCCACCGAGGTTCTGCGGATCGCCGCCCTCTGTATCAAATGCGATCACCATGATGGAAACGGCTGCCGCCTGGCGCATCGGGTTGCGACGATGCTTGATCCGGTGGTCAGCAGTCTGCCGCGCTGCGCAATCCGGCCCACCTGTCTTTGGTTTCATCAGGAAGGCAAGGAGGCCTGCCTGCGCTGTCCTCAGGTCACGACCGTCAAACGGTCGCCGACCGCCTTCGAGGAGGTTGTCGCGGGTGTGCCGGTGGTAAGAGCGGAGGATTTGCCGGGGATGCGGGATCGCCGGCCGTCGTTGCCGCAAGCTGGCGTTTGAGGCTGCGGCGCGACCGTCAGGGTTGTCGTCGACGTCCGGTCGTATCGGAGGTGCGGGGTCTGAGGCGAGTCCCGTTTCAGACTGACGACGGCGGGACGCCGGGGCGGACTGTCAGCGCCTCGCGGGCGGCGGTTTCGAAGGGCTGGCCGGCCGGCAGCACGATGGCGGCGGAGCGCACGCGATGGGTGGCCGGATCGGTGCCGGGGGGTGCGATGCCGCGATCCGCCAGGGCCTCGGCGGCGCGCATCAGCCGGGAACGGGCCATGATGATGCCGGTGTCGGTCGCGGTCAGGTGTTCGCGGGAGCGGTCGATGACCGGACCCATGCTCTCCTGCAACGAGGCGTCCTGCATGGCGATGCCGGCGACGCCGCTGTAGGGCGTGCCGGTCTTCTGCGCGGCGCGATCCATCAGGTAGCCGTTGTCGCGGTTGGCGAGCGGAATGTAGGTGCCTGGGATGGTGCTTGTGTGGATGCCTTTGCCGTCGCGCATCGCCTGGCGTTCGGTTTCGGTCAGGGTTCGGATCGGGTGGTAGTCGAAGCTCCAGGCCCAGCAGTTCGCGTCGTCGATGGGGATCCAGAAGTGGCCGTGCACCGGGTGGTGGCCGCGCGGCGGGATCATGGTGAAGGACGGCATGCACCAGGGGGTGATGCGCCAGTAATGGCTGCCGGGTTCGGCGTTGCGGCGCACGCCGATGAACAGGCCGGCGGGGTGGTCGCTGACCTCGAACACCGGTTGCAGGTCGGTCATGTTGTAGTCGTTGCCGCGTGAGCCGGTCATCAGCGGGTCGGACCGCAGGGCGTCGCGGTGCAGCCAGGAGACGTGGCTGGAATCGATGCCGCCCTCCAGCGCCTGCGCCCAATTGCAGTATTGCAGCCGCTTGGAGACGTAGCGGTGTTCGGGCGGCACCAGGGCAAATTCGTATTCCGGCAGGGGAGGCTGGTGTTCGGGCGGACCCATGTAGGTCCACAGGATGCCGCCGCGCTCGACCAGCGGGTAGGATTGAAGGCGGGTGCGGGCGCGGAAGCCGCTGGATTCGGGTTCCGAGGGCAGGTCTGTGCACTGGCCGGTCACGTCGTATTTCCAGCCGTGATAGGGGCAGCGGAGGCCGCATTCCTCGTTGCGGCCGAACCAGAGCGAGACGCCGCGATGGGCGCAGAATTCGTCGATCAGGCCGTAGCGGCCCTCGGTGTCGCGGAAGGCGATCAGACGCTCCGACAACAGGTGGACGCGGATGGGCGGGCCGTCGTTTTCCGGCAGTTCTTCGGCGAGCAGGGCAGGGACCCAGTAGCGGCGGAACAGGTTGCCCATCGGCGTGGCCGGACCGATCTGGGTCAGCAGGTCATTTTGTTCTTTTCGCAGCATAACGTTCCTCCCCGGATGGATTCATGACGCTGACGACGCGACTTTCCGGCTTCGATCGGCCGGCCCGAATGGACAGGCAGAGCCGCATGGTGTGCAATGGCTGGAGAGGCAACAGGAGGAAAGCACATGGCACAAGCCCCGTCGTCGGCGCGCGACGCCGTCCGCAACACCGTCCCGAAGATGATCGAGGTGACCGAGAAGGTCCTGTTCGGCGACATCTGGGAGCGGCCCGAATTGTCGAAGCGCGACCGCAGCCTGGTGGTCTGTGCCGTGCTGACGGCGACGTACCGGCCGGAGCAATTGCGCGGGCATCTGCAACGGGCGCTGGATAACGGGCTGACCAAGACGGAAATCTCCGAGATGATCACGCATGTGGCGTTCTACGCCGGCTGGCCGGCGGCGATGACGGCGGCGAACATCGCGCGGGAGATTTTTGAGGCGAATCCCTGATCGTTTGGCGGGGTTGGGTTCGGCGCGCGGCGACGAAGCAAACTCAGCCATCGATGTGCCGCGTAGGGGATCGCCACGTCGCTTCGCTCCTCGCGATGACATTTTCATACGCGACGGGTCGGCCGGTGCGTTGATGCCGGGGGGCGGACGCATCCACGCCGTGCTCGAAGCCGGCGGGGTGGAAACTTGCTATGACGCCGGGCGATGAGGCGGGCGGACAATGACGGGGAGGGAACGATGAAGGCGGGGTTTATTGGCCTGGGCACGATGGGTGCCAGCATGGCCGCCAATCTGCAGAAGGGCATCCAGAAAGACGGTCATACCGTGCTGGTTCACGATGTCCGGCGTGAGGCGGCGGCGCCGCATATCAGCAACGGTGCGGTGTGGGCCGACAGCCCGGCGGCAATTGCGGCGGCGTGCGACGTGATTTTCTCGTCGCTGCCGGGTCCGGTGGAGTTCGAGGCGGTGTCGTTCGGTGAGAACGGGCTGTTCGGCGCGATCAGGGCGGGGACGGCGTATTTCGACCTGACCAC
>Ga0302320_10007230_pt1 | contig 24478 bp, 23 predicted proteins | sample Bog_T0_3_FD_202130 | JGI IMG/M metagenome (GOLD analysis project Ga0302320, IMG submission 202130) | Peat permafrost microbial communities from Stordalen Mire near Abisko, Sweden - Bog_T0_3 | ecosystem: Environmental > Terrestrial > Soil > Wetlands > Peat | place: Sweden: Abisko, Stordalen Mire...
TCTTGTCCAGGGCGTCGAGGCCATCCCGGGCGGTGCCGACCACCTCGATGTCGGGGGCCTGGAGCATGCGGTCCAGGGCCTTCCGCATGAAGGGGCTGTCGTCCACGACCAGTACGCGTATGGGATCCATGTCTATTCCTGGAAAACGAGTTTGACGAAGGTGATGGCATGCTCCAGCTCATCGTCGATGCCGAAGGTCAGCCGTTCCTCGTCCAGGTCGGCCTCCAGATTCGCGCCCGAGGCCCCGGCGAAGACGTTCCTGAAGGCCGGCTGGTCCTCCAGGACGAAGGCCAGGTTCTCGTCGGCGGGACTGTTGGGGATCCGGGTCCGCACCAGCAGGTCGGAGAGCTGGATCAGGCAGGAGAGGAAATCCGAGGTGGGCTCATGGTGGTCGCGGATGGCCGCGGCCATGGGCTCCGGGAAGTTCCACTGGGCGGCCACCATGGCGCCCACCTCGGCGTGGGTGATGCCGAGGATGGCGCGTTCGGCGTCCAGGCAGACCGCGCCCTGGGCCATGGCATCCACCACCGGGCCGTACTCCTCGGAGAAGCACTGGTCCAGGGCGATCTTGCCGATGTCGTGCAGCAGGCCGGTGAGGTAGGCCGTCTCCAGGTGCTGGTCCTGGCCAACCAGGCCGCAGATGCCCTTGGCCACCAGGCCCACCGCCACCGAATGCTGCCAGAGCAGCAGCGGGTCCAGGTGGCTGCCGCCTCGGATGGAGCGGATGATGGCGGCCGACTGCCCCAGGTGGAAGATGGAGTCGAACCCGAGCCGCATCACCACGCTGCGCAGGTCCATCACCCGGTCGTCGCGCACGTACATCACCGAGTTGGCCAGCCGGAGCAGGGCGGCCGAAAGCGCCGGGTCCTGGGCCAGGATTCCGAGGACCCGGTCCACGGTGCAGCGGTCGTCGCCCACCACCTTGCCCAGGGCCATGACGGTCGTGGGCATGCTGGGCAGGGTTCTCACCCGTTGGCGAACGAGGTCCGAGGTGATCATGGTCAGAAGTCCTTGATCAGGTTCTTGTCGGCTTCCAGCGCCTCCACCGCCACCAGCCGGTGTCCTGCCAGCGTCTCGGCGGTGAGGTTCAGGATGTCCAAGGCCTGCTGGGTGGCTATGGCGAGGGATTCGGGCTTGCCGATGCCGACGTTGTGGTCGAGCGCGAGCTGGTTGCCCAGGGCCACGAAGGCGGTGAGCGCCTGGTCCTCCGCCGGGGCGTGGCCGGGATCGTGGTGCCAGCGCACCGTGTTCTCCAGGCTCCGGGCCATGTTCCACTGGTGCAGGATGGCCTCGCCCACCATGGTGTGGTCGAAGCCGAACAGGTCCAGTTCCGAGTCCATGCCGTCGGCGTCGTCGTTGTAGATGCTGCGCATCATGGCGCCGTAGCGCTCCGGGAACTTGAGGCCCATCACGGCCTTGCCGATGTCGTGCATGAGCCCGCTGAGGAAGGCCTCCTCCACCCGCGGACTGCGGAAGGAGCGGGCGTAGGCCCGGGCGGCAATGGCGGTGACTAGGGCGTGCTCCCAGAGCAGCCGCTCCTGGAGGCCGGTGCCGCCCCGCTTGTAGAGGTTCCGGGCGCTGGAGGCGATGACGATGCTCTTGATGGTGGAGAAGCCCAGGGTCATGATCGCCTGGGTCAGGGTCTTCACTTCCCGGACCATGCCGAACATGGCGGAATTGGCGATCTTGAGGATCTGCGCCGCGAGCGCCTGGTCGGTGGAGATGACCCGCTGCAGTTCGTCCGTGGTGGAATCCGGGTCCGCGGACAGGCGCAGCACCTGGGCGGCCACCTGCGGCAGGGGCGGCAGGTCGCCGAGGTTCGCGATGAGTTCCTGGGGTGTTATGGGCATGTGGCGCTCCTCCTAGGCCTGGTCACGTTTGCGATAACCCATGGCCTTGCTGAAGTGCATGAGGTCGAACCCGACGTTGAAAGAGTGGATGGATTCGGAGTGCCCCACAAGCAGAAAGGATTTTGGATAAAGCGATTCATGAAAGCCCTTGATCACCTTGGACTTCACCGCGTCGTCGAAATAGATGAGCACGTTGCGGCAGAAGATCACATCGAAGGTGGACAGGCTGCGGTAGTTGGCGTAGTCGACCAGGTTGAAGTTCCGGAAGGTCACCAGCTGTTTCAGCTCCGGTTTGACCTGGAAGGACTCCGGACCCAGCGCGTTGAAATGCTGTTTCACCTGGGCCGGGGTCAGGTTGCGCAGGGTGTAGCTGCCGTAGCTGCCCTCCCGGGCCTGGGCCAGCACCTTCTCGCTGATGTCGGTGGCGACGATCTCCACGGTCATGCCCCGCAGCAGCGTGTCCTTGGCCTCCTGGCAGATCATGGCGAGGGTGAACGGCTCCTCCCCGGAGGAGCATGCGGCGGACCAGAGCCGCAGCCGGTTGCCGCCCCTGGCTCTGGCCAGGGCCGCGGCCTCGGGCAGCACGATCCGCTGGAAGGCCTCGATCTGGGGCGGGTTCCGCCAGAAGCTGGTCTCGTTGGTGGTGATCTCGTTGAAGAGCTCCTTGAGCTCGTCCCGGCCCTGCGCGCCCTGGAGCAGCCCCAGGTAGTCCCGGTAGGCGCCCAGGTTGACCTCCTGCAGGCGACGGTTCAGCCGATTTTCCAGGAAATACTGCTTGGATTCGCTGAAGAAGATTCCGGTCCGGCCGTAGATGAAATCCCGGATGGACAGGAAGTCCTGGAGACTCATGGTCTGGTTGGGGAGGGGTCCGGTCATGATGGTCCTTGCCACGGAATCGGCTGTAGAGGCCCGAAGGATTATCAAAGATGATGCGTGGTTCCCTCCAAAATCACCACAGCAAAGGCCATTCCGCCCTCATGACTTACGCTGGCGTGGATGTGGTCGATGCCGCGGCTGCCCAGGAGCGCCGCCAGTTCATCCACCGCCCACAGCCGCCCGTTCAGGAACCGCAGCTGCTTCCAGGACCATCCGTCCAGGCCGACCCCAAGCGCCTTGCCGAAGGCCTCCCGCAGCGCCCAGCGCCCGGCCAGCCTTTCCGGGAGCCGCTGGCGGTTACCGGCCAGGAGGTAGGCGGCCTCCTCCTCGTGGAGGATCCTCCGGGGAGCTTTTTCCCCGAACCGGGTGAGCAGATGTTCCCACCGCGAAGCAGGGCAGAGATCGGTTCCAAGGCCGGCAATCAAAGCGGTATCTCCTGGTCGGGGCGTTCCGGGGTGTTTTCGGGGTATTCCACGGGTAATGCAGACTCCTTCCTGATATTACGCGTAGATGTGACCCCGTGCACAGAATGCGGAACTAATACTTTCGTGGTGATGTGTTTTCGTTATTTATCAACCAAGACGGCCCAATGGCTTGAGGAGCGTGCGAATGGCTCAGCTTAAGGAAAGACCCAAACCCTTTCTGCTGCCGGACTTCTGCAAAGGATGCGGCCGCTGCATCAGCGCCTGCGTCAAGGGCTGCATCAGCCTCGGGAGCGAGATCGATTCGGCCACCGGCTACGTCCCGGTAGTGCTGGACCTCGAGGACTGCAACGGCTGCGGCCTGTGCATGGAAGCCTGCCCCGAGCCCTACGGGCTGCGCGAAACCCCGGCCGGCGCCGACTTCGAGCTGCAGGATCCGGCCAAGCTGTTCGGCGGCAAGACCTCCACGGCCCCCGTGGCGGTGGACATCCCCGCCACCCGGGTGCCCCTGCCCCGCACCGAGCCCCTGGTCATCAAGGGCAACTATGCCAGCGCCCTCGGGGCCCTGCTGGCGGGCTGCCGGCACGTGTTCGGCTACCCCATCACCCCCTCCACCGAAGGCGCCGAACTCATGGCCAAGCTGCTGCCCAAGCTGGACGGCACCTTCCTGCAGGCCGTCTCCGAAGTGGCCACCGTGAACCACATGTACGGCTCCGGCGGCGCCGGGCGCCCGTGCATGACCTTCACCTCGTCCCCAGGCTTCAGCCTGATGCTGGAAGGCATCTCCTACATGATCGGCGCCGAGGTTCCGGGCGTGTTCGTGAACATCATGCGCGGCGGGCCCGGCCTGGGCAACATCGCCCCCGAGCAGGCCGACGTCAAGCTGGCCTGCCGCGGCCTCGGCCACGGCAACACCCACGCCATCACCCTCATGCCCAGCACCCCCCAGGAAATGCTCGACCTCACCATGCTGGCCTTCGAGCTTTCCTTCAAGTACCGCAACCCGGTGGTGCTCCTGGGCGACGGCTACCTGGGCCAGATGACCGGCAAGGTCAACCTGCCCGACGCCATGATCAAGCCCGGCGTGCCCAAGTGGGCCGTGAACGGCGACGCCCAGCACCGGGGCAACCTGATCAACTCCATCTACCTGAGCGAAGTGGACCTGGAAGGCTTCAACGTCCACCTGAACGCCAAATACCAGCAGATGATCGACAACGAATCCCGCAGCGAGACGTTCATGGCCGAGGACGCGGAGGTGCTCATCATCGCCACCAACACCCCGGCCCGCACCGCCAAGGGCGCCGTCCAGGACCTGCGCAACCAGGGCATCAAGGCTGGCCTGTTCCGCCCCATCACCGTGTGGCCGTTCCCGGTCAAGCAGCTCATCAAGGAGCTGCCCCACGTCAAGCGCCTCGTCATCGTCGAAGCCAGCAACGGGCAGCTGGAGGATGAGGTCCGCCTCGCCCTCAGCCTGGCCGGCTACCAGAACCTCCCCACCATCTCCTCGGTCCGGCACTTCGGCGGCATCCTGCCGCAGCAGACAGAAGTGGTGGCCCATATCCAAGCGTCCCTGGTCAAGGAGGCCCGCTAATGTCCGTCTTCTACGACAAGTTCCTCCGGCACAACGAAGGCCAGGGGCTCAAAGCCAACTCCACCCACTACTGCCCGGGCTGCGGCCACGGCCTCGCCCACAAGTTCCTGGCCGAAGCCATCGAGGAGCTTGGTATCCAGGACAACACCATCCTGATCTCGCCGGTTGGTTGCTCGGTATTCGCCTACTACTACTTCGACGTGGGCAATTCCCAGGCCGCCCACGGCCGGGCCGCCGCCGTGGCCCTCGGGCACAAGCTGTCCAACCCCGAAGCCACGGTCATCAGCTACCAGGGCGACGGTGACCTGGCCTCCATCGGCCTGGCCGAGACGGTGTCGGCGGCCCAGCTGGGCGCGCCGATCACGGTGATTTTCATCAACAACGCCATCTACGGCATGACCGGCGGGCAGATGGCCCCCACCACCCTCATGGGCCAGCAGACCGCCACCAGCCCGGACGGCCGCAGCCTGTTCAATGGCTTGCCCATGCGCATGGCCGAGCTCATCGCCGGCCTGGACGGCCCCATCTACGTGGAACGGGTCGCCCTGTTCGACGCCAAGAACCGGCGCCTGGCCAAGAAGGCCATCAAGAAGGCGGTGCAGAACCAGGTAGAGAACCGCGGCTACTCCTTCGTGGAAGTGCTGTCGGAGTGCCCCACCCACCTGAAGATGAGCCCCGAGGAGACCGAGAAGTGGGTCAAGGAGTGCATGGTCCCCATCTTCCCCCTGGGGGTGAAGAAGGACCTCCACCCCGAGCCCTGGTTCATCAAGGCCGAGCCCAGCTTTGATCCCGCCAAGATGCTCAAGGTGATCGGCGCCAGCAGCGAAGCCCCCGTGCGCAACTGCGAAAGCTTCCCCGCCCACATCAACCCCTTGGACATCTCCCTGAAGCTGGCCGGTTCCGGCGGCGACGGCGCCCAGACCGCCGCCATGCTCATCGCCAAGGCCGCCATCAACGAGGGCTTCGACGCCACCCACATTCCCAGCTACGGCCCGGAAAGCCGGGGCGGCACCAGCTACGCCGACGTGCACGTGGCCAAGGACGAGGTGCTCAACCCCGCCAGCCCCCAGCCGGACGTGCTCATCGCCTTCAACGCCCCCAGCCTCTCCAAGTTCGGGCCCACGGTGAAAAAGGGCGGCACCATCATCTACGACAGCTCCATCGTCAAGGATGTGCCGGCCGGCCTCGACCCCTCGGTCAAGCTGGTGGGCGTGCCCTTCACCGAGATCGCCGTGGACCTGGGCAAGGCCGTGGTGAAGAACATCGTGGCCCTGGGCGCCCTGCAGGCCGCCACCGGGATCTTCCCCAAGGAGACCCTGATGACCGCGGTGCGCCAGATGCTCAAGGACAAGTGCGCCCTGATCCCCCTCAACGAGCAGGCCTACGCCTGGGGCATCAAGGCCGCGGAAGAACTGGCCAAGTAGTCCCCCGCCCCGGCAAGCAACCCGGCCCGCCCCTCGGCGGGCCGAGCTTTTTCCGGAAGGGCGTAGGATAGTGAATCCCTGGAGTTGCCCATGGGCGAAGCACCGATCACGATCACCGTCAGCCCGGCCGAATTCCGCATGATCACGACCCTGCGGGACATGCCCGAGAGCCCCCTGCGCGACCGGGTCCAGCGCCTGCTGGGCGAGCTGCTGGAGTTCGCCCGCAACCCCCGGTGCAGCGAGTTCCAGGCCGACGGGACCTCCTGCGCCAATCCCCTGGCCGACTGCGACCAGTGCAGGACCCTCACCGGGATGCTGGACAGCCTGGGCCGGCGGCTGCCGTCGAATCAGCCGGCGAACGGTCAAGGGTGATCAGGTTTTTTTCGGATATGGACCCCGGAAGCTGCTGGCAGCTTCCGGGATTCACTTATCGCAGCGCGGCCTTGAGGGCTTCGGTCCGGTCCGTGCGCTCCCAGCTGAAACCCTCCCGGCCGAAGTGGCCATAGGCGGCGGTGGGCAGGTAGATGGGCCGGCGCAGGTCCAGGGTCTCGATCATGGCCTTGGGGGTGCAGCTGAACACCTCGCGCACGGCCTTGACGATCTGCGCGTTGGAAACCGAGCCGGTGCCGAAGGTGTCCACGGCGATGGACACCGGCTCCGCCACGCCGATGGCATAGGCCAGCTGGATCTCGCATCTTCGTGCCAGGCCCGCGGCCACGATGTTCTTGGCGATGTAGCGGCCCATGTAGGCGGCGGACCGGTCCACCTTGGAAGGATCCTTGCCGGAGAAGGCGCCGCCGCCGTGATGGCCCGAGCCGCCGTAGGAATCCACGATGATCTTCCGCCCGGTGAGGCCGGTGTCGCCCATGGGTCCGCCGATGACGAAGCGGCCGGTGGGGTTCACGTGGTAGATGGTGTCCTGGTCCAGGTACTCGGCGGGCAGGGCCGCCTGGATGACCTCCTTGATGACCCGTTCCCGGATCTCGGCGTTGCCGGCGGATTCAGCGTGCTGGGTGGAGATCACCACGGTGTGGATGCGGGCCACCTTCTCGCCGTGGAATTCCACCGTCACCTGGGACTTGCCGTCCGGCCGCAGCCACTGGATCTGGCCGGACTTGCGCACCTCGGCCAGCTTGCGGGTGAGGGCGTGGGAGAAGTGCAGCGGGGCGGGCATGAGCTCGGGCGTCTCCGCGGTGGCGTAGCCGAACATCAGCCCCTGGTCCCCGGCGCCGCCGGTGTTGACTCCCATGGCGATGTCGGGGCTCTGCTGGTCCAGGGTCACCACCACCGCGCAGGTGTTGCAGTCGAATCCCTTGGAACTGTGGTCATAGCCGATGGCGCGCACGGTCTCCCGGGCCAGTTGGGCCACCGGGATGTAGCACTCGGTGGTGATCTCCCCCGCCACGACGATCAGTCCGGTGGTGACCAGGGTCTCGCAGGCCACCCGGCTGTTGGGGTCGCCGGTGAGGGCGGCGTCGAGCACGGCGTCGGAAATCTGGTCCGCGATCTTGTCCGGATGGCCTTCCGTGACGCATTCGGAAGTGAAAAGGATTCGTTCATCTGATGCCATCGTTGCGCTCCCGGTAAAAAGCATATCAGATCGCTATGGGCCGCCCGTCAGGCAGGATTTGAAATATCCGGCCCGGGCCGCTATGTTGAAGAGGCTGGATGGAGCGCCATCAACGTTTTTCCCCTGGAGTCGCCGATGCATTCCAAACGTTTTTTCAGGTTCCTGTTCGGGGCCATGACCTTGGCCACCCTCGTGCTGGCGCCGGCATGCAGGCGGTCGGGGGAGGACAAGGAGATCAGGGACCTGTCCCAGAAGGCGGCCGAACTGGACAAGCTCAGCCAGCAGGCGGGCACCGCCGCCACCGAGGAGACCCGCAAGCTGAAGGCCGCCGGCGTCAATGACGTCCGCCCCGACGCCGCGACCCTGCAGCTCACGGACGAGCAGAAGGCCGCCCTGGAAGATCGCATCAAGGCCGAGAAGAACAGCTCCTACCAGGCCCTGCTGCAGGAAGTCCTGGACAAGGACAAGGAACTCAAGACCCTCAACGACAAGATCTCCCGGCTGCGGGCGGTGCTGCCCAAGCCCGACATCGCCAAGCCCAACGACAGCCATTACGGCCTGGCCATGCGCTTCCTCAGGAAGAAGGGCGTCTCCGAGGAGAAGGCCAAGGCCCTCATCAGCCGGGTGCTGATCATGGAAAAGCTGGCGCCCGGCTTCGAGGTGTACCATTTCTATAACAACGGCGTCTACGGATCATGGGTTTCCCAGGGCCGGGCTGAAATCAGCCCCACCGAGCTCCAGGCCGAGCAGAAGGCGAAGATCGAAGGCGAGCGGGACGTGGCCAACGAGAAGGCCGCGAAGCTGGCGGAGGAGGTCGCCGACCTGAACGCCCAGAAGGAGAAGATCACCGCCGATCTCGAATCCCTCCGTGTGGAGAAGACCAACATGATCAAAGAGATCGATGGTCTTTCCGCCACCAACGAGGCCCAGAAGGCCAACCTGAACTCCATCCACTACGTGGTCGGGAACCGCAAGGCCCTGGAAGAGCAGGGGGTCATCGTGGTGCCCATGTTCGCCAAGGACCGGGCCGGCACCAACTGGAGCGACGGCGTCTTCACCCAGGCCCTGGACCTCCGGTCCAAGGACACCCTCACCCTCACCGCCGCCCAGGCGGGCCTGAAGAAGATCTCCAAGGTCACCGTGGTGCCGGGCTCCCTGGAGAAGGACAAGCACTACTCCCTGGCCATTGCCCAGGACCAGGCCAGCGTCACCGTGAAGATCCTGGTGAAGGACCGTTTCCGCAACGAGAAGGTGGCGTTCGCGCTGTCCGACTGATCAGTTTATCTGTTTGATGGTGCGGGGGCCCTCCTGCTGGGGGCCGCCGCCGCCCCTGCCCATGAAGATCACTTCCAGCACCGTGGCCACCGCGCTGGAGACCAGGGCGCCGAAAAAGCCCGCCCAGAAGCCGGCGACCCGGAAGCCCAGCCCCAGGTTCGTGGCGATCCAACCGGCGAACCAGAACACCAGCCCGTTGATGAACAGGCTGAGGCAACCGAAGCTGCAGGCCATGGGCACCAGCGCCATGAATTTCAGCAGCAGGCCCAGGGTGGCGTTCAGGGCGCCCAGCAGCACTGCCACCGCCACCAGGTCCAGGAACGGGCCGTGCTGGATCCCGGACACGAGGTAGGAGGCGACCAGCAGGCCGATGGCGGAGAACAGGAATCGAAGCAGCATCCGCACGGAGAACCCCCCGGTTCCATGATGCCATACGAAGCCGCTGGCCGAGGCTGAATGCGCCACAGGCGCCCCGGAAGGCGGCTGTGGCGGGATTCCGGGCGGCTACTGGGCCGGGGTGCCGCTGGCGGCGATGGCGGCGTCCAGCTTGTCCAGAGCCTTGTCCAGGGACTGTTCGCCCTCGGCGATCTCCTTCTTGATCTGGGCCTGGGCGGCATTGGCCATGGCGCGGTCCATGGTGTCCTTGGTCATGACCACGAACACGTAGAGGCTGCCGTCGGTGGGGTCGGTCCAGAAGGCGCGGGTGCTGGTGCCGGCCAGTTCCTGGTCCACCAGCTGCCGGGTGACGTTCTCGATGACCCGGTTCATCACGTCGCTCCTGATCGGCTTCTTGGTGCCGTCGGCGGCGGCGGTGCTCACCTGCTGGTTGAGCTGGGAGAACATGTTCTGCACCCGGACCTTCAGTTTGCCGGCCAGCTTGGTGCGGGCGTCGGCGATGGCGGTGGTGCGCTGCAGGGACTTGTCACCCATGGGGTTGGCCTGGGCGATGCCGGTGGCGGCCAGACCGTCGGGGATCTCTTCGTTGTCGATCCAGGAGGGGGCGTTCTTGGCGGGGGTGGTGGTGACCGGCATGGTGTTGGGGGCCTGCTTGGGACCGCAACCGACGAGGCCGGCCAGGGCCAGACCCAGGAGTAGAACGAGTGACGATCGCATGGCTGCTCCTTGAAGGGATGAAGAACCTGACAAATTAAACCAGAGAGGACTGGCTGCACCAAGGGGACAATGATGACGGGAAATGCACCTCGACGTTTCCAGTTGAATCCAATTTATAGCTCTCTCCCCATCGTTACAAATGATTTATTTCAGGCCTTTTGACAACCACAATGAATCCCCAACCAAGCCCTTCCTGGTCTGATCCTTGGACCGTCCGGCCGGTGGGATGGTTTATAGTCCGTCAACCACCCTCTTGAAAGCATCCTCCGACAGCAACCCCGCCGACGGCTTTTTCCGCTGCAGCTGGCCTTCCTCCACCAGGGCTGCCTTGAAGGCGGGCACGGTGATGAGGCCCTTGGTCGTGATGCCGTTGGCGGTGGCCCGGGTGAATGCACGATTGAAATCCGGGGCGTTGCGGCTCCGGTAAAGGGCCGCCAGGTAGTTGCCCTGCAGGTTGACCTTGCCCGGCTGGGCCTGGACCAGGGGCTGGAGCACGGCCACGGCCTGGCCGGGATCGGAAACGATCAGCTTGTCGATGGTCTTCAGCGGGTCCTCGGGCGGCGGGGGGGTCGAGGGTTTCGGCGGTGCCACCTGGGCCGGCGTGGAAGCCGCGATGGGCGCCGCCGCAGGCTTGGCTGGCGCGGCCGTCGCCACGGCGGGCTTGGCGGGAGCGGCCGGCGCCGCGGCGGGCTTGGCGGGAGCGGCCGGCGCCGCGGCGGGCTTGGCGGGGGCGGCGGGGGGGGCGGGCGCGGACACCTGGGGCTGGACCTCCGGGGCGGCGGGAGGCGCCTGGGCCGGTCCAGGCACGGCCGGAGCCGGGGCGAGGGCGGGCGCGGGCTCCGGCGGCCTGGTCCCGGACCGGGTGGCCAGATAGGCGCCGCCGCCGGCCAGCAGCAGCGCTCCGGCGCCGGCGGCGTAGAGCCAGGTCCGGCGCGGACGCGGGGCTGGGCCCGGGGTCGGGATCGTGGTCGGGGGGGACACCACGGTGGTGAGGCCCGGATCGGGCATCCGTTCCATCAGGGTGGGGGCCGCGGCCACGGTCTGCGTGCCCGGGGGCGCCTCCAGCAGCCGCTGGCGGATGAGCATGGAGGTGGCCTCATCCAGGGTGCCGGACCAGGTGGGGTCCTTGCAGGACCGGAGCGCCTTGGCCAGGTCCTCGGCGGTCTGGAACCGTTCGGCGGGATCCTTGGCCAGGGCCTTGTCCAGGACGTGGCGGATGCTGGGGCTGATGCCCTGGATGGACTCCATGTCCAGGGGCGCGGGGGTGTCGGAGACGATCTTGAACAGGATGGTGGTGGTGTTGTCGCCGGCGAAGGGCTTGCGCCCGGCCAGGCTCTCGTAGAGCATCACGCCCACGGCGAACAGGTCCGACTGGGTGGTGGCGTGTCCTTCCTGGATGTACTCGGGCGCCATGTAGCTCACGGTGCCCATGACGATGCCGGTGGCGGTCATGTTGCTGTCCTGGAACCGGGCGATGCCGAAATCCATGACCTTGGCCAGGAGGTTCTTGCCGTCCCGCACCACCCGGACATTGGCCGGCTTGATGTCCCGGTGGATGATGCCGTTGCGGTGGGCGTGGCTGAGCCCGTCGCACACCTGGGCCAGCACCTCCAGGAACTGCGAGGGCGACAGCGCCCTCTGCTTGATGAGGTCCTCCAGGTCGTCGCCCTTGACGTATTCCATGACCAGGAAGAAGGTGTCCTGGTCCTTGTCGAAATCGTAGATGGTGACCAGGTTGGGGTGGTTCAACTGGCCGGCGGCCTCGGCCTCCCGGCGGAACCGCCCTTCGGCGTCCTCCCCCTTGGCGGCGGTGGGCAGGATGGTCTTGATGGCCACTTCCCGGCCGATGACGGGATGGTGGGCCAGGTAGACTTCGCCCATGGCTCCCTGCCCGAGGGTGCGCAGAATTTGATACTTGCCGATCTGCTTGGCCATGATCACCTGCATTATGGGTATGCTCGACTCTAACGCGCAAGCCCCGGTCTTCTGTCGATGCCTAGAATAGGAGAGAATCTACCGGCGCGCAGCAGCCTAACGCCGCCCCGAGGGTCCCATGCCTGACTTTGAATCCTAATCCATCGTCAAGTGGCTGCACGTGCTTTCCATGGCCCTGGGCGGCGGGTCGGCCATGATCATCCTGATCCTGGTGGGCTTCGAGGACGGCCGGGAGGATCTCAAGGGCCTGACCTCGATCCTCTGGAAGCGCACCGCGGCCTGGGCCTTCCGCCTGGCGGTGCTGCTGGGGATCCTCCTGCTGGCCATGCGCATGCACGCCGGGGACCATCCCTTCCTCGCCCGCTACCTGCACGTGAAGCTGGCCCTGGTGCTGCTGCTGCTGGGGTGCTCCGAGCTGAGCGGCAAGGCCCTGGCCAGGGCCCGGCGCGGGGCGGCCATCCTGGCCTTCCTGCTGTTCCTCATGGTCACCTTCGTCGCCGTCAACCGGGACGCCTTCGGCTGGGTGACCCACCATTCGCGGCCGGCCGGCGGATCGTTCACGGGCGCGGTGGAACAGGGCCCCGAATAGCTCAGGCCTGGCTCAGCGCTGGTTCCGCCTGCCGCATGTAGGAGATCCGGGGAGGGAAAGGGGTCAGGCTCAGGGGTTCCCTGGCCGCGGCCCGGGCCCCGGGCGCGAAGCCCCCGGCGTAGCGGCGCAACTCCTGGAGGTCCAGGATCCGCACCGCGGGGAACATGTTCTTGATCAGGCCCAGATCGGCCAGCAGCCGTAGCGCGCGGCTGAACGCCTCCCGGCTGGCGCCGATGCGCTGGGAGGAATCCTCCTGGGTCTCGCGGAATTCCACCAGGCACCGCCCGGGGTTCCGGCCCTGGTAGTCCAGGATGATCTGGGCGACCCGTTCCGGAACGCTGTGCAGGCTCAAGGCTTCCACCAGGGACAGGAGGTGGCGGATCTTCCCGGCCAGATGCTCGCCCAGCCACATGGCCACCGCGGGGCTGCTGGCGGCCATGAGCTTGAGCGGCGCGGGCGGAATCAGCCAGCACTCGGTTTCGCCCAGGGCCTCCGCCCCGGATGCCGCCAGCCCGCCATCGAAGGCTTCGTCCACCCCGACGCAGGCGCCGGGATGGAGCAGGTCGATGACCTGGACCTTGCTGCGCCCGTCGGTCTGGAACACCTTGAGCGTGCCCCGGACCACCACCAGCACCCCGGGCATGGCCACGCCCTGGGTGAACACCGGGTCACCGTCCCGGTAGCGCCGGAGTTCGCTCACCGCGAACAGTTCCCGGGCTTCCGCGGCCGGAAGCCCCGGCAGGTAGCTGATTTCTTCCAAACTCGCCACAGCCTGCCTCATAGAGCGTGCTCCAACAATCCTGCGGTTAGCCTGCTGAGGGCGGGAAGATCGGGCGGACCGGCTCCCCCTGCCCTTCCTGCCTTTGGTTTCAATGGGATTCAAGCAAACTGGTTCAATGGGAGAATGCTACCAGTTGGCCAATGAAAGGAGTTTCCGACTTTACAATTATTTTATGTTTGTTTTGAAGGTTATTGCGATTATCTTAGTTGAACATTCCGATTTCTATTTCATTTTTGAAAGGAATGATCATGTCGGCCGACCTCGACCCCATCGACCTCAAAATGCTGCGTCTGCTCCAGAAGAACGGGCGCCTCAGCAACGCCGAATTGGCCCAGTCGGTGGACGTCAGCCCCGCCACCTGCCACCGCCGGACCCAGCGGCTGTTCGCCGACGGCCACATCAAGGGCGTGAGGGCCCTGGTGGCGCCGGAGAAGGTCAACCGGGGCGCCCTGATCATGGTGGGCGTGGTGCTGGACCGTTCGACCCCGGACAGTTTCGCCCAGTTCGAGGCCTCGGTGGCGAACCTGCCCTTCGTCCTGGACTGCCACCTGGTGGCCGGCGATTTCGACTATTTCCTGAAGATCCGGGTGGAGGAGATGGACGCCTTCAACCGCATCCACGGCAGCCGGCTGATCTCGTTGCCGGGGGTGCGGCATACCCGGACGTTTTTCGTGATGAAGGAAGTGATCGATAATGCCCCTCTGGACTTCTGACGGCTGCTAGAGCTCCAGCGTGATCCCCTGGGCCAGCTCGACCCCGCCGCTGAAGTTGATCGCGCTGGTCTGCCGGCGCATGTAGACCTTCCAGGCGTCGGAGCCGCTCTCACGGCCGCCGCCGGTTTCCTTCTCGCCGCCGAAGGCGCCGCCGATCTCGGCGCCGCTGGTGCCGGTGTTCACGTTGGCGATGCCGCAGTCGCTGCCGGCGGCGGACAGGAACAGTTCGGTCTCCAGCAGGTCGTCGCTGATGATGGCGCTGGACAGGCCCTGGGGCACGTCGTTCTGGATGGCGATGGCCTCCTCGATGGTGCGGTAGGGGGTCAGGTAGAGCACCGGGGCGAAGGTCTCCTCGCGGGTCATGGGCAGGCCGGCGGCCACTTCGGCCAGGCAGGGGGTGACGTAGCAGCCGCCGGGGTTGGGCAGCCGCTCGCCGCCCATGAGGATCCGTCCGCCCTGGGCCTTGATGGTCTCGATGGCCTCCAGCATGGTGGCCACGGCGCCGGCGTCCACCAGCGGGCCCATGAGAATGGCCGCGTCGCGCGGGTCGCCGATCGGGGTCCGGGCATAGAGGGCCTGGAGCTGGGCCACGAAGGTATCAAAAATGGACTCGTGGATGATCACCCTGCGGGTGGAGGTGCAGCGCTGGCCGGAGGTGCCGATGGCGCCGAAGTAGACGGCGTCCAGGGCCGTTTTCAGGTCGCCTTTCTGGCTGACGATGACCGCCCCGTTGCCGCCCAGTTCCAGGATGTGCCTGCCGAACCGCTCCTGGACCAGCCTGCCCACGTGGCGGCCGCCGGGCACCGAGCCGGTGTAGGACACCAGGGCCACCCGGGGATCGGTATTGATGAGGTCGCCGATCTCGCTGCCCTTGCCGATGGTCAGGCTGCAGATGGCGGGGTCGTAGCCGAACTTGCGCAGGACCCGCTCGGCCAGCCGGGTGCAGGCGAGGGCGGTGATGGGGGTCCGGCTGGACGGCTTCCACAGCACCGTGTCGCCGCACACCAGGGCGATAGCGGTGTTCCAGGCCCACACCGCCACCGGGAAATTGAAGGCGGTGATCACGCCCACCACCCCCAGGGGCTGCCACTGCTCCTGCAGCCGGTGCATGCGCCGCTCGCTGGGCATGGTGCGGCCGTAGAGCTGCCGGGACAGGCCCACGGCGAAATCGCAGATGTCGATCATCTCCTGCACCTCGCCCAGCCCCTCGCGAAGGGTCTTGCCCATTTCCAGGGTCACCAGCTCAGCCAGGGCTTCCTTGTTGCGCCGCAGTTCGTCGCCCAGTTCCTTGACCACCTCGCCGCGCTTGGGCGCGGGCACCAGCTTCCAGGAGGCGAAGGCGCCGTGGCAGCGGGCCAGCACCTGCTCGAACTCGGCCCGGTCGACATTCGTCACCGCCGCCAGCACCTCGCCGTCCAGGGGAGAAATCACCTGCTGCCTGCTGCCGCTGCCCAGCCATTCCCCGTGGAAGCCGCCGGGGTTCCGTTGCGAAATGCCGAGCCGTTCGAGGAGGTGTGCCGTGTGGTCGTTCATGGTGATTCCCTTCCGTTAAGCCGTTGGGTCAAAATAAACCTCGCCGTTTCGGTGTCGGTCCGGCATAAGGTGGCGTAACAAAATCACCTGAAAAGCACAGGTAATTTTGTAACGCCACCTAAATGTATACGTTCCCTGGCTCCGGTACTCAAACGCGTAGCATTCACCCCCGGCATGAGTACAATTCATGGGTATGGCGAACCAGCTTGATCTCTATCAATTGCGCACGTTCCACGCCCTGGGCCAGACCGGCAGCTTCACCGGGGCCGCCCGGCGGCTGAACCTCACCCAGTCCGCCGTCAGCCACGCCATCGCCAAGCTGGAGGCCAACGCCGGCACGGAGCTGGTGGAGCGCCGGGCGCGGGAGTTCCGGCTCACCGAGCATGGGGACAGGCTGTTCCTGGCCTGCGAGGAGGTGTTCGCCACCCTGGAGGCCGCGGCCGAGGACCTGGACGAGTCCAGGGCCACCGGCCGGCTGCGGCTGGGGGCCACGGTGGAGTTCGGCAGCAGCATCCTCATGCGCCACATCCAGCCCTTCCTGGCGGCACACCCCGGGGTGGAGATCGATTTCACCCTGGCCCACGATCTGCTGGCGCCCCTGCTGCGGGACGACCTGGACCTGATCATCGACTGCCAGGAACATTTCCAGCCGGAGCTGGAGCGGCGCCCCCTGTTCCGCGAGACCTTCGTGGTGGCCGGTTCCCCGGGCTTCCAGGCAGTCCACGGGCTCAGGAGCGCCCTGGACCTGGCCGGGTGCCCCGTGCTCTCCCTGGACAAGGCCGGGGCCTGGTGGCACCGGTTCCTGCTGTCCCTGCCCGAACCGGAACGCCCCGGACTCACCCGCATCATCGAAGTGAACCACCTCCGGGCCATGATCAACGCCGGGGTCGCGAGCCTGGGCGCCCTGCTGGCGCCCACCTACAGCGTGCTGCAGGAGCTGGAGCGCGGCGACCTGGTGGCCCTGCTCCCCGCCATCCGCCCGGTGGAGGAACGGTTCTGCATCTACCAGAAGAAGCGCAAGGCCGTGCTCCGCAAGCAGCGGATGCTCACGGAGTACCTGCAGACCATCAGCCCCGCCGAGTTCGGCGTGCTCTAATACCCCGCGGCCTGCCCGTCCTTGCGGCTCTCGCTGGCCCCGAAGAGCACCTTCTGCCCGGGATCCCAGCGGATCCCCTGGTAGCCGCCGTAGCCTGCCAGCATCCAGGCCACCGGGTGCCCCATGGCCATCAGCTCCCGCACGGTCTCGTAGGGGAACCCGCTTTCCAGCTGGATCGTGCCCGGCAGGGCGCCCGCGACACCGGTGGGTTCCGGAGACCCTTCGTGGGCCATGCGGGGCGCGTCGCCGGCCTCCTGGATGCCCATGCCGAAGTCCACGATGTTCATGACGATCTGCACGTGGCCCTGGGGCTGGAACTCCCCGCCCATGACCCCGAAGCTCAGGAAGGGCTCGCCGCCCCGGGTGATGAAGCCGGGGATGATGGTGTGGAAGGGGCGCTTGCCGGGCGCGTAGCTGTTGGCCCGGCCCTCGTCGAGACTGAACAGTTCGCCCCGGTTCTGGAGGAAGAAGCCCAGCCCGGGGGTCATGCCGCTGCCCATGCCCCGGAAATTGCTCTGGATCAGGCTCACCATGCCGCCTTCCCCGTCGGCCACCGTGAGGTAGACGGTGTCGCCGTCCTTCAGGGCGGGATGGCCCGCCTCCAGCCGCCGTGAGGCCCGGCCCTCGTCGATGAGCGCGCGCCGCCGGCCGGCGTAGCCCTTGGCGAGGAGGTCCGCCACCGGGACCGGGACGAAGGCGGGATCCCCGTAGAACCGGGCCCGGTCCTCGAACACCAGTTTCTTGGCCTCGGTGACCAGGTGCACGTGGCGCGGGCTGCCGAAGGGGATCCGGGAGAAGTCATAGCCCTCCAGGATGTTCAGCATCTGCAGGACCGCGATGCCCTGCCCGTTGCCGGGCAATTCCCACACCTCGTGGCCGCGGTAGTCCACGCTCACCGGCTCGACCCACTCGCCGCGGTGGGCGGCCAGGTCCTCGCACGCGAGGAACCCGCCCTGGTCCTTGAGGCAGGCCTCGATCTCCCGGGCGATGGCGCCCAGGTAGAATGCGTCCCGCCCCCCTTCGGCCACCAGCTCCAGGGTCCGGGCCAGCCTGGGATTGCGCCAGACCTCTCCGGCCCGGGGCGCCCGGACGCCGTCCACCGAGAAGGTTTCCCGGAAGCCGGGATAGTCGCCCAGGATGGCCATGTCCTGGGCCATGTAGTGGGCGATCACTTCGGAAACGGGAAAGCCTTCACTGGCGTACTGGATCGCCGGGGCCAGCAGGGTCTTCATGGGCAGCCTGCCGAACCGGGCGTGCAGCTCGAACCAGCCGTCCACCGCGCCGGGAACGGACACCGGCAGCGGCCCCCTGGGCGGGATGAAGGCCAGCCCCAGGCGCCGGAAGTGCTCCAGGGTGAGCGACCGGGGCGACCGGCCGCTGGCGTTGAGACCATGGAGCTTCCGCTCCCCGGCGGCCCACACCAGGGCGAACAGGTCCCCCCCGATGCCGGCGCCCGTGGGCTCCATGACCCCCAGGGCCGCGTTGGCGGCGATGGCCGCGTCCACGGCCGTCCCCCCCTGCTTCAGGATGTCCACGGCCACCTGGGTGGCCAGGGGCTGGCTGGTGCAGGCCATGCCGTGCTGCGCGGCCACCTCCGACCGGGTGGCGAAGGCCCGTCCCGTCACCCGGTCCATGGGAGGCTCCCGGGGAGGGACGGCCCGGATGGGCCGTGGCATGTGGGCTGGTTCATCGTGGGATTCCGAGGAATCCTTGTTTATACCGCAATTCCCGGGTCTGTTCAGCTCGATGTCAGCGCCGCCAGGGTGCGCTCCGCCAGGCAGCGGATGAAGGCGGGGTGCACGCCCGGCGCCGGCAGGCGGCGGTAGCTGCGCACGCCGGCCTTCAGGGCCACGCCCCGGAACAGGATGTCCAGTTCGTGCAGGGTCTCGATGTGCTCGCTGACGAAGCTCACCGGCAGGACGATGAGGTCCCGGCCGGCCAGGGTCTTCAGCACGCTGCCCAGTTCCGGCTCCAGCCACTTGATGGGCCCCACCTTGCTCTGGTAGGCCAGCCGGTAGCCGCCGGGGATGGGACCCAGGCGCGCCTTGAGGGCCTCCACGGTGGCGACGATCTCCCGCTGGTAGGGATCGCCCGCCGCGATGGCCTTGGCCGGCAGGCTGTGGGCGCTGAACACCACGGTGGCGCCCGGGACTGACCTCAGCGCCGCCGCCAGGGGCTCGGCCAGGCTGTCCAGGTACTGGGGATCGGTGGCGTAGTGCAGGACCCCGGGCAGCAGTTCCAGGCCGGCGGCGCGGGCCTCCCGGGCCAGTTCGGACAGGCTGGAGCCGGTGGTGCCCTGGCAGTCGTGGGGATACAAGGTCACCGGGAGGAGGCGGCGGATGCCCTGGGCCGCCAGGGCGCGCATCATGCCCGCGGCCCTGGGCGCGGCGTAGCGGAAGACGATCTTCACCGGTTCGGGACGTCCGGCCTGGCGCAGGGCCTGGCGCAGGGCGGCCGCCTGCCGCGCGGTCTCCCGGAGGATCGGGCTGCCGCCGCCGATCTCCTGGTAGCGGCCGCGCACTTCCCTGGCCCGGCCTCTGGACAGACATGTCGCGTAGAGCGGCTGCAGGAACCTCGGTCCCGGGAACTTGACGATCTCGGCATCGGCGAACAGCTTGTACATGAACGGCTCCACGTCGGCCTGGCGCAGCGGGCCGCCCAGGTTCAGGAGCAGGACCGCGGTGTCGGTCACACCGTTCTCGAGAACTTGGTGGTGGTCGCCAACTGCTTCAGGTAGGCGTCGAAGGGCTGCACCAGGTTGCGCACGAAGCGCCGGCCCAGGGCCGTGATGAACACGCCCTCCGGGCGCACCTGCACGGTGCCGTAGGGCTCCTCGGCCCGCAACTCCTCCAGGGCGTCCTTGAACAGCACCGGGCCGTCCACCCCGAAGCGCGCGGCCAGCGCGTCCCAGCGCAGCTCGAAGGTGCCCATGAGCTCGTGGATCAGCCAGCGACGCATGAGGTCGTCGTCGTTGAGGCGGTGGCCCTTGTGGATGGCGAAGTGGCCCCCCTGCACCTGCCGCTCCCACTTGGTGAGGATCTTCTCGTTCTGAGAGTAGACCCCGGCCACGTTGGAGATGGCGCTGGGGCCGAAGCCCAGGAGATCGGAACCGGCCGCCACCGCGTAGCCCATGAAGTTGCGGATCAGCCGCCCATCCTTCACGGCCTTGGCCATCTCGTCGTCGGGCCGGGCGAAGTGGTCCATGCCGATGGCCACGTAGCCGTGCTGCTCCAGGATGTCGACGGCGAGGAGCAGCAGTTCCAGGCGCAGCTCCGGGGCCGGCAGGGTCTCGGTGGGGATGGTGCGCTGGTGGGCGAGCATGCTGGGCAGGTAGGCGAAGCCGTAGATGGCCATGCGGTCCGGAGACAGTTCCAGGGTGCTCTCCAGCGTGTGCCGGAAGGTGGCCATGGTCTGTCCCGGCAGGCCGTACACCAGGTCCAGGTTGACCCCGGTGAAGCCCAGGGCCCGGGCCTGCTTGACGGTCGTGAGGGTCTGGTCCCAGGTCTGGCCGCGGGTGATGAGCTCCTGCACCCCTTCGTCCAGGTCCTGCACGCCGAAGGAGACCCGGTTGAAGCCCATCTCGCGCAGCGCCGGCAGCTGGTCGGGATCCAGGAAGGTGGGGTCCACCTCGATGGAGACCTCGGCGTTGGGCAGGAGCGGGAAGCGGTCGGTGATCAGCTTGAAGGTCCGGGCCAGCTCCGGCACCTTCAGGTAGGTGGGCGTGCCGCCGCCCCAGTGCAGCTGGATGGCCTGGCGCCGCCTGGGCAGCCGGGCCGCCCACAGGTCCACCTCCGCCTCCAGGGCCTGCAGGAAGCCTTCCACGGGGGCGTAGCTGGGGCTCACCACCACGTTGCAGCCGCAGTAGGAGCAGCGGCGCTTGCAGAAGGGCAGGTGGGCATACAGGGAGAACGGCCCGGGATCCTGGTCGGCCCTCGCCAGCGCGTCGATCACTTCGGTTTCGGGGAAGCCGTCGGACCACACGGGCGGCATCGGGTAGCCGGTGTAGCGGGGTCCGGGGCGGTCATAGTGCTTGACCAGTTCCTGCAGCGATAAGGCCATCGGGTGACGCCTCCATGGATCATGATCGTGCGCCGCCTTGAAAGCCGCAACACGGGTTGGGATATTACCCTTTGACGGCGTCGATCACCGCGCCCAGCACCTCGGGATCGGTCTCCGGCAGCAGGCCGTGGCCCAGGTTGAACACGTGGGCCTGGCCCTTCATGGTCTCGACGATGGCCCGGGCCTTGCGGCAGGCGGTCTCTTTCCCCGTCAGCAGGGCGGTGGGGTCCAGGTTGCCCTGCAGCACCTTGTGCGGGAAGGCCGCCCGCGCTTCGGCCATGGGCACCTGCCAGGACACCGCCAGGCCCTCGCAGGAGAGCCGGTCCAGGCACGGGGGCAGGATGCCCCGGGGGAAGTAGAGCCGGGGCGCGCCGCTCACCTGGCTCAGGGTGCGCTCCGCGGCGGGCAGTGCTAACGTTTCATAATCTTCCCGGTCCAGCTCCCCGGCCCAGGTGTCGAACAGCTGCACCCCCTGGGCGCCGGCGCCGATGTGCCGGTTCAGCAGCAGGGCCGACACGTCCGCCAGCCGGTCCAGCCACTGGCGCGCCCGCACCGGCTCCCGGTGCAGGAAGGCCTTGGCCCGGATCCAGTTCTTGCTGCCCTTGCCCTCCAGGCCGTAGGCGAACAGGGTCCAGGGGGCGCCGGCGAAGCCCAGCAGGGCCTGGTGGACGGGGAGCTGGGCCCGCACCTTGCGCAGGGCGGCCTGCACCGGCTCGAACACCCGCTCGTCCAGGGGGCCGGCGGGGTCCAGCTGGTCCAGGGTGGTGGTCAGCCGGGGGCCCCCTTCGGGGATGACCACCCCGCAGCCCAGGGCGTCCAGGATCACCAGGATGTCGGAGAAGATGATGGCCCCGTCCAGCTTGGGGAAGCGCCGCACCGGCTGCAGGGTCACCTCCGCGGCCAGGTCGGGATCGTAGAGCACCTGCTCGAAGGTGGCCTTCTCGCGGATGGCGCGGTACTCGGGCAGGAACCGGCCGGCCTGGCGCATGAACCACACCGGGGGCGTGGCGAGGGCTTCGCCCTGGAGGGCGCGGACAAGGGGTGCGATCATGGGTGCTCTTTCAAAAGTGTTGGTTCTCAAGCTTTCCGCAGTTCCTGGCCGACCATGCCCACGGCCCGCTCGAAGTGGGCCAGTTCCTCGTCCCCGTGGGCCGCGGACAGGAAGGCCACTTCGAAGCCCGAGGGGGGCAGGTAGATCCCCTGCTCCAGCATGAGCCCGTGCATGTGGTTGAACTTGGCGATGGCGCCGCTCTCCACCCGGTCGGCGCGCTTGACGCCGGGCTGGAACAGGGGCCAGAGCAGGCTCCCCACCCGGGGCACATGCAGCCCGGGGATCTTCTCGAAGGCGGTGGCCCAGCGGGCGCCCTTGTGCTCCAGGTCGCGGTACAGGTTGGGAGTCAGCTTCTCCAGGGTGGCCAGGCCCGCGGCCATGGCCACGGGATTGCCGCTCAGGGTGCCGGCCTGGTAGACCGGGCCGTCCGGGGAGATGACCGCCATGATGTCCTTGCGGCCGCCGTAGAGGCCCACCGGCATGCCGCCGCCGATGATCTTGCCGTAGGTGACCAGGTCCGGGGTGATGCTGAACAGTTCCGCCGCGCCGCCGGGGGCCACCCGGAAGCCGCTGATGACCTCGTCGAAGATCAGCACGGTGCCGTTCCTGGTGCAAAGTTCGCGCAGGCGGTTGAGGAAGGAGAGGTCCTGCACCAGTAGCCCGTTGTTGGCGGGGATCGGCTCGATGATGACGGCCGCCAGTTCGGGGCCCAGCTTGGCGAAGGCCTGTTCCAGGGCCTCCAGGTCGTCCAGGGGCAGGACGGTGGTGAGGTCGGCGAAACCCCTGGGCACGCCGGCGCTGGAGGGCTCGCCGAAGGTGGCCAGTCCCGAACCGGCCTTCACCAGCATGCCGTCGGAGTGGCCGTGGTAGCAGCCTTCGAACTTGATCACCCGGTCGCGCTTGGTGAAGCCCCGGGCGGCGCGCAGGGCGGACATCACCGCCTCGGTGCCCGAGGAGACGAAGCGCATCTTCTCCACGAACGGGACCATGGTCTTGATGCGCCGGGCCAGGATGTTCTCCCGGCGCGAGGGGGCGCCGAAGGTGAGGCCCTCGTCCATGGCCTCCTTGGCGGCGGCGATCACCTCGGGCACGGCGTGGCCCAGGATCAGGGGACCCCAGGACATGCACAGGTCCACGTAGCGGCGGCCCTCCTCGTCCTCGAAGCGGGCGCCCCAGGCCTTGCGGAAGAACTTGGGCGTGCCGCCCACGGCGCGGAAGGCCCGCACCGGGCTCGATACTCCGCCGGGGAAATGGGTGAGGGCTTCCTGGAACAGGGTTTCGTTGGCGTTTTCCATGTCAGATCCAGTGCTTTTGGAGGGCTTCGCGAGCCGCGTAGGTGACGATCCAGTCCGCGCCTGCGCGGCGGATGGCTAGGAGGTGCTCCCGGAACAGGTTGGCTTCGTCCACCCAGCCCAGGCGGGCGGCGGCCTTGACCGTGCTGTACTCCGAGGAGGTGTGGTAGGCGGCGATGGGGCACAGGGTCTGCTCGCGCAGGCGCCAGATGAGGTCCAGGTTGGGCAGGGCCGGCTTCACCATGAGCGCGTCGGCCCCCTCCTCCAGGTCCAGCAGAGCGTCCCGGAGCCCTTCCCTGGCGTTGCGCGGGTCCATCTGGTAGCTGCGGCGGTCGCCGAACTTGGGCGAGGAGTCGGCGGCCTCCCGGAACGGCCCGTAATAGGCCCCGGCGTGCTTGACGGCGTAGCTGAGGATGCCGGTGTTGGTAAATCCGGCGACCTCCAGGGCTTCGCGCATGGCCTTGATCCGGCCGTCCATCATGTCGGAAGGGGCGACGATGTCGGCGCCGGCCTCGGCGTGGGCCACCGCCATCCTGGCCAGGGCGGCGACGCTGGGGTCGTTGACGATCTCCGCCCCGCGGTTGACCCCGCAGTGGCCGGTGTCGGTGTAGGCGCACAGGCAGACGTCGGTCATCACCACCAGGTCCTGGCCGAAGGCCTGCTTGAGGGCCTTGACCGTCACGGGGATCAGGCCGGCCGCGTCGAAAGCCGCGGCGGCGTCCGGGGACTTGTGGGCGGGCTCGGGGACGCCGAACAGCAGCGCGGTGCGGATGCCCAGCTTGAGGTCGGCTTCCACCTGCTTCAGGGTGGCCTGGACGCCGTTGCGGGCGATGCCAGGCAGGCTGCTGATCTCGGTGGAGCCTTCCCGGGGCTGGATGAAATGGCCCTGGATCAGGTTCCTGGGCAGCAGGTCGGTCTCGGCCACCAGGTCGCGGATGGCGGCGGTGGCCCGGAGGCGGCGGGATCGGATCAGCATGGAAACCTCACAAGTCTTGCCGGGGGTAAAGGAGCCGCTGCAGAGATGATGCCTCGGGCTCGCACCAGCCATCCACAGGATACCCTGCCTGGAGGAAAGCCTGCTGGGTCCGCTGGCCCCAGGCAAAACGAAGCAGGTGGGCGGACCGGGGCCCCAGCAGTTCCGCCTGCAGCGGACTCAAGGCCAGGACCGCGTCCAGGGCGGGCATGGCCGGCGGCGGGTCCAGGGGCGCTTCCCGGTGGGTGATCCAGGGCAGCAGGCGCCAGGGGGTGCCCGCGGCCGCCTGCTCCAGGTGCTCCCGGCTGCGCTCGGCCCGGGCCAGGAGGAAGGTG